>SDBV01004853.1_pt1 | contig 19137 bp, 21 predicted proteins | sample 2277081 | NCBI WGS metagenome assembly SDBV01 (sample SAMN10402039, study PRJNA504765) | marine sediment metagenome | isolation source: marine sediment core GS10_PC15, 223 cmbsf | place: Arctic Ocean: Southern Knipovich Ridge | collected 2010
AGAAATTATTCTTTGACTGGCTTAAGATGAATGCTATTTGGGTTAAACGGGAGATTATAGAAATAGTAAAACCTTGCTACCGGGATCTGAGAGATGTAAACAAATTTGTTAAATCAATTCTTACCAGTCGCGCTTATGTGCGTAGAAAAGAAGATACGCTTTATATTGAGTTTCCATTTCAGAGTTCAAAAAAAAGGCATGAGGCTTTGAACCTGCTTTGCAATTATCTAAACGATCATGGTGAAATCGATTTGGGCCTTGACTATAATAGACTGATTTTCGGTATTCGAGGAAAAGACTGATTTCAGTTAATTAAACGAGTTCTGAAGTTAGTTTAGAAATATGTATGTAAGCAAAGAAAAATATGAATGATAAAATGTCATTTAAAGAAATATCAGACGTATTAGCTGGTATTGAAAGTAGATATCCTGTTAACAAATGGAAGATTGATGGGATTGAGTTATGGCCTTCTATTAGATTTATAATTATAAATCGATTAGTTAATGTGGCTTTAAAACAGAGTTTTCAGAAAGAATATATAAGTAGTTTTAAAAAGATATTGACTGATGTTTTTAGATTTTATAAATACAAGTTTTATATGTTGTTAAGAATATGGATTATTCGTAATGGTTTTTGTGATATTGTTGCGCTGAAGTTTAAACATTATGAAATTACGACTGGTCCGCTAAATAATTATGATCGTATGGTTGATACTGTTTGTGAATATCTAAGTGAAAATGGGAAAAGGTCTCTATATATTAGAATTGGTTCTGTAAAATATAAATTTACAAGAGGCTAGATCTGGTTTGATTTTGAAGTTATCCGAAACATTGAAAGATTAAAAAGCAAAATAATAAAAAAAAGTTATGATATTAATTGTTTAAAGGAATATAATGATTTAGTAGCTGAGCTTAAAAATAAATACAGTATTACTATGCCTGATATTTCATTACATTTCAAGATTATATTAGTGTTATGTAATGAATATTCAAAAATAATAAAAATAATTAGACCTAAGATTTGTATTACACCACAATTTTCAAATGTTGAGGCTTTAGCTTTTATTCTTGCCTGTAAAAAATATAATGTAGCTACTATGGACATACAACATGGTAGACAAACCAATTACCATCCAGCTTATACAAATTGGACGAATATCCCGTTAGGTGGTTATAAAATGTTACCGGATGTTTTTCTTGTTTGGAGTAATAAAGAAGCATCCATGATTCGGGAATCAAATAATAAGAAAGATCAACATTATCCTATTGTTATTGGAAATGTCTGGTTAAATAAATTTCTTCAAGAAAATGAATTTTCAAGGTATTATGATAAAATAATCAATTTAGCATTAAAAAAAAAGGCAAAACGGAAGATTAATGTATTGTATACCGCTCAGAATTCATCTTTACCTGATTTCATTTACAAAGCGATGAGATTAGATGATGATCTATTGTGGTGGATACGATTACATCCGAGGTTTCTGAAAATAGGGGTAGAAATTAAGTCTAATATTAATAGGATTGGTGTTGATAACTGTATAATAGATTTATGTCAGGAGTTGCCACTTCCAGCTTTATTGAGAAATATAGATGTACATGTAACTTTAAACTCCACTGTAGTAGAAGATGCATTAAAATTTGGGATTCGTAGCGTCGGAATCCATTCAATAATTATGAAAACTTTTGAAATGGAATTTAATCAAGGCGATGTCATTTTAGCAAATAACGAAGCAGAATTATTAGTGGGAGTATATGAGCAATATGGAAAATACAAGAACGCCGTAAAAAATGAAACAGGAAATTATAATGGTGCTATTGATCAATTATTGTCATTTTTTACCTAAATTGAGCGATTTTCAAATATATTTTGCATTTGCCTTCTAACAATCCAGATCGTCCACATTTTCATCTCTCAATGCTGTACATTTCGGTAAAAAATATTTGAAATTTATATTTCACTTAATCTTAAATACTTGAGTTGTATAGGTTTAGTCTTATCCCTTCTGAGACACAGCTCTGGCTCTCTAAAAAAGGGAGGAGTTTCTTTTCTTTTGCTATTAAGTTTTTTTTCATGTTACAAGAACAATTGGCAATATAATATTTTTTAGATTTGATGCGTATTCCAATCAAGGACTTAAAGCAAGATGAAATTACTATAAGAAGTAATTTATGAAATCTGCTAATGATATAAGAGATGTTGATCTGTGTGACATACCATTGGAACAACAGGTACAGAACTTCGTAATCAATCGAAAATATTTAACTGAAAAAGAGGAATACGTTTGCGAGTTCGAACGATAGTCTACAACTTTATATCAGAGCAGGCGGCGATTATAAAGAATTTGGTAACTGATGGTGTTATCGAGATTGTCGAGTGGTTTTGCTATCCACCGTGCGGTACAGTGAACATTACTCGTTTCGCTGATGTTAAATATCGCGTTGACGACTCCTATGGGATAGGAGAAAAGATATACAATGAGATCTACAAAGCGTATGCAATTTTTCTTGATATGCATCAACGCCGGTATCCGTACTTCGAGAATACGATTTATGACTCTCAGTGTGAGTTCAACATGCAATTTGGTGCTGTCTATAACCTGCTAACTCGTAAACGTCCGGAATTGGTACTTTTCGGAAATATTCCCCATGGTGGCCATGATTACCTTTTATATAGAGTTGCACGCGCTTTAGGCATTCGTACTCTTGTTTTGTTCCAGATACCGGTCTGTCCACGCTTTTTCATCCTTGAAGACATCGACGATTTTGGTACTTTTAAAAACCACAACAACGGTTCTGAGGAAGGAGTTGAAGACTTGCCTGCAATAAAAACACCTTTTTATATGAAAGAACCTCGCAAAAAGGTAAAATCTCTCCGACGGATTATACGTAAAATCAATAACCCACTTATAGGACTATTTATAGTCATTCAGAGTCTTCGAGAGGCAAGATACCAAAAAAGTCTGGACTTATGGGAGGAAGCAAAGCCGGGAGAACAGCCGTTTGTCTATTTTCCACTTCACATGCAGCCGGAATTGACGACATCCGCATTAGGCAGCGAATATGGTGATCAATTACTTGCCATCGAAAGGCTTTCACGAAAATTGCCATTCGGAATGCTAATTGTAGTTAAAGAGAATCCAAAGCAGACAGCATACCAGCGGCCTTATAGATTCTTCAGGCGGCTGAATGTTATCTCCAATGCTGTACTAGTATCGCGAGAAACAGACACCTATGAATTAATACGAAAATCTGTAGCCGTTGCTACCGTTACAGGCACAGCGGGCTGGGAAGCCATAAATATGGGTAAACCTGCGCTCGTTTTTGGTAAAGCTTGGTATGAAAAATTACCCGGAATCGTAAAATACGATGCAACGATTGACATAGACGTTTTATTAAAACTATCAATAGATCGAGCCGTTCTTTTAAAATGTTACAAATCTCTAATGGCTCAAGCTTGGCCCGGAATCATATCTTCACCATATTTTAAGCTGAAACCAGGTATTAACATTGATAAAAATAACGCTAAAGTGGCAGCTGCAATTGGAAGTGTTATTAACTGGAAAGATAGTACAGCTTGATATCTAATTAGCTTACTGTGTAAAGTAGTTTGTGGATAAATTGAATTAATAAGAATTAATCAGATTATAGTAATATTGCTTATTACAGAATGCAATTTAGGAACAAGTTTTTCGTATAAAACTTTATATATAAAATCATAATATCGTGAGAAAATATAATTTAGAAGAAATCTTTAAAATAATAAATGCAATTGAGATGGATTACCCTGTTGCAGATTGGATAATTAACGGTATTCAAATATGGCCGTTACTAAGATTTAAAATATTTATAAAATTATATATAAGGAAAAATACCTTTAATAAAAGAAAGACTTTCGTTAATAAATTAAGTTATATAATTAATAGAATTAGACTACTTTTATTATATTTTAAAGATATTTCCCATAATTGGAAATTAGGCAAAGCAAATGTTATATTTTTAACTAATTATCTAATAAGAGTTGAATTAATGGGGAGCTATTATAATAAATTAATAGATCCTATATTAGAGCGATTAAGTGCAACTAATATATCTTTTGGTGTTTTGGAAAGGAATTCCGAACATAATAATAGAATACCAAGATATAGTCAATCAAAATATATAGATTTAGCTCATTTATTTATCAGCTTAAAAAAGAAATATTATGTAATTTTTAAAAGGCAAAAGTATAGAGCATATTTAATAAAAAACTTAAAAGGGCTAAATTATTCATTAAAACAGAAATATAATATACTTCTTCTTGATATTGTTCAAGAAATAATTTATTTAGATATGCTTTCTTGTTATTATAAAAAAATACTGTTAAAATCAAAGCCAGTTGCTACTGTAGTAATTTGTTACTATAATATATATGGTTTGGCTTTTATTAAAGCCTGTAAAGACTTAAAAATTAAGACATTTGATCTTCAACATGGTAACCAAGGCGAATATCATTTTGCTTACGGTAAATGGAGAAACGTTCCAAGAACAGGTTATCAGCTTCTACCGGATTATTTTTTAGTTTGGGGCGATGAAGAATCAGAAAATATTGATAAAATATATAATCAAACAGAAAATAAGCATAAATCTCTTATTATTGGAAATCTCTGGCTAAATAAATGGCTATATTATGAGGATCGAATAACAAATTATTATTTTAAGAAAGTAGAGAAATTAAAGATTAATGTTATTGGAAGAAGGAAGCATATCTTATATATCGTTTCAGATAAAATCCCTCCAGATATGGTTTTTCAGATTATGAAAGAAGAAGAAAGTAATTTATGGTGGTGGATTAGAGTTCATCCTGGCCGATTATACTTACAGAAGCAAATTAAAGTAATATTAAATGAAATGAATCTTAATAATTATTATCTATATGAGGCTAATGAATTACCTTTATACGCATTACTAAAACATGTAGATTTACATATCACTAGATATTCAACAACAGTAAAAGAGGCCCGTGTATTTGAAGTACCCAGTATTATCTTGGATAGTGATATTGGAAGCAAATTATACAGTAAAGAAATAGATGAAGGAAGTGCTTTTCTGGCAGATAATTATAATGAATTAAAAAAAAGGGTATTAAAGAATAATGTTTTATATAACGGTATGAATAAATATAATAAGAAGACTAATGATAAATTAGATAACTTCATAAATGAGATTGGATTTCTGAATTAAGAAAAGGAATTGATCACAATTGTCAAAAAAGATTGTTTCTCTTGTTTTAAATAATTTTAAAAACGATATACGTGTGTTAAAAGAGAATATTACCTTTTCAAATGAGGGCTATAAAACAAGGGTTATTGCAATATGGGAACCAGGACTTAAGAGAAAAGAAACAATTAAAGGTAATATATCAGTAATTAGGGTAAAGATATTTACTAAGAATTTAAGTAAAAGTTTATTTGTTCAAATTATAAAATATATAGAATATGCCTTAAGCGTAATTGTTAATAATTCTGATGGAGATGTTTACCATTGCAATGACTTAGACGCTCTACCTATTGGTGTTTTTATAAAAAGATTTATTAATAAGAATGCTAAGGTTGTTTATGATTGCCATGAGTATGAGACTGAAACAAAGATACTAAATGGTATTAAAAAAGAGTTAGCAAAGTTATTAGAAAGAAAATTAATTAGACATGCTGATGCTGTAATTACGGTAAACCATTCTATTGCTGATGAATATGTAAGATTATATAGAATTGAAAAACCTTATGTTGTGATGAATTGTCCGTTTTATGTAAAATTAAAAAGAACAAATAACTACTATAATAAAAAATATACTATTGATAATAAAAGTATAATTTATATATATCATGGAAGCTTTACTAAGGGACGCGGTATAGAGATTATATTAGAAGCGTTTAAGAATTTAAATACTAATAAACACGTTGCTGTATTTATGGGATTTGGACCTTTAAAGAATATGATAGAGAGTTATTCTAAATCTTATGGAAATATTAAATACCATAAACCTGTTCCGCCAGATAAATTATTAGATTATATCCCTTCAGCAGATATAGGCATATGTATCTATGAAAATATTTGTTTAAATAATTATTATTGTACACCAAATAAATTATATGAATATATTATGGCCGGATTACCTGTTGTCGTATCAAATATGTATGAGCAAAAAGAAATAGTAGAGAATAATAAAATAGGGATAGTACTCGAAAACAATAGGAGTGAAGATTTAATAAAAGTAATAAAGTCTTTAAACGCATCCAAGATTGAAGAATTTAAAAGAAATACCAATAAAATAATTGGAATATATAATTGGGAAAATCAGGAAAAAGTATTAAAAGAAGTTTACGATAGAGTGTTCAGTTATTAATTCTAATCATATGAAAATAACAAATATTTATTATGCAAACAACAGAAAAAGACTATGTAAATCATAATTTAAATACAGATTAAGTATGTACTTAATTATATAAAGATAATGAAAAAAATATTAATGATATTAACAAATCCGTTTTATCCTGATCCAAGACCCTTAAAAGAGGCTAAATTATTAGTTAAGAATAATTTTGAAGTAACAATAATAGCATGGAACAGGGGAAATGATAAGAAATATAAAAAAATAGAATATTGTGATAAAATAAAGATAATAAGGATAAACAGCTTTGGAAAATATGGGATTGGCATTAAGTCGCTTATTTCTTTTGCTTATTTTTATCTAAGAGTAGCTTTGATATCGCTTCGAATTGATAAGCAAGACGTAATATATGGACATGATATAGATACTATAATTCCCTTGCTTATTGTTACAAAAATCCATAAAGCAAAAATGGTAATTGACTTACATGAACTATACGAAGAGATGTTTTTTAAAAAAAGTAAAATAGCAAAGAATTATGCCAAGCAAGTAATAATAAGAATAAAAAAAAGATTCTATAATAAAATAGATTTAATTGTATATGCAGATAATGAAATAAAAAAATATGATCAAAATAGAATAAATAATATTATATCTAATTATATTATAATAAATAATTATCCTGAAAAACAAATAATTGAAAAGATTATTAAAGAAGCAAATCATAAAAGAGACAAAACAATAAATATAAGTTTTTATGGAAATGTGAGAGAATTTGATATTCTATATAAAATAACAAAAATTATCGAAAAATATAATGGTAGATTTAAATTATGGATTGCTGGTTCAGGGCCTGACGCAGATAAATTAGCTCAGATAGTAAAAAACTATAAATATACAAAATATTTAGGATCATTTAAATATTATCAATTATCTTCATTATATAAAAATATCGATATAGTATTATGTGTTTATTCAAATGATAAAAATAGTGAAATAGCATTTCCAGTGAAGTTTTATGAGGCGTATCAAATTGGAATACCGGTTATAACAAAGAGAAACACAAGATTAGGGAAGTATTGTGAAAAATATGATATTGCTTATTTACTAAGTGAAGTAATTGATTTTGAGAAATTGATAGAAAAAATTACAAATGATGACATTAATAGAATTAAAAAAAGAATATATTCAAGACAACAAAAGAAGCAATATTATTTCGAGATGCAAGAAGAAAAATATATAAATAAAATAACGAAATTAGTTATGTAATTACAAATAAACAATATTAATAAAACATCTAAGATAAACTTAAAAAAAGAGAGACAAAGCTATTAAAATACCAAACCATTCACATATTATTGTTATTACATCAAATACAGCGTGGTCGATTGCTAATTTTAGAGCAGGACTTATTAATTCACTTACCAAGGTTGGATATCGAGTTGTTGCTATTGCCCCTGAAGATGAATATGCTGATCGTCTACAATGTGAATACTTTCCTATTAATATAAATAGGAGGGGAATAAATCCTTTTGAAGATATCCAATTTTATTTTAATCTAAGAAAAATCTATAAAACGCTAAAGCCATTAGCCGTACTTCACTTCACATCTAAAGTAAACATTTATGGCGCTTTGGCTTCCCGAAAAATAAGCTGTTGTTGCATAAATAATATTTCCGGTCTCGGTAGTGCCTTTATAGGAGGAGGGCTTGTTGCTCGTATCCAACAGACTTTATATCGTATAGCAATGCGTTATACGGATGTGGTGTTTTTTCAGAACGTAGACGACGCGAAATATTTTTATCAGAAAAAACTAGCCCATTCCGAACAATCGAAATTACTGCCTGGTTCAGGTATTAATATAGATAAATACAAGCCAAAACCGAAAGAAAATAGTAGCTCATTTGTTTTCCTGATGATCGCAAGGCTAATTAGGGACAAAGGAATCTATGAGTATGCAGAAGCGGCCAGGAAAATAAAAGAGATAAATCCGAATACTGAGTTTAGGGTAGTGGGTTTCCTGGACAATTCAAATCCTTCAGCTATTAAGAAGGAAGAACTCGAGTGTTGGGTGGAAGAAGGACTAATTGATTTCCTTGGCCGGAAGGATGATGTTCGGGAAGCAATAGCATCTTCAGACTGCGTAGTGCTGCCATCCTACCGCGAGGGAACCCCAAGAACCTTGTTGGAAGCGGCAAGTATGGCCAAACCAATAATTACTACAAATGTAGCGGGTTGCCGCCAGGTTGTAGATGACGGTAAAACCGGTTTTCTCTGCCGGGTCAGGGATAGCGCTGATCTTGCTGATAAAATGGAAAGGGTTATGCTTTTAAGTGAATCGGCACGCAAAGATATGGGTTTTAAGGGCAGAGAAAAAATGATGCTTGAGTTCGATGAGCGAATTGTAATAAATAAATATCTTGAGGTTTTGGGACGTTATCGGACATGAGCCAAACAATTTACTTTTTCGATATTATCAATGTAACCCTGACCTTTGCCCTTATAGCAATAATACAGTATCGCTATAAGCTGCGCTTTCCCATAATTCTACTGCTCCTTTTCCACTTTTCGTTAATCTTTCTTACTAATTATGTGCTTTTTGATCCAAGTTATATGCCCGATCAATTTAAGTACTTAAGGGTAGCACAGGCGGTTCGCGGAAGCGGTGAATCAATCGCTGAAGCGATGTGGAATCTCCCTGTAGCTGTTGCAGGAATAATATTCGGTATTTTCCCTGTTCCACTCATTAACTCGATATATTCAATAGCTATAATCAATTTCTTACTTTATCTTTTAATTTTTCTTTTTCTTTATGAGCGTGAAGTTCTTAAGGGTTTTAGCCTTTGGGCTTTTCTCCTATATCCCAGCCTTCTTTTCTATACATCTCTTTCGTTAAGAGATACTTTAGTGCTGGCCGTTATGGTTTTAAGTTTCTGGTTTTTTATCAGGAATAAAATATTGATAGCTGTAGTTATTCAGCTTCCGCTTGCTGTACTTAAGTTCCAAAATCTTGCAATTTTCGCATTTACTTTTGTAACTTATTTTCTACTGTCTGTTTTTTTTCCAAAGATATCACCTAAGAAGATACCACCGGGTATAGCTTATGTATTCCTTTTAGTTTTGATTGCTGCAGCGCCCTTTGCCTATAGGTACGGACTAAAAGGATTGAACTTTTACCGTCACTGGATGTGGGCGGAGGATACCGGTATCTGGATTTCAGTTATACCGGAAACCCAAATTAAAAACCTGGGGGAGTTGATAACCGAGACCATTAAAAGCACACCCTATTTTCTCTTTAAACCCTTTCCCTGGCAGGCTGAAAATCTATTTCAACTGATACAGTCAGGTGAAAATCTACTTATTGGGGCTGTTATCTTTTACTTAATCTGGCGGGCCTATCGTTATAAGGTACGAACACCTGCTATGAACTTTCTTCTACTTTATTTTATAGTTTCACTTGCAGTATATGGCCTGGTAATCTGGAATTTCGGTACCGCTGCCAGGTACAAGTTCCCTTTTATTACACTTTTTATTGTGTTTTACTCACGACTATTCGATTTTGAAGCTGAAAAGAGACTTGATCTCCTGGCAAACGAGAGGCTTTAGCTTTTGAAACGGATCGTGGTAGTGCAATTTTATTTTTATCCTGATATCTCTGCCGTTTCCCAGCTTTTGGGGGACCTGCTCTGCACTCTTGCTCAAGATGAAGAATATAATATTACCGTATATTGCGCTACATCCGATTATTCAGAGGTTCGGGACCAAACAGACAACAGGTTTGATAAATTAAATATTATAAGAATAAAAACAACCAATATCGGACGAAAGAGCTTTATCAGCCGGATAATAGATTACACCGGTTTTTATATTTCTTTATTTATAAGGCTTTCCCTTGGCAGAAGGTGGCATGCTGTAATTTCCATGTCTTCACCGCCGCTTATTGCCTTTCCGGTTAGTATTGCCCTTCTGTTTCGCAAAATTCCCTTAATCTACTATATAGAAGACCTGTTTCCGGAAATATTATTTGATATGAGCTATCTAAAACACCCCTGGCTCATTAGAAAGCTTCAGGTTTTGAATAAGGTTGTAATGCGCCGGGCCAATAGCATAATTACTATTGAAGAAGATATGAGCAGAAAAGTTATCACTAATTACCCTTATGCAAAGGGTAAAACTGTTGAAATTCCCAATTGGAGCCGTGAAGTAGAATATCTCCCCGCTTCAGAAAGAAAAGATTTCACTATACTTTACTCTGGCAACATGGGTTTGGCGCATGATTTCAGTATGCTTGAGCCTTTAATAAAAGAGCTGTTACCCCTTAAGAACATTTGCTACCAATTTATTGGCGGGGGAACACGTGTTGAAGAGATAAGAAACATATTCATAAAATCAGGAGAAACCAGGATCGAGTTCCGGGGTTACACCAGCCGGGATGTGCATGGCGCAACACTGGCCCAGGCCGATCTTTTTATAATTTCCCAAAAAAGGGAAACAGTGGGTGATCTTCTTCCTTCCAAATTGTACAGCTACCTAGCTGCGGGAAGACCCATGCTTTTTTTAGGTCCCCGTTCTTCTGAAATTGGCAGAATTATTGTAGATAATGACTTTGGCATTGTAGTTGAACATAGACAGGATATTTCCACTGCTAAGCGTTATATTGAGTTTTTAAAGAATGATCATCTTAGAGTCAGGCTAATAAATGAGAGAATTCACAGGTACTCAAAGTTTCATTTCGGTCTTAAGAAATCAGTTGAGTATTTCAGGCAGACAATAGAAGAAACCATAAGGAAGGCCGGATGAAAAAGATAAAATCAAAGGCGCTTAAGGGTGGCTGGGTGATTTTCTTTGACATGTTTATTATGGCCCTTTCCCTGGTAAGCGCCTGGGGAATCCGTTCTTCATTTAAAAATCTTCTATTCGATTTAGACCGTCTTTTGTTCATACTTCCCTACTTTATCTTTACCAGAATAACGGTAAACCTTATTCTGGAGGACTACCGACTTAGCTTTTACAACTTTCAATCGCCTGACTTAAGCCGCATTTTGTGGCACAATGGACTTCCTACAATTCTTTTCTTGACGTTCAGGTACTTTACACATTTTGCCCCGGTGCGTATTCCCACATCCATTATTCTTGCTGAATATGCTCTTACCTTTGCAGGTATGGTTTTAGTGCGCCTGCTCATACTCAGGCTAGTGCAGAGTAGGGCAGTGCGTCTGGCTGCATATAGAAGGAAAAGAGTGATATTCTACGGCAATACAAAAGAACTTGACTCTGAAAGCCTTACAACCCTTTTTGGCGGAAATACTGGAATTGAGGTAGTAAATATTTTCAGCCCAGACCGACTGCAATGGAACCTGGATTATCAAGGTGTCAGAATAGGAGGAGGGATTCTAGAATTAAAGAAATATATTGCTTTAGACAACACAATTAATTCCCTTGTTCTATACTCATTAAAAGATAGAGAAGAGGCTTTAAACTTGTGGAGAATATGCAGGGATTACAGCATTTCACTTTTTTTGATGGAGAATGGAGATTTGCAGCCTGTTTATTCAAAAGCCTCTCTTTTTTCTTCCCTGTTTCCCCCAGTTTCTATTCCGGATGAGCTCTTCAGCCGGTTTTCCGGTAATAGTTTTGCAGTAGTTGGATCAGAATCTATTCTAAGTCATCATATAAAGAGAATATGCTTGAAAATAAATAAAGGAAATTTCGTTTCTTATCCTCTATTTTATGATCCCCTTAAAGTTGATTCAGCGGATATAGTATTTGATCTGCGCTATTCCTTTATGCTGGAGCAGGGTCTTGCATCGGAGGAGTTTAGAAAGCTATTGCCGGAGCAAGTTAGTACAATTAATGAATATCTTTCAAAAAAAGGTCACAAAATCCATCTTGTAGCAGTACTTCCAGGAGTTGAATCAGAATGTGCTGTTGATTGCTTTGAAACCTCTGAAAATATCACCTTGCTTTTTACAGATCCTCTGATCTCTGAAAAGTCAGGCAGATGGAATAAGCCTTTACAGGACTGGGTTGACAGCCCTGCAAGTGTAGCGGCAGGTTTGTTCAAGGTTCTGGCTTTGAATAATAAATTCGGTGGCATGTACTATCTTCGTTCTACCCAGGCTGTGCATCTTTCTGAGGAGCAAATAGAGGAGCCATTTGAGTTTCTAAAGCAAGCAGAAAAAATGGGATTTACTGCCGAAGAGACTGAATACTTTCAAATCTATAAGCTTATTAAAAAGGATAAAGTATAATGAAGAAGGCTTTGATAACCGGTATTACGGGTCAGGACGGCGCTTACCTATCCGAGCTATTACTTAAAAAGGGCTACCAGGTGCATGGCATAATAAGAAGGGCTTCTCTGTTTAATACTGATCGGATAGACCATCTGTATCAGGACCCTCATGAGAAAAAGTTGAATTTCTTTCTGCATTATGGAGATCTTACCGATACCAGTAACCTGGTTCGTATTCTGCAGCAGGTAAAGCCTGATGAAATATATAATTTAGGCGCCCAGAGTCATGTCAAGGTATCATTTGAAGTACCTGAATATACCGCTGATACTGATGCTTTAGGAACTTTGCGTTTACTGGAAGCTATTCGCATTCTGGGAATGGGAAAAAAGGTGCGTTTTTACCAGGCTTCTACCAGCGAACTCTACGGTAAGGTTATTGAGACCCCGCAGAAGGAAACAACCCCCTTTTATCCCCGTAGTCCATACGCCTGTGCCAAGCTCTATTCCTACTGGATTGTTATAAATTACCGGGAATCATACGGCATGTACGCCTGCAATGGCATCCTCTTTAACCACGAAAGTCCCAGGCGCGGAGAAACCTTTGTAACCCGCAAAATAACCCGGGCTGCGGCGCGGATCAAGCTTGGGCTTCAGAACAAACTTTACCTGGGCAATCTTGATTCTTCCAGGGACTGGGGCTTTGCCGGAGATTACGTAGAGGCTATGTGGCTTATGCTTCAGCAGGAAAAGCCTGAGGATTACGTAATTGCTAGTGGAGTTACCCATAAGGTAAGAGACTTTGTTGAGCTTGCTTTCAAGGAAGTCGGCATTGAGCTTGGCTGGAAGGGAAGGGGAGCGCATGAGAAGGGATACGATAAAAAAAGCGGGAAGATTATAATCCAAATTGACCCCCGTTATTTTCGTCCTGCAGAGGTCGATTTTCTGCTTGGCGATCCGACTAAAGCAAAATCCAACCTGGGATGGAAGCCCAAAATGAGCTTTGAAGAGTTGGTTAAAACCATGGTTGAAGCTGATCTCAAAGAGAATGAAGGGGAGCTCTATTTGAAAAACGGCGGCTTTAAGGTTAAAAACTGCTATGAGTAAATAAAGTATGTTTTTTTTGTTAATATATTTTTGGTTATTTATAGAGATAATGAGAAAACGAAAGCAAGTGTAAATTATTTATTCATCGTTTCAACTTTTCTTGGTTATAGATGAGCGATGTTGAATATAAGTAATAATTTTTTCGTGAGGAATTGAATGTCCACCTCGATCTTTCACCGGAATATGCATTCTTTTGCAGATACTGCTTTGATAGTTTACCGGCAATCTCATCAAAAACATCACCGGTTTTCTTTTTTAACTCTGCCAAAAATACGCGGATAGTTTCCTGGAATAAACCATACCGTCTCAACGTCTTTAACCATCCATGGATAAGAAATGAGTTAGTCTGCTGTTTCTTCAAAGAAGTGCCACACAACTCTACAAATCGATTTGTTATTGCTTCAAATAAATCTCTGTCAAATTCATCCTCCTCCAGTCTTAGATGAAACTTGTAGTTGCTGACTACAGAATCCTTGAAACATTGCAAATACACTCCTCCAATGATACTGGTATAATGACAGTTCAAAGGATGAAAAAATGGAAGACAATTTTATTTCCAGAATAGAAACAAATACGCAAGTACTGACCGGAAAACCCACTGTCCGGGGTTTACGGATATCTGTTGATCAGATCCTTAAAAGTTTGGCCGCGGGCATAGATACAGAGGAATTGCTATCGGAATACCCGGACCTTGAAATCCAGGATATTAAAGTTTGCTTGTTGTATGCTGCACAACTTGTTGAAGAGGAGCGCGTATATCCAATTCATGCATCATAGGATGTGCAAATTATGAAACTCAAGTTTCTTGTGGACGTAAATGTCGGTATGATGTTAATTCCTGCAGTATCTTTATTTTAAGACGTTTGGCCAGACCCAGCATATATTGCCCCTCTTACCGAGGTCTTGTGGTCTGCACGGGATCAAACTGGTAGTGTACCGTGCTTGGCGGACAGACCAGGTTATAGATCTCATCAACCTATATAAATAGAGAAAAAGTAATATCATACCGGAGAATTTCGAAATATGGGTTATCCATTAGTTAGAATAATAAAATAATTAAACATTTGTAAAATCAAAGAAAATATTGTAACATTAATCTATGAGTCTAACTGTATTCAAAGAAGGAAAATACAGGTTTCATTTCTTTTCTAAAGAAGAACCAAGGATTCATATTCATGTTATTTCTCCAGAAGGAGAGGCAAAATTTTGGTTAGAACCTATAATTGCATTAGTAAATTATTCTGGTTTTTCGAAGAAACAGTTAATTTCTTTACAAAAAATTGTAGAGAGGCACAAAAATGAAATTATTAAAAAATGGCAAGAACATCTTAAAACCGGAAATAACTAATATTTCCGAACATGGATTTTGGATTTTGTTAAAAGACAAGGAATATTTCCTTCCATTTGAAAACTATCCTTGGTTCAAAGATGCTAAAATATCTTCAATAATTAATGTAAAACTTCTCCATAGCCATCATCTATACTGGCCAGAGTTAGATATTGATTTGTCTACAGAGATTTTGGCTAACCCAGAAAAGTATTCTTTAACATACAAATAATAATTCTAATAACCCATGGTAAGCATCGGGAGTGCCCACATCATAGCACGCTTTAGCGAGACAACGGAGTCCCGATGAAGGGAGCTGCAATGCTGGCTACTCTGCAGTGGCTGGGGATTGTTCCCTCCTTCAGCCGCCCGTCGGTGAGTAATGACACCCCATACTCTGAGGCACTGTTCAAGATAGTTGAAGTATCGGCCGGAGTATCCTTCAAAAACCTTTGAAGATTTGCAGGCCGTAGAACAGTGGGTTAGGGAGTTTGTTGAGATTGCTTTCAAAGAAATCGGCATTGAGCTTGGCTGGAAGGGCAAGGGAGTGCATGAAAAGGGATGCGATAAAAAAAGCAGTAAGATCATAATCCAAATTGACCCCCGTTATTTTCGTCCTGCAGAGGTCGATTTTTTACTTGGTGATCCGACTAAAGCAAAAACCAACCTGGGCTGGACGCCAAAAATGAGCTTTGAAGAGTTGGTTAAAACAATGGTTGAGGCTGATCTTAAAAAGAATGAAGGAGAGCTCTATTTGAAAAACGGCGGCTTTACGGTTAAAAACAGATATGAATAAATAAGGTAATATCATGCCGGAGAATTTCGAAATATGGGTTATCCATTAGTTCTGCTGCCAGGGAATTGACAGCATAGCATCGCAAGCTTTAATATGTCTTCATGAGTACGGTTAAAGATATACATGACCAAGCAATGACGCTATCGGCCAGCGAACGTGCCAGCCTCGCGCACGACCTTATATTGAGTCTGGACGAGCCTTCAGACTTGGAGCTAAGCCCTGCATATGAAGCTGAAATCCAGCGTCGACTCCAAGCAGTGAGGGAAGGAACCGCAACTGGTCGTCCAGCCGATAAGGTTTTCGCTGATATCAAGACCAAGTACTCGTGATTTCAACGAACATCCTCCATGAAGCAGAGGTGGAGCTTTGGGAGGCTGTCGCGTACTACGAGGAGCAAAGCGCTGGGCTGGGTCTTGATTTCGAGGCCGAGGTCGAGCGAACTCTTAAAGAAGTTATCCATACAAAGAATATCATTTCCCGCTTTTAATAGCCTTTCACACAGATGACTGCTTAGAAAACCCGCCCAGCCTGTTACCAGGAATTTATCATCCCCAGCGCATATTACATCCACAACCGAAGAGCTTAAGGCAGAAGTACAACTCAATATATTCGGGCGTCCACAGGACTTCCTCCGGTCGCGGACTTAATATTTCTTGTTAAAATAACAAAAAGGAGGTATATGAGGAGGCCAAAAAGAAGAATCCGATGCGCTGGGCGTCGGGTAAAATCAGGAATTGGGAGCCGATCCATGAGGTGACTGCCGCTTTATTTAATGTCTTTCTGCATTACGGAGATCTTTTTGAAGTTCCTGAATATACTGCGGATACTGATTCTTTGGGAACCTTGCGTTTACTGGAAGCTATTCGCATTATTGGAATGGGAAAGAAGGTACATTTTTGCCAGGCTTCTACCAGCGAACTCTACGGTAAGGGAGTTTGTTGAGCTTGCCTTTAAGGAAGCGGGTATTGAGATTGGCTGGAAGGGCAGGGGAAGGCACCAAAAGGGATAAGATAATAGAAAAGGGAAGATCATAATCCAAATTGACCCCCGTTATTTTCGTCCTGCAGAGGTCGATTTTTTACTTGGTGATCCGACTAAAGCAAAATCCAACCTGAGCTGGGAGCCAAAAATGAGCTTTGAAGAGCTGGTTAAAACAATGGTTGAGGCTGATCTTAAAAAGAATGAAGGAGAGCTCTATCTAAAAAACGGCGGCTTTACGGTTAAAAACAGATATGAATAAATATAGAAACAAATTTTTCAACATCAGACTCTGTGAAGAGCCATCTTTTTTGAGCTAAAGCTGTGCCGCAAGTTTGAAGTTCTCGAAATTCCTCTTTCAGCTACTGCCTCTTGTAAGTTAGAAACATCTCTCTGAAAAGCGCGCTCCTGTTTTTTGCAAGCCTCTTAGTCGGCTTATCATATTATCCAAAAAAGAGGTTCAATTTATCTAAGCACAGGTGGGTCAATTCTGCTAAGCGCTATAGAGCAAGAAACATTTTCAAAGAATACATAGGCTATGAACCCCAATTTTCGGTAACCCAGGGCCTGTGGTATATGGCTGTGGCCTGGATATGGAAAGAGGTTTTTGAAAAATGTTCCGTTTCTGCTAGACCATTAAGTATGGAGTTGTTTAACAAAAAAAGTGGAATAGTGGCAACGTCCCCCATTGTACATAGAGATGCTGTAAGAACCTGACATTTCTTGACACACTCTAATTTATAATATAGACTAAGCGAAATAGACTAAGAAAAGGTGGTATATCATGGAAATATTTAATATCCATTATGCAAAAACTCATTTTTCAAAATTACTGCTCCGGGTACATTCAGGGGAAGAAATTATTATTGCAAAATCTGGAAAACCTTATGCAAAATTAGTCCCTTTAAAACAAATTACCAAAAGAACATCAGGTATTGCCAAAGGTAAAGTAACAGATGCCTTTTTTGAACCTCTACCTGAAAAAGAGCTTCAAAAGTGGGAATAAACCTTAATGATAATTGATACACATATTTTTCTTTGGTGGCTTTTTGATGACGTTCGGTTACCGGTTAAAATTAAAAATTACATGCAAAATATTAACCATACAATATATGTAAGCTCAGCATCGGTCTGGGAAATTGCTACAAAATTTCGTTTGGGAAAATTATCTGAAGCTTCTTCAGTAGCGACAAATGTTCCGGAATGGATTATAAAAGCAGGATTTAAACCATTGGATATTACTCCTGAACACGCTCAACTGGCTGGAACCTGGGATATTCCCCATCGAGATCCCTTTGACCGGATGCTGGCAGCCCAATCCAAATTGGAAAATCTCCCATTAGCAAGTATTGATAAAGCAATGACACTCTTTCCAATTAAAGTTGCTTATTAACGTTGAACACCTGTCAATCACCAAAGAATCAATATATAGCGGTCAGATCCCCCGCCGGTCTAGCCGTCAATGGCATGGTTGTGATTGATACTCTGGGCTGGGCAGCATTGGGCGTGGCCGGCTGGTGGGCCTGGCGCTCCAACCGTAAACGCAATGCACCTGAGCTGCTGCCCTGAGAACCCATTAACCCAAAACCCAGTACCCAAAACCCAATTTAACAACAATAAGCCAAGCCTGACCCCAAGATACTGGAGGTAACACACATGCAGGTAGTAAGAAAAATAGTGAGGAGGGAGAGCATAAAATCAATTTTTGTGCCGGAAGAATTTTTGTTAGGGCTTTTTTTGTTACCCTGGCATGACGCTGATTTTTGGTGTTTGCCTGCGTTTATCTGTTATCAAACAGATGGCTAACCTTTCAGAAGCAGTCGGCGCTGATATACATAAAATATAAAAGGCCATGGGAATGGACGGAAGGATAAACCGGAAGTTTCTGCATACGGGGCCGGCACACGGAGGAAGCTGTTTCCCCAAACATACCAGGACTGTTGTTGCAGTTGTTTCAACAGGCGGTAAATATGGTGTTGGGCGGTAAGATGGTTTGGGCGTGCCCTGACAGAAATAATATCCAATATCGAAGCGCTGGAGAAAAATAATCTGTTGACAGCCGAAGGTCGGCACACCTTCCATGCTCATTCGAAGAGTATACCCAATCATCTAAAGGAGGAGAGATAGCTATGACCACTGCCATGAAATTAAGAGAGGAAGGCAAAAAGGAAGGTTTTAAGAAAAAAGCAATTGAAGATGCAAAAAATATGCTTATGATTCTGTTGATTTTATAGTCTAAAAAAGAAGGAATTTAAAGTGAGATTTTCGAAAAAATCAAAGGATTTCTTTTTGATGGTTTTTGATGTTAAAAATTATCTTTTTGAAGCCTGAAAA
>SDBV01004854.1_pt1 | contig 19134 bp, 17 predicted proteins | sample 2277081 | NCBI WGS metagenome assembly SDBV01 (sample SAMN10402039, study PRJNA504765) | marine sediment metagenome | isolation source: marine sediment core GS10_PC15, 223 cmbsf | place: Arctic Ocean: Southern Knipovich Ridge | collected 2010
TTCTGATGTAGGAATGCAATTATTATATTTTTCTTTGAGTGTTTTGCCAGCCTTATCAACCACTTCATGAATTGTATTCATTTTCACTCCTATGGAGATTGTTATAAGTTTATTATCTAATCACCTGCTGGATCGAGGGTCTAAGAGATTTGGATTGCGAATCTCACGTGTTTCTAAATAATGGCCATAATCATCTAACAACGTTTCAGTCTCAGAAGTTATTTCAGTATATTCTAATAGAAACTTACGTAATTCTTCAGGAGAGGGTGACTCCCCCATAGGAAGGCGACGGTATCCTTTCCACTTTCCACGCAGTGCTGGGGGTAATGTTTGAGGAATAAGTGGGGCTCCTATTATCCAATCAACGAAATCACCCTCAACAAATGCATGCCATTCATTGAGCATACCTGATATTTCTTCCTCGCTAATATTTAACTGACGCACCACTTTTAAAATTGACTCTTTTAGCTCTTCAGCTTCACGAGTATTGTAACTTCCCAAACGGCCTTTTCCTTTTACAAGTGATAAAGTTACGGGAGCTAAAACTTTTATTAACTCTTGAGTCTCATTAATAGTAGACTCTGCTTTCTTGATAGATTCACGCATTTTTGCCTCAAGTCCAGAAGCACTTAATTTGAATTCTTTGAAACTCCCAAGAAATGCAAAACACAAAAAAGCTAAGAAAGCAATAGTGCCAACAGGTATTAGATAATTGAAGTTATATAAACCAACAGTAAAGGTTGCTATAAGTGAAAGCAATGAAAGAATAACGAACAATATCTGAACCCTGTTCATTTTGCGTTCCATGTTAATTGTCACCTCCATACAAATTAACAAGTGTAGTTATCGTAATAATAACATAGCGCTTATTGTAGACTTCAGAAAGAAACCCTCAAAATCATCATGTGGACTTCTATGAGTAAGCCGCAGCCTTCAAATGGCTAAAACTCTGCTGACTTCAACTGCAAATCCTCCTTTTTGACAAACCAAAGTTAATAAATCCTAACTATAGTATTAAGAAACGCACGAAACTCAGAAAATACTTTAAGAAATTTACTAACTATTGTTAAGAAAATCTGGTCTTTCCCGTTAGAGGAAATTCTTTTATCTTGCTTGTTTACGGGCCGATTATTAACTATGGTTTGTGACACATTTTACCTGACACGTGTCATGTAGCGGATGTCAGTATAGACGTGGTATAAAGCACTATGTGGCCTAATGCGTTCATAGGGCTTATCCCAAATCAAATACTCCACTACAGCCAACTCCAACCTCGAACAACCTCGAACACTTTCAAACACTGTTTATCTCCACAAATACAATCAGTTGCGGCAAAAAAACTCCCAAACCTCGAACATATAAAAGAAAAGGAGATGTATCCGCCTGTTAGCCAGAGGGTGAATCCTTGAATTTTGACCGCATATATGAGATAATCCCAGAGCAAGTCAACTTGCCCAGGGGGTGGGCATGGTATACAAAATTCTGAAACATATATCTTCGGAGGAAACATGGCTAAAATAGACGACCAATCCATAAAAACGATAATGATGCTCTCTGCCGACGCTGTGCAGAAGGCCAACTCCGGCCACCCGGGCTTGCCCATGGGGGACGCGACAATGGCATACGTGCTATGGCAGAAATTCCTTCGCCATAACCCTAAAAACCCCGCATGGCCCAACCGCGACAGGTTCGTGCTCTCAGCAGGCCATGGATCGATGCTGCTCTACAGCCTGCTGCACCTGACAGGCCATGATATCTCCATGGACGAGATAAAGAACTTCCGCCAGCTTGGGAGCCATACGCCCGGCCACCCGGAATACTGCCTTGACTGCGGCATAGAGACCACGAGCGGCCCACTGGGGCAGGGGTTTGCCACAGGCGTGGGCATGGCCATGGCGGAGAAATATCTGGCCAAACAGTTTAACAAGCCCGGGTTCAAGCTCGTTGACCATAACATCTACGCCATAGTAAGCGACGGGGACATGATGGAAGGCCTGTCATCAGAGGCTGCATCCCTGGCCGGACACCTTGGGCTTGGAAAGCTCGTATACCTGTACTCTGACAACAAGATATCCATAGAGGGCTCAACCGACCTGGCCTTTACAGAGAACGTGAAAAAGCGTTTTGATGCCTTTAAATGGCACACCATCAAGGTTGACGGCTATGACCAGCCTGCCCTGGCAAAGGCGATCAAGGCAGCTAAAGCTGAGAAGAACCGCCCGTCTCTGATCCTCGTGCGCACGCATATCGGATATGGGAGCCCGCACAAGCAGGACTCAGCAGGGGCCCATGGCTCTCCGCTTGGGGCAGATGAGCTTAAACTCACGAAAAAGGCCCTTGGCGTGCCGAACCGCTCCTTCTACGTGCCCTCTGAGGTGAAAAAGAACATGCGCAAGGCGATAGGCGAGGGCAGGGAGCTCGAATCTGACTGGAACGCGCTCTTTAAGGGTTACAAACGCAAGTACCCTGAACAGGCCGAACTATGGACTACCATCGCGAGCGGAAGGCTCCCAAAGGGTTGGGACAAAGGGCTGCCCAGGTTCAAGCCCTCTGACGGGGCTATAGCCACGCGCGCGGCCTCTGGCAAGTTCTTAAACGCTGTGGCCGACAAACTCCCGCACCTGATCGGAGGCTCGGCAGACCTTGCGCCGTCCAACAACACCGAGATCAAGGGTGCGCCCTTCTTTGACGCGAAAAAGGCAGGCAGGAACATACACTTTGGCGTCAGGGAACACGCCATGGGGGCAGCCATCAACGGCATGGCGCTCTCGGGCATGCTTATCCCGTACTGCGGCACGTTCCTTATCTTCACTGATTACCTGCGCCCTGCAAGCAGGCTATCGGCCCTTATGGGGCTGCACTCCATATACGTGATGACGCACGATTCCATCGGGTTAGGGGAGGACGGCCCGACACACCAGCCCATCGAGCACCTGGCGTCCTATCGCGCGATGCCTAACATGACTGTCTTGCGCCCGGCTGACGCCAACGAGACGATAGAGGCCTGGAAGGCTGCTATAAGGCACCGTGGGGGGCCGGTGATGCTTGCGCTTTCCAGACAGGGCCTTCCCACTGTTGACCGCTCAACTCATGGCGCTGCCAGTGGGGTGAGAAATGGCGCGTATGTGCTCAAGGACACCAAGGGCAGGCCTGATGTCATCCTGATCGCCTCGGGTAGTGAGGTCAGCCTCTGTCTTGATGCTGCCGAGGCTCTCATGAAGAGGAACGTGAAGGCGCGCGTTATCAGCATGGCCAGCATGGAGCTGTTTGAGGCGCAACCTGACCAGTACAAGAGGTCGGTCCTTCCTCCCTCGGTTACAAAGAGGATTGCTGTAGAGGCTGCCGCTACCTTTGGCTGGGAGCGTTACGTGGGTCTTGAGGGTAAGGTTATGGGAATTGATACTTTTGGCGGCTCCGCCCCCGCAAGCAAGCTATATGAGCACTTCGGCCTTACAGTGGACAATATCGTTAAGGAGGCCGTAGCGCTGAATAGGAGAAAGTAGAGGCCTCTTTACAAGCAGCCCACGAGGTTGAGGAACCCCTTGGTGTCAGTGAGGTCTGAGAGCACCACGTCCGCTCCCGCAGCGCGCAGTTCTTTCTCTGTGTGAAAGCCTGTGGCAACCGCTATGGACATGGCCCCATATGGCTTGGCGCAAGCCACATCGCGCGGGGTATCCCCTATGACCACAAACTGCTCACCAGGGAGGGCAATGCCAGTTATTTCCGCGTATCTTTTCTGCGCATAGGGCAGGAGAGCGTCCCTGTTCTCATTGTCGCTCCCATATGCTCCGAAAGAAAAAAATCATATATTCCCAATGGTTCCAGCTTAATGCGGGCGCCTTCTGCAATGTTCCCGGTGAGCAGGCCCATATGCTCGTGCGCATTATCCCGAAGGCTCTCAAGTAGCGATGCCACCCCGGGCTTGAGGGACATATCAGCAGTTATTATCTGCCCCTTAAGGTTATGAATATATGAAACCATGAGCCTGCCAAGCAGCTTATCGCTATATGGGATGTTATTGCTTTGAAGTGCCTCAGTGAGGATCTGAGGGTCGGTTTTTCCGGCAAGAGTAAGCCCGTTAAGGGCATTATCAAGACTGCAAACCTCACTGAACGCCATCTCCAGGGCACGACTGCCTGCTCCGCCCGAATCGATCAGGGTTCCGTCTATGTCGAAAAGTAATATTTTCATATCTTTTGGGGACATTATGCCTTAACATCCATTATAACTTGAAGTATATCCGATAACCTTCGGTAAAATAAAACATTTTCATAAAAATAACTTTACATCGCCTGTGGATTTATGTGACAATGTATAGTACGTATATATAATACATAAATTATTGCATGATGGCAGGGAAAAAGTTAGTGCCTACAAGAAAGAAAACTAAGGTCAAGAGCATGGCAAAGAAAAAGGCTAAATCAGTCCCCAAAACACCTGCCGGAGAAAAAGGTGTGTCCAGGAGTGCTTCCAGCAAGAAAGCGTCTGCCAAAAAGTCCTTGGCTAAGAAAGCCTCAAGAGAGAAGACCACTGTAAAAAAGAGAACAACTGCAAAGAATAAGTACCTGACAGGTTCAAAAAGAACCGAAAAACATGCGGCAAAGGCAGCTTTGAACAAGACATATGCAGAGGCCAATGAGGAGGATTCAGCTTTGGCAGCGGGCAGCCCGCTATCCTCTTTGCTGCATAAAGACGCACATGATGACCTTTCATCTGATAAGGACGATATTGAGCGCACTTATGTGGAGATGCTTATTTTCAAGATGGCTGGCAAACTATATGCTTTCAGGGTTGCTGACGTGGAAGAGATACTACAGAGCCAGGATACGACCCTGGTCCCAAGGACAAGGGACTTTGTTATCGGTCTCACAACGGTCAGGGGAAAGATCATTCCAGTGATAGATATATCAATGCTCATGGAGGTCTCTGTCCACCATGAGCATTACCAGAAGGGCAAGATCGTTGTACTGTCAGGGCCGTCCGGTTCCGTGGGTATCCGCATGCAACGGGACATGGACATAGTACTTCTCCCGGAAGATGACATCCAGCCCCCGCCTGGCCATCTTGTCGAGGCTAACCATGCGTTCATTGGCGGGATTGTAAAAGTGAAAAACGATTTCGTGTCTATTTTGAATACAGATAAAATGCTGTCGATATCGGCAGCCAGGGGGGCATATGAGGGAGAAGCTTGAGCTTAAGATAGTGACAATGGTGTTCCTGATGCTTGTTGTCGGGGTGTTCGTGGCAGTATTTTTCTCTATAAAGCTCGAACGGGATGACATGTATTCCGTGGCCAGGGAAAGGCTTGTGAGCATGGCCCGGCTGGTATCGACATCGATAGAACGCACGATGGTAGAGTCTGATGCTGATTTCACGCGCAACCTGATAGATGAGATCAAGACCGTAAGCGGCTTTGAACTCATGGTATACAACAACAAGATGCGTGAGGCCTTTGTCTTCAAGCCCGATGCCGCCCCTATAGTTGACCCTGATGTCTTGGCAGTTATGGAAAGCGGTGTTGAGTCCGTCATGATGGACGGTAGGCTGCTTAATGCTTTTATCCCCCTGAACAATGTTGCAGAATGCCAGGAGTGCCATTTTGGCGAAGGAAACGTCATTGGTACTGTCAAGGTTTCCATATCCCTGGAGCAGGAATACGAGAAGATAGTACGTTTCGGGATTATTATGTTCATAGGAAGCATTATTTCTGTAATACTTATAGGGTCCATCCTTTGGCTGGCACTGCGCAAGAGCGTTGTACTCCCTCTGAAGGAGCTTGAGGACGCAGCGCAGAAGATGAGCGAGGGAGACCTTACCTTCCAGACGAAAATAGACAGCAATGATGAGATCGGACGTCTGGACTCCTCTATCAAGGAATCTCTGCATTCCATAAGCGGGATACTCAGGCGCGTAAAGGACGTGGCTGCGCGTATCTCGGATGCTTCGGAATTTGTGAGCAACGAGACAAACAAGGTAGTGGACGGGACCATGATCGAGGCGGAGGCCATAGCGGAGATATCCAGCTCAGTTGAGGAACTCAACGCTGCTATCAGTGAAGTTGCCGGGAGCACCACGAACCTGACACGTTCTGTCCAGGATACTGCCGCCTCCATGGAGGAGATGTCCAATACTATAGGTTCGATCAAGGAGATCACCCACGAGGTCTCGGCAGGGGTGGATACCACTTCCTCCTCCATCAACGAGCTCTCGGCAAATATCAAAGAGGTCGCCGACAATGCCTCCGACCTTGGCAGGGTCTCTGACGAGACTCTGGCCGCTGTTGAAGAAATTACCAGTTCGGTCAAGGAAGTGGAGGCCCGAGCAAAGGAATCGTCAAAGCTTTCACAGAGGGTTACTGAGGACGCTTCCACTCTGGGAGCGGTTGCCATTAGCGAGACCCGAGAGGGCATGAACCGTATACAGACCTCTGTTTCAAGGGCTGCTGACGCCATCCGTAAGCTGGGCGGCAGGAGCGAGGAGATCGGGAACATACTTACCGTGATCGATGACATAACTGACCAGACAACGCTTCTGGGCCTGAACGCCTCCATCCTTGCTGCCCAGGCGGGCGAACATGGCAAGGGCTTCTCCGTGGTCGCCAACGAGATCAAGGACCTTGCCGAGAGGACGGCCCTTTCAACACATGAGATCGACAGCCTTATACGTTCCGTGCGTGAAGAGGTCTCCGATGCGGTTAGCGCCATGGGCGAGAGCATGTCTTCGCTAAAGGACGGTATTGCGCTTTCCGAGAAGGCATCGTCCGCCCTTGAGAAGATACTGAAAAGTTCTCGCCAGTCATCAGAGATGACAGCGTCCATTGAACGGACCACTACAGAGCAGTCAAAGACTGCGAAGTATGTCATTGAGGCCATAGAGCGCGTGCGGCTTATGGTCAGTGAGATCGTCGCTGCAACTCAGGAGCAGAGCAAGGGGGTAGCGCTTATTATCGAGGCCTCGGAGGGGATACGTGAGGCCTCGCATCGTGCTGATTCCGCAACTGAGCAACAGGCAGAGGGAAGCAGGCAGATAACAATGGCTGTTGAGAACATATCCGAGATGAGCCAGCAGATAGCAAGGGCTATCAATGAGCAGAAATCAGGATCAAAACAAATATGGGCCTCCATCGAGAAGATCAAGGACATACCCGGGGGAAACCGCGACAGGGCGTTCAGGGCCAACAAGGCCATAAAGGAGCTCTCCAGGGATTCGGACCTTGCAAAGATGGAGATGGAGCGTTTCGTGCTTTATGAGGGAGATGACTCGGATACCATACGGTTCGGGATAGTCCCCTATGAAGCCCCGGCAGAGCTGTTCACAAGGTTCATGCCGCTGGCCCAGCACCTCTCCAAGGAGCTGGGTAAACGCGTTGACATTCGTGTGGCCCCTGATTATTCCACGACCGTAAAGGAATTGGAAGAGGGTGTCACACAGCTTTGCTTTATGACGTCCATGACATACAATATCGCTCGAAGCCGGTTTGACATCCAGCCGGTCGTAAAGGCCCTGAGAAACGGAAGACCTTTCCACCGCTCTGTCATATTCACGCGAGACCATAGTACCGTGAAGGCCCTCGTTGACGTGAAAAACAGGACAATGGCTTTTGTTGACAAGTATTCCGCATCCGGATATCTCGTGCCGCTGGCCATGCTCAAGGCAGCCGGGGTCGGCATAGAGGATATTTCCTTCCACCACTTTACAGGCTTTCACGACGATGTTGTCAAGTCAGTGCTTTCCGGTGATTTTGATGTTGGCGCTGTTATGGAATCTGTTTTTGAGAAATATCGCAATGAAGGGATCAGGGTGGTCGAAGCATCTGATGACATCCCGGAATTCACCGTATGCGTTGGCAGCGCAATGGGAGATGAAGAGGTGGGCCTGATAAGGGGCGCCCTTTTGAAGCTCAATGAGGAGAACACGATCACCCAGTCCATCCTTGGAAGGATAGAGCCTCAGTACACAGGGTTCGTGGCTGCGTCGGACATGGACTTTGATGTGATGAAGAAGTACCAGGAAAAGGTTGGTTGATCCATGGCAAGTTCACGCATAAAAATTACCAAGAACAGTATTGCGGTCAGTTTTACGCTGATAATCATATTCATATTCATCATGGGACAGGGCCCTTTGTGGCTCTGGTTCCTTTTTGCGCAAAAGGACATGTTCAGTGAGATGCTGCAAGAAAGGGCGCAGATGGCTGCCAGGATAGTATCCAGTGTTGCTGGCGACCACTTGGTGCAGGGAGAGATCCCTCCGCTGAAAAAGACAATTGAGAGAATAGCTGATGACGAGATCATTTTGTCTATCAAGGTATACGACTCCGAGGGGGTCCTGGTTGCAAGTGCCGTATCCAGCGTTGAGGAGAGGGATACGTCCAACCCCCTTTATATCTCATGGAGGAACGTTGCGCGTGCAACGATAACCAGTGGCAGCGTCAAGGTAGGCGAGGTCGAGGTCTTATACAGCGGGGCAAAGGCTAACGATGCAATGTTCTGGCTGCTGTCCATCCCTCCCATTGCCCAGGGGTTTGTTTTCATTCTGCTGGTGGTTGCGATATTCCTGTTTACTTATCTGAGGATCGGGAAGCCCATAGGCATACTGAGCGAACGCCTGGAACGGATCACAAGCGGGGACCTGACCGTGGAGATACCCGAGATGGACGAGAGGGAGATAGAGTCCATCGCCGATGGCCTGCGGTATCTTGTCCAGCGCTTCTCCTCGACTGTCAGGAGGATGCACTCTCTTGCGTCAAACGTGATGGAAACCACGGGCGGCCTGAGTTCCAGTTTTGACAACTCCATGGAGATGGTCAAGAAGCAGTCTGTCTCCACCGACGAGATAGCCCTGACACTAAAGGGCTCCCTTGAATCCCAGAAGAAGATCAGCGAAAGCACAGAGCACCTCTCCGGCATATCGAGCGAGAACGTTTCCTCTCTCATGGAGGTCAAGGCCTCGGAGGACGAGATAGTGGCCCATATGGTAAACCTCTTTGATGCCACGGAAAAATCATTCACGATCATTTCAGATATGGTGGACACGACCTCAAGCATGAACGAGAACGTGCAGAAGGTGCTTGCGTCCGTTGAGAACACTTCGGCGAGTGTCGAGGAGATAATCGCAAGCGTGCGCGAGGTGGAAAACAGCGCCCGCGAGTCCTCTCGCATTGCCGACGGCGTCAGGGAGCAGGCAGCGCACAACGGTGTCGTAACCGTGGAGAAAGCCATTAACGGCATGAGCGAGATCACCGACAAGGTCACTTATGCAGTGGATATCGTCAACAGGCTCGGGCATAGGTCAGATGACGTCCAGCGGATACTGTCCGTGATGAAGGAAGTGACGGACCAGACCAACCTTCTGAGCATCAACGCCTCAATACTTGCCGAACAGGCAGGAGAGCATGGCAAGGGTTTCTCCGTGGTAGCAGAGGAGATGAGGGAGCTTAGCGAGAAGACTGAGACATACACAAAGGACATCGCCGGCATAATCAGCATGATCCAGCGCGAGATATCTGATGTGGTGGGCGCCATTAATGAAGGCATGACGTTCGTCGAAGAGGGCAGCCTGCTTGTCTACAACGTTGGCGAGACCATGAGCGCCATTTTGGAGGCAGCGCATGAGTCAGCCAACATGACAAAAATGATAGAACGTTCCACCGAGGGCCAGGTGATCGCCTTGAGGCATGTGGAAGAATCGGTTATCGAAGTTAACACAGTGTCTCTTGAGATGAACAAAGTTATGGGGAAACTGTTCAGGAGCGCGGAGTTCATACTCCTCCACATGGGTGAGGTCAAGGACGTGGCCGAGACGACCAAGCAGGGTATATTTGAACAGGCCGAAGGAGTGAGGTCCATAGCCCATAACATGGAGATGACGAACGAGCGTGTTGCGGTCATCAACGAATCGGCAACACGCCAGCGCAGGCTGGAGGAAGGCCTCTTCTCGGAGGTGGAGGAGATACGCAATGCCGGGGTCTGGATACTCAGTGACATGGAACGTGTTTCCAATACCCTTTCCCGTTTGCGCGAGGACGTGGATGTCCTCAGGCGTGAGATGGGGATGTTCAAGGTCTGACCATGAAACAGTTCCTTGCTTTCAGAATTGGCCAGTCCACCCTTGGCCTGGATATAAATGCTGCTGTTGAGGTCATTACTCCTTTTGGGGTCAAGCATGTCCCGGGCATGCCGGAGCATATCCCAGGTGTCATAAGAATTCGTGGCGAGATGGTGCCTATCATTGATATGCGTTCGCGTCTTGGCGTTGAGCCGAGCACCATGAAGGAGCGAGCCATTATCGTAAGAAGCGTAGCCGGCAAGGTAGGCCTGCTTGTGGACGAGGTATTTGGCATACTGAAATTTGAGGCTGAGAAGTTTCGCAAGCCACCGGTCATGTTTCTCGGCCTGAAGCGGAAGTATCTTGCAGGGTTATACGGGATGGATGATGATGTGATCGCAGTTCTGGATATGGACCAGATACTTTCATCCGGGGAAGTGATGCTTCTTGAGAAAGCGCGCAAGAAGAAAGGCAAGAAAGCCTCTTGAGCATTGAGATCAAAAAGCTCCTGGCCTCTGTTGATGAGAACGTCCGCAGGGATACCGTCGTCATGCTCTCAGGCCCGGTTGAGGGCATGTCAAGGCAAGACGCCATGTCTGCCCTGGTAGGTGCGCTTAAAGACCCAAGCTGGCGAGTGCGCAAGGCTTCCGTGGACACCCTTATTGCCAACTACAAACCATCTGAATTCCTCGACAGCATTGAGGAGCTTTTATATGAAGAGGGCGATGCCGGGGCCAGGAACTCCGCCATTGAGGTCTTTATCCGTCTGGGCCATGAGGCGAGCTCGCACCTTGTAGCTGCATATGATACGGACAATGCGGATGTACGCAAGTTCATAGTCGACATTGCCGGGGAGGTAATGGACAAGGTTACGGTCCCCATGCTCATCAAGGCCCTTAAGGACCCTGATGAGAACGTAGTGGCTTCAGCCGTAGAGCACCTTGGCTCCATACGCGAACCCTCGGCACTGAGCGCTCTGGTTGAGATAATCCAGAGCGGTGACACATGGACCGCATTCCCCGCGGTTGAGGCCTTAGGGAACCTCGGCGATGAGAGCAACATCCCCTTGCTTATATCCGTGCTTGACAACAAGGCATTGAGGGAGCCTGCTCTCAGGGCTTTCGGGAAGCTCGGCAGCGAGGCCGAAGTGCCTGTAGTTGCCGCACACATCAGGGATAAATCGCGTTCCGTCCAGTACGAGGCCCTTGACGCGCTTGCACACATGTACCGCAGGGGCGCATCGGGGGACAGCATCGCCAGGGCCCTGAAAGAGGACTTTGGTGATTCCGCCTCTGACATGATGCTAAAGCTTGCCGGCAGCCAAAAAGAAAACGTCCGCGATGTTGCCGTCTTGCTTCTTGGCTTGCTGGGTGACGAAAGATCTTTGATGCCGTTGATACGCATGGCAAAGGACGACCGGTCTTCGGCAAGTATCAGGGAGGCGGTCATATTAATAACCCAGGACAGCCCTGAGTCACTTCTGAAGATCATCCAGGGCGGAAACGCTATTGAGACGAGGTTCATAAGCGATGTCATGTCAGAGGTCGCCTCTGCAATGTTCTTTGAAACTTTTCTTGACCTTCTGAGCCATGACGACGGACATGTGCGTTCATATGCCGCGCTAGGCCTTGCTAACATTGGGGATGTCAGTGCGGTGAAGCCGTTGATGGACAGCCTTGACGACCATTACGAAGATGTCCAGGAGTCTGTCGTGCATGCGCTTGTGAGGCTGAGGGAAGGTATCAATATGGATTCCCTCGTTTCCCTTTTAAAGAGCGACAACCCTGTGCTGAGGCGTAATGCGATCATGGTACTCGGCGCGCTGGGCACATCCCATGTTGTATCTACGATAAGTTTTGCATTGAAGGACGATGATGTCCGTGTGCGAAGGGCTGTAGTAAATGCATTGTCCTCCATTGACCTGGAGGCCGCCTGCGAGGGCCTTATTGGCGCGCTTGCTGACGAGGACCCCTGGATAAGGGCCGCCGCCGCCGTCAGCATTGGCCAGGCGGGACTCGATCGTTATGTGAACCATATCAGGATGCTGCTAACTGATTCTGATGACATGGTAAGGGCCGCCTCATGCAAGGCCATCGGGCTTATCGGCACTCATGAGAATGTTTCTGAGTTAAAGGGACTCATAGATGATGAGAACGGGTTTGTTTCCATTGCCGCCATCGAGGCCGTGGGAGGCCTTGGAGGAGGCCAGGCCAGGGAAATACTTCTGGGCCAGCTCTCAAACCCGGACAAGGAAATAAAAAGGACCGCGCTGAAGGCGCTTGAAGGTTTTCACGACGTGGAAGACAGGTTGATAGTATTCCTTTATGATCCTGACTGGGCGACTCGCGCTGTTGCTGCCAGGGCGCTATGCAAGCACAGGAAGGACTTCGTATTGAAGAGCATAGAGAAGGCCCTCGAAGAAGAACAGGACCCTGTCGTACGGAAGGCTTTCATGGAGTGTCTTGATGGATAGTGCAGGCGGCATGGTAAAGATGTCTGATGATGTTTTCAGGCTACTGCGCGACCTCATAAGCGAGTACTGCGGTATTTATTACGACGACGATTCCAAGTACATCATGGAGAACCGCCTGAACCGCAGGCTTCAGGTCTGTGGCATGCAGAATTTCCAGGACTACTACCGCCTTCTTCTATATAACCGTGATCGTGAGAACGAGCTTGCCGAGATCATAGACATACTGACCGTAAACGAAACCTATTTCTTCCGCGAGAACAAGCAGTTTGACGCCCTGCTTAATGAGATAGCTCCGGAGTTAATGAAGATCCGCGCAGGGGCTCGCAAGCTCAGGATATGGTCTGCCGGATGCGCTTCCGGAGAGGAACCCTACACGGTTGCCATGCTCGTGCTTGAGAACCCGCAGATATTCGGTGACTGGGAGGTGGAGGTGCTGGGCAGCGACATCAACAAGCGTGTCCTGCACAAGGCCAGAAAAGGGGTGTATCGCAAGAACTCTTTCCGCTCTACTGAGAGCTACTATATCAAGAAGTACTTTGAGGAGGATGGCGACAATTTCAGGATATCAGACAAGGTCAGGAAGCTTGTTGATTTCAGCCACCTTAACCTCCTTGAGCCAAAGAAATTCAGCTTCCTTGGGGACCTGGACATAATATTTTGCAGGAACGTGCTGATATATTTCCATAAGGGCGCAAAGATAAAGGTAGTAGAGAATTTCCATGACAGGCTTCTTGGCGGAGGGTATCTTCTTCTTGGGCATGCAGAGAGCCTCATGAACATTTCCACCTCATTTACGCTTAAGCACCTGAAGAACGACATGGTATATCAAAAACCTCGCACCCCGGACATGAGCATCTCGGACGAGAACCTTTACAGGATGGTATGGGGCTGATGGAAAACGTCCTAAAGGTCCTGATTGTGGATGACTCAGCCTATAACCGGCAGACGTTCAAGACTATCCTTGAGGGTGAGCCCGGGGTTGAGGTTGTGGGTGTTGCCACAAACGGCATGGACGCAATGAGCAAGGTGCTCCGCCTCAAGCCTGACCTTATCACCCTTGATTTCGAGATGCCCGAGATGGACGGCATGACTTTTTTGCGCTGGGTGATGAGCGAGTCCCCTACCAAGGTGATAATGGTCAGTTCGCATTCGGATTCCGATACCGTGTTCAAGGCGCTTGAGCTTGGGGCATTGGATTTTGTTGTAAAGCCTACAGGCAGGGCCTCTGCAGAGCTTAAGAACATCGAGAAAGACCTCATTGAAAAGGTGCATGGCGTTCAGGATATGAACATGGAGGTACTGAGCAAGAATATCAAGATAATTGAGTCCAAGAGCGAGCGCAAGTCTCCGGTAAAGCACTCTGGCAGCGATATCCTTATGCTCGCCATAGGGTCCTCCACCGGGGGGCCAACTGCTCTTCAGGTGATCCTTTCCGAACTGCCACGGGACATCCCATGCGCAATCGTGATAAGCCAGCACATGCCTAAGGGCTTTACCGCACCCCTTGCGGAGCGACTGGATGGCCTTAGCAGCATATCGGTCAAGGAAGCTGTGCATGGTGCATATGTTTCCGCAGGGGAGGCGGTCATCTGCCCGGGCGGATACCATATGAGCTTTCTGAACTTTGGCGACGATGTTCAGATAATCCTTTCAGAGGCTACTGAAGACGATAAGTATACTCCCTCCGTTGACCAGATGATGTCTTCAGTCTCAAAGGTATTCCCTGGAAAGACTGTGGGTGTAGTCCTCACAGGCATGGGCAATGATGGAAGCCGGGGGCTTAAGGATATCAGGATGACCGGCGGCATCACGTTAGCAGAGAGCGAGGAGACAGCCGTGGTCTTCGGGATGCCTAACGAGGCTATCAAGGCCAATGCCGTGGAGATTGTCCTGCCGCTGAACATGATAGCTGCCGAGATACGCAAGGTCGTTATTGGCGAGAGAAGGCGTTGAGCCCTGCTGCCGGCGCCAGGCTTCCCCGCTGGATAAGGACGCGCGTAGACCTTTCCGGGACAAGACATACCAGGAAGATGCTCAGAAGAGGCGGTATTGTAACTGTTTGCGAGGAGGCGCGCTGCCCCAACAGGTCAGAATGCTTCAGCAAGCCCTCTGCGGCCTTCATGGTCCTTGGCCCTACCTGCACGCGCTCCTGTGCTTTCTGCTCAGTGGGCTCTGGAGTCCCCGCCGCACCTGACCCGACGGAGCCGGAGCGCATTGCAAGGACGGCCCAGGAGATGGGGCTTCGTTATGTCGTTGTGACCTCAGTAAGCAGGGACGACCTCGATGATGGAGGTGCGGCGATTTTTGCTTCAACTGTCCGGGCCCTGAAGGCTACTGGCCTGGATATGAAGGTAGAGGTGCTCGTGCCAGACTTTATGGGCAAGGGCTCATCGCTGGAGACAGTGCTTGATAGCGGCCCTGATGTCTTGAACCATAACCTTGAGACAGTGCCTTCTTTGTATAAGAGTGTCAGGGCAGGTGCTGATTACGGGCGTTCGCTATCGCTTTTGGAACACGCGAAAAAGTACAGGCCTGATGCCAGGACCAAGTCCGGGCTCATGCTCGGCCTGGGGGAATCCATGGGTGAGGTCGAAGCGCTTCTTCATGAGCTGAGAACTGTGGGGTGCGATTTTGTTACAATAGGGCAGTACATGAGACCCGGCAACAGCAACATGCCTGTCAGGGAGTATGTACGGCCCGAGGTTTTTGAGAGTTTGCGCTTAAGGGCGCTAAACATGGGTTTTCGATCTGTCGCATCCTCGCCACTGACGAGGAGTTCCATGAACGCTGAGGAGATGTTTTCCTTTAAACCTTAATAAGGGGAGTTAATGAAGTATGTATGAGTTCAACAGGATAAAGCGTCTGCCACCCTATGTGTTTGCCATTGTCAACAAGATCAAGATGGAGGCAAGGCACAGGGGAGAGGACGTTATCGACCTTGGGATGGGCAACCCCGACCTGCCGGCCCCAGACCATATAATCGAGAAACTGTGCGAAGCAGCGAAGAAACCCCACAACCACCGCTACTCCGCCTCAAAGGGCATTACCCAGCTCCGAATGGCCATATCCGAGTGGTATAAGCGCCGCTTTGATGTTGAGGTGGACCCGAATGAAGAGGCTGTTGTCAGTATCGGCTCAAAAGAGGGCCTGTCGCACCTCGTGCTGGCCTCCATTCAGCCTGGCGACGTTGTAATGGTGCCTGCCCCTGCTTACCCGATCCATCCCTATGGGGTGATCATCGCAGGAGGCGAGACTACCAGCATACCCATCGGCCCAGGCATCGATTTCTTTGATGAGATGGAGCGGGCATTCAAGAAGACCTGGCCTCCGCCGAAGATGCTGATCATAAACTTCCCCCACAACCCGACCACGGAGGTGCTGGACGGGCTAGAGTTTTTCAAGAAGGTGGTGGATTTTGCCAAGGAATACAAAATAATGGTCATCCACGACTTTGCCTATGCTGATCTGACCTTTGACGGTTACAAGGCCCCAAGCTTTCTTGAAGTGCCTGGGGCCAAGGACGTTGGAGTGGAGTTCTTCTCGCTGACAAAGAGCTATTCAATGGCTGGCTGGCGAGTAGGGTTCTGCGTGGGCAACCGTGAGATGATCTCAGCCCTTATCAAGATCAAGAGCTACCTTGATTACGGCATGTTCCAGCCTATCCAGATCGCTGCGATCCATGCCTTAAGGGGTCCGCAGGAATGCGTTGCCCAGCATGTTGCCACTTACCAGTCCAGGCGCGATGTACTGATAAGCGGCCTCAACCGTGCCGGGTGGCATACGGAGAGCCCCAAAGCCACAATGTTCGTATGGACGCGCATACCGGAGAAATTCCGCTCCATGGGCTCGCTTGAGTTCTGCAAATACCTTCTCAAAGAAGGCGGCGTCGCTGTGTCCCCTGGTGTCGGCTTTGGAGAGGGCGGGGATGAGTACATTCGCTTTGCCCTTGTGGAGAACGAACACCGTATAAGACAGGCAATAAAAGGTATCAAGAAGGCCATCTCCTAAGGGCCACAGGCCCTTTTAAACTGGAGCGTCCAGCTTCTGTCCTCCTAAAGAGAAGTAACGAGAGCATCTCATCTTTAAAATGTTCTTGTTGATCCTTTAAAGGAAACACTTCTGCCCCATTTAAACTGGTTGCTTCCGCCCCGACCGTGTTCAGGATAAGCAGCCTCGCACCTCCTGCTAAAAGCATCACTGAAAATCCCTTGAAGGAACACTTCTGCTCCCTAGGAGGCAAGCCTCTTTTAACTGGTGGCTTCCGCCTTGGACGAATTCAGAAAATGTAACGAGAGTATCTCATCTTTTAAGCGTTCTTATTTTCCTTTCATGGTTATGTGTCCAAAGAAACTTTTCCTGTATGAATACTATTTGTTTCAGGAGGATGCTCTCTGGGTCATCGCGACCTATGTCGGAGTGCCCGTTGGCACCGGCGTGACCGGTTGCTATGATCTGAATCATTGACATGTTCCATGTGTGGTACTAATATTTAAGTTAATGAACATAGGTTAATTCGAATGGGTTGAATAGGTTTCTAACCTTATAACATAAGGAGGGCTGTAACTATGGATATTGAAGATGTCTGCTGTGGTCTTCATGTGGGAGACACTGTCCCGGAGTTCGAGATGGAGACGTTTGACCCTCGAAAGGGACTGTTCTCAAATTTCAAGCTCAAGCAAAATATGAAAAAGGACTGGTGGACAGTTTTATTCTTTTATCCGGCGGACTTCACTTTTGTCTGAGCGACCGAGTTTGCCGCTCTGTCAGAGCGGTACGATGAGTTCAAGAAGCTCAAAGCCGAGATAGTCACTGTAAGCACTGACACGAAGTTCGTTCACCTGGCGTGGCAGAGGGAGGAACACCTGCTGAAGGACGCTAAATTCCCCATGGGGGCCGACCCCACCGGTGTGCTTTCAAGGCTTTTCGCTGTTTATGACTATGAGCAGGGCATTGATCTCAGGGGGACCTTTATCATCAACCCCAAGGGCGTGCTGATGAACTCTGAGGTTAACTTCTTCAACCTGGGCAGAAATGTGGACGAGATACTCAGGAAGTTAAGGGCGAACAAGTATCTTGCCGGGGCTCCTGCCGAGGCGTGCCCTGCCCAATGGGGGCGCAAGGGAGACATAACGCTCAAACCCTCTGAGAAACTTGTGGGCAATGTGGCACAGGCCTTAAAGAAGAGTAAAAAGAAGAATAAGTAATCGAGTGCGGGGCTTTCTGTATGGGAGCCCCGCTTGCGATCTATCGTATTGCGTGCTGGAACTATTTGATATGAAAGGTTTAATTGCCATCCTTTCCCCGGGTGTAGCATTTCTGCTACACTATCCGACTGAATGATGAGTATATATCCGGATAAGATGAAAACCAGTGCTGTACGCTTTTTGTCCTTGGTGTTTATCGCCCTGCCTGTAGTGTTCTCCCTGGGCTGTGCGCAAATAGCGGGGCCAGTGGTGCATGAGGAGCTCTCAGGTGGTGCTGCCTTGCAGATGACAGTGGCCTGGCAGAACGAACCCAAGCCCGACATAGTGACTGCTACTGTGGCTACTGCGGGGCTTCGCGTGCGATCAGGCCCTGGTACAGGACACATGCTTGCTGGCATGTTGCACTGGGGGGACACAGTCGAGGTTATCAAGGTCAGCGCAAACGGCTGGTGCCTTGTTAAGGCCGATGATGGTATGGAGGGATGGGTCTGGAGCCCATACCTGAATATGGCTGATGGCTTCCGTACGGTCCAGCGCAATGGGATCCGCTACATCAGGGTCACCGAAAATGCGCTTCTTAGCCCTGACGGGCGACTCTCGGTTTTTCACAGGTTCAGGCCCCCGCTTGACATGATCGTTGTAAATGATGTCTTCGGCACAAGGCGCATTCATCCTGTAAACGGAGGCCTTGGGGTCAGGCACGAAGGCATGGATCTGAGGGCTGCAGAAGGTGTGACGGTATTTGCCGTCTCTGATGGCACTGTAACCGCTGTTGCCTTTCAAGAGAGTTATGGAAATTTCCTGGATATCATGCATCACGACGGGTTCAGCTCGCGATATGCCCACCTGGAGGCTGTCTTTGTCCGGGAAGGGCAGAGGGTAGCCTTTGCCCAGAAGATCGCGCTTTCAGGAAACACGGGGCGCACAACAGGGCCGCATCTTCATTTTGAACTTCGAAAAGACGGGGCTGCTGTTAACCCTGAGGAGCACATTGTGTTGGGAGAGAACAATATCAGGTAATAGCTTTAAAGTATCAGATACACCTCTAACCCGCTTATTGCAGTGTCACGGACACATTAGAAGTCTAAGGTGCCACGGGCACATCAAATGATTAGCGGATTAGATCGAACTGCATCCATGAAATTATTGGAACTGAAGAATTCCAATTAATAAATAAATTTAACATTGAGCTTCCCCTGTTCTGCTTTGACTGGGCATCGGAGCCGGTGCCTCAATCCTTGCCTTTTTGCGCGCCCCCATGTGAACGCAGAAGATAACAACTTCTAACAAGGGTAGACGGATAGCGGGTTCATGATGCCTGATGTTTTCCCATAATAAGAGCGCGCATCCGGCTCGCGATCTTAAGGAAAAGTAGAACTGCCCTTTCTTGGGTACTTCTTTGGGCAAGCAAAG
>SDBV01004855.1_pt1 | contig 19133 bp, 12 predicted proteins | sample 2277081 | NCBI WGS metagenome assembly SDBV01 (sample SAMN10402039, study PRJNA504765) | marine sediment metagenome | isolation source: marine sediment core GS10_PC15, 223 cmbsf | place: Arctic Ocean: Southern Knipovich Ridge | collected 2010
ATAAAATAATGGACTTGAACATAAATAGGGGCACTATCCTTTCAATAATAGCCTACAATAGATTTAATTATTTAAATTTTGGTGCATCATAATCCAAAATTTTAACTTTATAGACAGACTCTAACTAGAAAAATCAATGCCTCAGCAAGGGACATTTACACCTCATGGTTAAATAGTGAAGGCCATTCAAAAATGACCGGTGATTTTTAAATGCCATTTTCTTTGGATATACGATTAGAGGGTCTTCAAAAAGATAGTTGAGATGGTAATATGGATATCAACAAGGAAATAGCCCGAATAAATGGTTACTTATTAATGACATCAAAATGGATAAATTCTATTCTTCTTGTCAGGTTGCCATGGTCATCGAAACCTATCAGACCTGATATTCCGACAAAATCATCCATAATACCTATTTGTTTGCCAATTATTTCTGGTATTGCTCCATTTGAAATAATAGCGTGGATCAGAAGATTTATTGCATCGTATGTAACTACAGCTTGGACAGTGGGAGTTCTTTCGCTAAAACTTTGAAACTGAAGGATGAATTTCTCATATTTTGGCTGATTTGCCACAACTGAAATAGTATGGAACGGGTAGTCAGTTTGCCGGGGATTTTGATACGTTGGATATCTGCTGAGGTATATAGACGATTCGGTTTCTTCCAGTAACTTTACCAGCCTGGCAGGTTGGTTTGTGGATTGAACAAAGAGTACAATTGCATCATAATTTTCCGATTGGAGTTGTGTCAGGCTATTTTCCAGGTCAGAATTTTTGTTGTCAAAAGAGAAAAAGTCAAGTTCAGAACCATGCTTTTCTGCAATTACTTTATTAAAAGTCTCTACGGCTTTCTTGCTATCGTATGTATGATCTGACAGGACTGCAACTTTGGCATACTTATTTCTATAATAGATATTTTCAGCAAGAGCCACGGAGATCTGCTGATCATTGGGTACGAGTCGGAAAAACCACGGTACAAATGCTTTGGATAATGTGGCATCTGTTGCTTTGGTTTCAAGATATGGTATATGGGATTTGGCAATTACCTGCTCAGCCAGATGTGCAGTCCGGCCGTTAAGCGATCCAACGATTGCAACGGCCTTTTCTTCAAAAATCAACTCGACACACTTATTGGAAGCTTGCCCCCAGGGACCTTCTGTTGCTCTGTGCACCAGATTGAAATATGTACCTTGGTTGTCACCTGATTTATTAGCAACATTAACAGCGAGTTGTGCAGCTTGAATGGCATCCTGATCTGCCTCAGCACTTTCTAACAATAATCCAATAGTTATTGTATCAGTTTTTTGTGTGACTAAGTTTTGATTAATCTCTAGTCTAGGATCTTTTACCGGATTTATCCATAAAAGGGCATACAAAAAAGGGAATACAAGCGTAATAGCACATTGTATCATCGCACACCCTGTATATCAGGCATCAACCGAATGGACGCTGGCAATTGTTCTATCTACTGCATGTGCTATTTTTTCCAGATCAACCATCATCATGGCAAAGTCATCAGGGTACAACGATTGCTCACCGTCGCAAAGGGCATTCTCAGGTTGATAATGTACTTCAACCTGGATTCCATCAGCGCCAACTGCTAATGCCGCTTTGGCCATCTCCGGTACCAACCAACGTATTCCCGTACTATGACTTGGATCCACAATAACAGGCAGATGAGTAAATCGTTTGAGCAGTGGAACAGCACTCAGATCCAGAGTGTTACGCGTTGTGGTTTGGAAAGTACGAATTCCTCTTTCACAGAGGATAACATTTTCGTTGCCATAACTCAAAATGTATTCAGCCGCCATAAGGAACTCATCAAGCGTGGCCATCATACCTCGTTTCAACAAAACAGGTTTTGAAGCTTTACCAACCTCTTTCAACAGAGGAAAATTGTTCATATTTCGTGAACCAACCTGAAGAATATCAGCATATTGACTCACCAATTCAACCTTACGCGTGTCCATAACCTCTGTTACCACAGGCAAACCGGTTTCTGTTCTGGCTTCTGCTAGAAGTTCCAGACCTCTTTCTCCAAGGCCCTGAAAACTGTAAGGTGAAGTTCTGGGTTTAAAAGCACCTCCGCGGAGTATCTTAGCTCCATGTTCGTGCACAATCTGAGCTGTGGTTAGCAACTGCTCACGATTTTCCACAGCACATGGACCCGCCATTACGATAAATTCTTCTCCACCAATACGGACTCCATTTACCTCAACAACAGTACCGTGGGGTTTGGCTGTTCTCTTAGCTAATTTTATATCAGAATTTCCAATTTCCATGGGAGTATCACATTGAATCGCATCCATTTCAATTTCTACTTAAGATTACTCTAATTTACTGCTTCATATTCATTTTAACAGGAGAAAATTCAAATTCTCCATTTTTTAATTCAGCCATCCAGATATCTCCAATATCATTCCAGGAGGCATCCAGAGAAAGCTTACCAGTTACCCCCTGATATCCCTGGAATGTTTCCAGATCTGTAAGAACGTCTCTGATTTTTACGCGGTTTAAGCCGGCAATATGAATTGCTTTTATAATCATATTCATGCCATCATAAGCATGCGCCGAAAATACATCGGGTTCCATCCCAAACCTTTTATAGTAGTTTTTGTTAAATTTCTGCAAATATGGATCATCCAGGGTTGGGTTATAAGGATAAGTTGAAACAATTCCATTGGCTTGATCGCCCATTAGTGACAGGAATTCTTTTGAAACAAGTCTGTCACTGCCATATATCGCCTGATCCATACTCAATGCCCGCATTTCCTTTACGATCGCTGCGGTTTCCCGGGCATTGCCCCATATTACTATCGCTTCAGCAGGCGTATCGGATATGCGCTTAAGTTGACTTTCAAAAGAAGTGTCGCCCTCCGCAAACTGAAGCTCAAACAGCAGTGGATGACCAAGCCGTTTGGAGGCATCGCTGAATTCTTTAATACCAACCCGGCCGTATCTTACATTAGTTCGTAGAACAGCTACCTGTGTGTATCCCTTTTTCAAATAGATCTCGTTAGCAAGGGCATAACAGCTTTGCCGGTCATCACCGATATTTCGGATAATCCATGGGATCCGGGTTTCTGTGAGTGTTGGATCAGGATCACCTGTATTCACCATTGGTATTTCCAGTTTGAGGGCCACCCGCAGGGCCACATGAGTAACCACCCCATCGATTGATCCGAGAAAGGCCCAGACGCCTTCTTCATCCAGTTTAACTACCGTATTGGCTGCTGCACCCCATAAGCCAACATCGTTGTGCTTCATCAACTCAAACGGAACTCCATTGTATCCTCCACGTGTATTGGCTTCTTCAATTGCCAAAATAGAACCTTGTAACATTTGAAGACCTAATGCCTCTTCATAAGAACCTTCCAGAGGTCCAAGAAAACCTATTCTCACTGTTTCCAGTCCTTCAGGTTCTTTTTTATCCCTGCCCGGGCCAAGGAATGCCTGAGGTTCATCGAAAAACATTTTGTATGCCTTCCTGAAGTGGCCGTATGGAACCATTGCATCAGGAGTATTAGCATAGTTCGTTGAATCCTGACCAAACCCCGAAAGCGCAATGATCAGGAGCACCAGGGTTACCAGCGTGATTTTAGCATATTGGATAAATGAATTTTCAGACATGGTTTTTTTAATTAATTGGGCAAACGGCCATCGCTTCAATCTCCACAAGTAAAGTTTCCCAGCACAAACGGGCCTGAATGCCGGTGCTGGCTGGTAACGGATCTAATCCCAGCCAATCGAAAAATGTGGTCCTTATTTTATTAAATTCGGAATAGTCCCGTTCAATATCGCGAAGATAATTGGAGGTTCTGACTACATCATGCCAACTCATGTCTTCGGCTTCAAGAATCGTGGTAATATTTCTATAGGTTCTCCAAACCTGGGCTTTGAAATCACCAATGTGTTCGGGTTTTCCTTCGTCATTCACACTGGCTGTTCCAGAAATCAGCAATACTTTATGCCCCCCGATTTCAAAATGAAGAGCCCGTGAAAAAGAAGAGGGCTTCTTGTAATTGTAAGCTTCATTCAGCACGCTGGGGGCATGGACTGCATGCTTCATGATTGGAGGTCGATTAGTATGAATTCCGGGGTAAGATTTTTCCGTGATCTCATTTCCTTCCGATAAGATACCTAATTTGGCCATTTCAATTTTTTCTCCCACAGTTAATTCATCTATATCTATGAGTAATCGTTGCGCTTCTATCATTTTATATTCAGTTTAATTTGAAAGTTCATTTGATTGTTTGTAAACGAGTTTATCGGGAACCGGTGATCCTACGCTCAATCCATCGGAGGTGGCCAGCCACACTTTATCACCTTGAAAATCAACTCCAAGTACAAAGTTGTGGGCTATAGAGGTAGAAGTAGTTCCTGTGCGGATGTCGTCACCTATTCTGATGGTAACTTTTCCTCCGGCACGATTGTCTTGCCTTTGATAAGTAATCCATTTTTCACCATTGAAACTACTAACGCCATTGTCGGTACAGACCCAGACTACAGGTCCATTTGCTTTGAGGTTGTTTATAAAATTACTTGCAAGTCCACTGTCATGATCAAAGTATCCTTTCCAGTGATTACCATCATATCTGTTGAGGCCAAAATAGGTGCCTACCCATAGGATATCATTGGCATAGGTAACTCCCGTTGTAATGTCATGAACAATACCATCGTCAGGAAACAGGTCGAGCTCCATTTCACCGTCCGGATCAACATAATCCCGAAAGTGTCCGGTTTTTTTATCATATTCAATTACACCACCACCCCATGCGGCTATATATACTTTCCCTCCTCCTGAAGCAATTCCATAAGTCCAGGGCTCATGCATCGGGGCATTCCTTTCGTTGAAAATACTCCATTCGCCTGAATAGGTGTTCAGTCTCCCGGCACCACCACCGGTGGCGACCCATACATCTTTACCATCACAAACTACCTGGTAAACCACATCGTTGGGAAGGCCGCTGTTGAATTGTGTATAGGTATCAATTTTACCTGCCGAGTACCGGCTTAAACCACCAAAAGTGGCGATCCAAAGATCACCTGTCACCGGACTTACATCCAATGAAAGTACTCCATTATGTCCCAGCCCATTTTCGGTTGTAAATGTCTTCCATTCGCCACCTTCCAGCAGCGCCAATCCAGCATCGGTTCCAGCCCAGATCCGGTCTCCATCTGCCCGGACACAGAAAATTTTGTTGGAAGGCAACCCATCTTTTTTAGAATAATTGATCCAGTTACCGTAGAGTTGATTTCCAGATGGATTACCTGCTATGCGGTCCTCTTCTTCAGGGTTTGCAGTTACCATCAGATCAGTCAAGGTGTTTTCGCTATTATTTTCAGGCTCAAAACTGAAGGCCAATACGATTAACAGCACTAGTAAGATTGAAACAAGAACGGGCAATTTTGATGTTCGCTTTTTCATTTGATTGATCTATTCAGTTGGGAGGGCCAGGTAATTTTTTGCAGGACCAAGTGCCTTTAAATATTCAACAAGGTCGTTTAGTTGATCCTTCGACATATCATTGGCCACACCATGTTTATCGTCACTATTATAAACAGTCCATATTTCTTCAAGTGTTCTGGCGCTGCCATCATGCAGGTATGGTGCGGATTCATAAACGTTGTTCAGATTGGGAGTGTCAAACATTGTAGGATCGTCATTATCTTTTAGTGTACCTACATCTGCAGATATGAAATTTGAATAATTTGGTGGTGGATGACAAGTGATGCATTGATTTTCAACGGGTATAGGAATGCCATTATTGGTTGTTACTCTTTCATAGATAACTTTTCCTCTTTGTTGTGCCGGTGTGAGTGATGCATTTGCCATGTGATGTAAGTTTGGGGGGTGCGTAAGATCCTGCATAATATAAGCCACAAGGGCATCCAGATTTTCGGGGGAGAATGCTTCTGTACGGGTAATGAATTTCGAAAAACGCATACCACATTGCATATAAACACTCACATTAGTGCCATTCCATTTAAATGGTGATGTACCCGCTAAATCACGCAGGGTTTGAACATTAGCAAGGTTTCTGTCACCACCCTTTGAAGACATATCGTACGTAAGGCCATCTTCGTGCCCGTCAGGATGACAAGTGTAACAGCTATATTGCTGGTGAAAGGTATGGCTTGCATTGTTGAACATTTTTGCTCCTTGCCGTACCGTGGTGATTTTTGTTTGACTCCCCAGGTATATGTGATCAATTATTTCGAGGGTTTCAAGATCAAGTATGGCAATTCGATCCTCTAGTCGTTCACTTATATAGAGTTGTTTTCCATCAGCCGAGAACTCCAATCCTTTTGGATTGGCCCCGGTTGGAATTCGCTTCATCACGATCTGGTTACTCAGGCCAAGATGGTTAGGATACACCTTTTTGAGATCATTGGTGTTTCCGATGTCTATTAAATGTCTGATTCGATCAATATCAATAACCGAAATAACATCAATTCCGGAATGGCTTACATAGCCACGTTTACCATCATGACTGATAATGATGTCAAATGGGTCGGCATAGAAGGCCTTTGGTTCATCGAGTAAAAATTGGGTGATTTTTCCATCGCCTTTGGTTGAAATCACACCAATACCATGGTTGACCATCCACCCTTGCTCTATCTGTACAGATGGTACTAAATTTTTAGGCAGAATAATAGTTGCAAGGGCCATATCACCCTCAGGGGTATATGTAATGTTCTCCATGATATGCCCTGATGTAAAGTTTTTTCTACTCTGAACACGATTACTGGTTGTGTTTACAATGGTAACCTCGGTTTTAGGAGGTGTTCTGAATTTTACAGGCAGGGTTCTTCGGCTGCTGACAGCCACATGAAATCCATCCGGGGACGTTGCAACTGCGATAGGTTCATTACCAGCCATTAGTCTCCTGATCTCAACACCTGAACTCAAATCCACAACAGAGATATCATCGGTATAGGTATTGGCTACATACATAAATTTACCGTCAGCATCAAAGTCAATACCGGCAGGACCACCTCCCACTTCAATTGTGTCAGTTACCAGATGCGTATTTAGATCAATCACCCAAACTGTATTGGCCCATTGATTGCTTACATATGCTTTCTCATCTTGTCTGTCTAACCTGACTGTGTGTGGCCGCTTATCTAATTGTAGTCTGTACTCTATTTCCTTATTTTCAGGATTGACAACAAGTAATTGCTCTGCATCCTGAGCAATGATATATAAAATACCGCTTTTGCCTGATACATCAAGATTGAAAGGGGACAGGTAATTTTTTTCGAAGGCTTTGGTTAAAAACCCATCTTGTTTGGTATAGGCATGGCATGAAATACAATTAAGTGAGTGGGGTTCACCTGCCATTATTTTATCAACATGTTTGGATGATTTTTGGTAGCCGTGGACAACAAACGCAAAACCGGCAATCAGTACCAAACCGAATATATAGTGTTTACGTTTCATACTTAATCAGCTTTCATATTTTTTGCATAATCAAGCAGGTTAAAGGGCTTTTCTTTCACTGCCAACGGAACCCTGTTTTCTGGTGTTAACTCCTTATCTTCATGGCATCCTATGCACCCCCTTCTTTCTTTTGGCCGCACCCAAATCCAGTCGGAAGGACCCCTGACCAGCTGACCATCTTCATTAAAAGTTTGAAAACGAATCGGTAAGTTGGAGGGGACTTCAATATAGAAAGAACCATCGGCAGATACCGGAACACTTGCGAGGGTCTCGTTCACACCAAGCACCTCAACAGTAAAAGTTTTGGAGGATTGTATGCCGGACACAACACTGTCTTGAGACAAATTGGCATCGAGACATAATATGGTCCCATTTTCGTCACCTTCTACAATTCTACTAGGCAAATTTTTAGGTTTTGTACGGATTATACTGCTGACAGGTTCAATCAGGTTAAAATCCTTATTTGCATAAATCAATTCCATCGGGGATTCACTTCCAGGCTTCATGCGATATAATCCAAAATTTTTCTCAGGATCAGTTTGATATGAGACCAAATACTCATTATTTTTTGAAGGAAAAACCGAATAAAATGCACCGCTATAATCAGCCGACAGGTCAATTTGAGAATAAAGCGGCCTGCTGGTATTGATAGACATAATTCTCCCTGGTCCATTTCCCTGACTTTCAACATACACAAAATAGCCATCCTCTGTCTCCCACCCACGGGAACGCAGATCACTTTCAGGATTAGGTTTATAAAACAATTCACCTTTGGTGCCATCGGGGCGCAATACCAGTTGAATCGATGGGCCTTGTCCTGGATAAACCTGACGCGTATTGATTAATATGCGGCCATCCCGAAGCACGGTAGGACTCTGATCGTCATTCGGATGAAAAGTGATTTGTGTTTCTCCGGTACCATCAGTTTTGATAGTAAACAATGCCATGACGCCATCTACATTGCTAAGTCGTAGGCTTGTGCTGCTAAAAACAATGGATCCGTTGGGTATATAAGCCGGATCAGTACAGTTAAATGACCTTGTTGTGATTTGTTTGAAAGTTGAAGTATGCCTATCCATTTCCCATATTTGCCATCGCTCATCTTTGTTCTTTTGTGCTGAGAACAACATCTTCGAACCATCAAATGATACTTCGGGACTTCGGGCAGAATAGAATCCATGAGTAAGCTGAATGGGCTCATTATCCAGTGCATTGATTTGAAAGATTATTGATTGTTCCGGGAACCGGGTATTGTCAAAGTCATTGGTAGCAGGGATCGCTGTGAAAATAATTGCCCCTGGTGTGGGTATATTTTTCTTGGGTAAAAAAGACAGGAGAACCAGTAAAAGAAGTATAAGTGTAATGAGACCGGCCAGGATGTTCTTTAGATTCATCATGAGCTACAATGGTTCTGTCACTGTTATAAGTTGATTCACCTCAATATTTTCCAGTTGCTGTACTTTACCCGAAGGCCAGATCACTTCGATAAGATCAATTTTATTATGATTACCAAGACCAAAGTGAAGCCTGGGATCATTTTGAGAAAGATATCCGCTTGAGCTTTTCTTCTGATCTGTTTGAGTGAGATCACCGGAAACTACTTTCACCCTGGCACCTACGCCATCCCTGTTGCTTGACTGACCAATCAGTTGTAACAATAACCAGTTTTTGTCATTACCATGGTCATTGCGAAGGAAAACACCATGGTCATTCAAATTTACAATGTAAGCATCCAGGTCCCCGTCGTTGTCGTAATCACCAAAACAAGCGCCCCGGCCAACAAGGGCTTCTTTAAAATAGGCACCTCTGTCAACTGACACGTCTTCAAATTTACCATTACCCTGATTTTCAAAAATCTGATCTTCCTGTCCGTAGAGATGTTTCAGTTCCCCATTAATTTTAAATATATCTTTGTCACCGTCATTGTCATAATCAATAAATGATGAGGCCCAGCCAACATGCTGGGCAGTGGCCACAGCAATTCCGGATATGTACGACTTTTCAGAGAAGAGCCCATCTCCCTGATTCTCATAAAGTGAGCAATAGGCATTGTCCGACACGAAAATGTCCATCAAACCGTCGCCATTAAAATCGGCAAAATCTACGGCCATGCTGATTGTGCCCTCGCCCACCTGATTAAAAGCTACACCTGACATTACGCCGACTTCTTTGAAACCTGTCCCACCTTCGTTATGAAACATATAGTTCAGCATGTGATCGTTGGCCACATAGATATCTATAAAACCATCATTATCGTAGTCTGCTATGCCTACACCCATAGCCTTGCCTTCAGGAAAAAAGACACCCATCTCTTTTGTTACATCTGTGAATGATCCATCACCATTGTTATGATATAGAATATCAGGTTCGGCATCGTAGGCCATAGGGCCAGGATACCCATCGGGAGCATAATAGAAGTTATAATCAGGATCAAATTGAATATAGTTTCCTATGTAGATGTCCAGCAAACCGTCATTATCATAATCGAGCCAAACAGCTCCAACACTACATTCATTACCTTCTATGCCTGCTTTCTTTGAAATATCCCGGAAAGTGCCGTCGCCATTATTATGATAAAGTACATTGGGACCATAATTACTGATGTAAATATCCGGGTAACCGTCGTTGTCAAAATCGCCAACAGACATCCCCATCCCATATCCCTCATGACCAACTCCTGCTTTATCGGTCACATCTTCATAGGTACCATTTCCCTTATTTTTATATAAATGATTTTTGAGAGTTTTAGGCTTACCATTACTGAACCCTTCCATGTATGCACCATTACTGAGGTAGAGGTCAATGTACCCATCCTGGTTGTAGTCTAAAAATACCGTACCTCCACCCACCGATTCCACAAGATTACTCAGCTCATCGTCACCAATTGAATGCTTAAAAGTTATTCCGGTGGAGGCAGTAATGTTTTGATAAAAATCCTCACCAATTGCAGGCAATTCAACTATAACAGAGCTTTGTTGATCTGCATAATTATCAGAGGTGCATCCTGACAATATTACTATGATCGACACCGTTGCGGTAAGTATTGTTACCGGTCTCAGGCAGTCATCAAAAAAAACACGAATAAATTCTTGTAATTTCTTCATCCCAATTGCTCTGCCCATATTAATTGCTGCATTCCATAAAGCCTGATATAGTCAAATTGAAAATTGTAATGCTAAATATCAGTCAAACAAAAATATTTGCTATTTCTAAAGATGAGTAGGTAGATTATCACTAAAAAAAAGAAAGAAATTTCTTATATTATGCATTTTTGAAAATGTCATTCATTTTGATTATTGCTATCTGCTACACTATCTCCGAATCTTTTTAACAAACACTTTAAATAAGACTCAAAAGTCGTCACAAATCATCAAAATTGTGTTGTAAATTGGAATGACTTTTGTCATATTAAGGCAATGATTTTAGCATATTTTGACCAGTAGATTACTTGAAAGTACAATTGAGAATGAAACTAAAGGATGGTAAGAACTCCGGCAAATCTGTCTGAAAGTGAAAATGATCGAATCTATACATTGAGATCTCCGGGATAAACCCGAAGATGACGTTTTTAAATATTTTCGGAGCCCATTAACATTCCAGAAAGATAAAGCTCGTCATTGCCGGGTTTATCCCGGTAATCTCAAACTTAGTAGGCATAACATTGGGATCTCCGGGTCAAGCCCGAAGATGACGCGTTGAGCATAGGGATCTCCCGGGTCAAGCCTGGCAGCAGGCAGGCCCGAAGATGACGCGTTGAGCCCCCTATGGGGCACTCAAAGCCACCTTCTTAGAAGGTGTGATTTTTTACTTCATTTGAAATCCCTTCCCGAGGGCCGTTCAAATATTTCTAGATAAAAGCCAGGGGCAGCAGCGAATAAATGGTCGAAAATATCCGCCATGATGCTTTCGTATTGTACCCACCTCTGATCCTTGCTGAATGCATAAATCTCAATGGGCAGGCCGTATTCAGTGGGTTTCAACTGTCGAACCATTAAAGTCATATTTTCGTTAATATTTGGATTGCGTTTCAGGTATTCCTCAATATACACCCTGAACACCCCAATGTTGGTGAGATGCCGGCCATTGATGAGTTCTGATTTATCAATATTATTACTTTTGTTGTAATCGGTAATTTCTTTTTCCTTTTCAATAATAAAATCCCTGATCAGTTGATATTTACTAAAGTGTTCCAGCATTTCAGACGAGCAGAACTTTATGCTGTCAATTTTGATATTCAATGCTCTTTTTATGCGCCTGCCACCCGATGTTTCCATTCCCTTCCAGTTGGTAAATGATTCAGAAATAAATGCGTAGGTAGGAATGGTGGTAATTGTTTTATCCCAATTTTGCACCTTTATTGTAGAAAGGTTGATTTCTATTACATCACCATCTGCCGAATAATCGGGCACCGTTACCCAATCACCGATCTCTACCATATTGTAAGCTGAGAGTTGAATACTGGCAACAAACCCTAAAATACTGTCCTTAAAAACAAGTAGTAATATGGCGGCCATGGCACCCAAACCCGATAGCAGGTATAATGGGTTTTTATTGATAACAATAGAAATCACCAGAATGGCAGCGACAGCGTAAACCAATAAATTTGCAAGTTGGGTAAAGCTTCCAATAGGTTTGCCTTTATACGTTTCACTCTTCGAAAGAATTTCCTTTACCGAACTAAAAAATAAAGTGAAAATCTGGGCTACAACTATAACAATAAAAATATTGGTCGCCCCTGCTACCAATGGAACCAAGAACAGGAAATCTGCAAAAACAAAAGGTAAATAATAACTAAAAATAATAGCTGGCAGAAGACGGGTTACAGATTTAATCAACTTCTTATTTAGTACAATATCATCCCACAATGTTTTTGTTTTAGCTGTTACCTTAGGTATAATGTAATTCAATAACTTTTTACTGGCTATCCATAAAATCAGGCACACTGCAATAAGACCGGTGAATAAAATCGCTGCTTTCAGGAAAACGGCACTATCGGCATCAATACCTAACTCGTTTACAAGGATGTCATTTAGCCAGTTTGTAAATTCAATTTCCATTTTCAAATATCAAATATTTTTGAACGCTCTCAACTCCAGGTTTTCTGTTTCGCAAATTACATGTGACATTTACCAAAATCATAGAGTTTTTGTAAATAACTTTCCAATGTGAATAAATTCATTAATATTTACTTCAAAGATATTCATCATGTTCCTTAAGACTCGTTTCCCGTTATTCGTAATAATTTTCAGCGCTCTTTTTGCCTGTAAAAAAGAGCAAAGGGTTACCGTGCTATCTGCCCCTGCTGATAAGCTATATACTTCCATTAATAAATCCGGTATAACCGTAATTCCCAATGGCCGGTTTATTACACCTGCCGGTAAAAGTATAGAAACGGCCCCGCATCCTTTCGGCCTTACCCTTAGTAAAGACGGAACAATAGCTGTTACAGCCAACTCAGGAACAAACCCGTTGTCAATCACTATTATCCGTGACCTCCTTTCAGATAATCAGAATGTGTTGCAAATCCCTCCGGGCCATGCTACGGACGAAGGAGTACTTGAGTCTGTATTTATGGGCATTGCGATCTCCCCGGATAATCAAACAGTGTATGCATCGGGCGGGCAAACAAACAAAATCTATCTGTTTGATTCCGAAACGGGTGAGAGTAAAGGAATGATCGATTGCAGTGTGTCCGCAGATGGTTTCATTGCTCCCGATGGCTATATCGGGGATATGGTTTTGTCGGCAGATGGTAAAATGTTGTACGTAGTGGACCAGACGAACTTCCGGATGATGATGATTGATACAGAATTAAAAAAAGTACTGAAAAATATTTCTACCGGAAGATATCCTTTCGGGATCGCCTTGTCACACGATGAAAATAAAGTTTATGTGGCCAATGTGGGTATGTATGAATATAGTAAAATACCCGGTATGGACGAAAATGATATGGAGAATTCCGGGTTGGAGTTTGTTCCTTTCCCGGATGGGTCAAAAGAGGCGAAGGAGGGCACGAAGGTTGGTGCCTACGATGTGCCGGGACTGGGAGATCCCAATGTACCGGAATCATTTTCTGTATGGGCAATAGACCTCGCCGGCCCGGAGCCAAAGACCGTTGCCAAATTAAAGACAGGTCATTTGGTAGGAGAAATTATTGAAGGTATTCCTGCTGTAGGTGGTGCAAGTCCAAACTCTATTGCCGTTACCTCAAAGTATGTGTTTGTGTCCAATGCAAACAATGATAATATTTCTGTGATCGATGTTGAGAAAGATACCATCATTCAGCATATTTACCTGAAGCCGCACGAAGCGGTAAAACATTTCCGGGGTGTGATCCCCTTTGGGTTAGCTGCATCTCCCGATGAGTCAAGGTTGTATGTTGCAGCTGCAGGTATCAATGCCCTGGCCGTAATCGATATTGGATCAATGGAGGTAGCAGGCTATATTCCAACGGGTTGGTTCCCGTCGAAAGTCGAGGTTACACCTGACGGTAAATACCTGGTTGTTACGAATGCCAAGGGATATGGCAGTGGGCCGAATGGAGGTTTTACATTTACAAAAGGGCCTGAAGGAAGCTATATTGGAAGTCTGATGAAGGGTTCAGTCAGTGTAATTGAAATACCTGATGCTACTACCCTTAAAAATATGACCGGACAAGTCATCAGTAATAACTTTCGAATTGGGGATGCATCGGATCCTTCTTTGGAATGGCGAAAATCGAATCCGATACCTTTATATGGTGGCGAAAAGGAATCACCGATCAGTCATATTGTATTTATCTCAAAAGAGAACAGGACCTATGATGAAGTATTTGGCCAGGTGCCAGGGGCGGTGGGTGATCCGGAAATTGCCCGGTACGGTCGAAATGTAACCTTTACCAACAGAGAAGGTAGCAGTGAGGTAACAGATGCCACGGTGATGCCCAACCACCTCAAGCTGGCGGAAGAATTTGGATTAGGTGATAATTTTTACGTGGATGCCGATGTGTCGGCTGACGGGCACCGGTGGCTCGTTAATACGTATCCCAATGAATGGGTAGAAACAACCACCGCCGCCAGCTATGGTGGAAACCGAAGTTACAAACCCGGCCTGAAAGCTCCGGGGGCATTGGCAATGAATGGATCGGCAGGGGCCATATACCCTGAAGAATACAATGAAGCGGGTTCACTTTGGGAACACCTCGACCGGAACGGTATTGATTTTTTCAATTTTGGATTTGGTATCATGTTCGAACCGGCAAGCTATCACCCTTCTTTTAAATACACAGGTGTTCGTCATTTCGTAAACTACCCGGTACCCGCACCCATGTTTGATAAAACATCACGTACATTTCCTACCTACAATATGGCAATTCCCGACCAGTTCAGGGTGGATATGTTTGAAAAGGAATTTAAAGAAAAATGGCTGGAAGGAGGGGAGAACATGCCTTCGGTACTTACAGTAATTCTACCTAACGACCATGGGGCAGGGGAGCGGCCCGAAGCAGGATACCCTTTCCGCGAAAGTTACATGGCTGACAACGACCTCGCAGTTGGCAGGATCGTTGAGTTTCTTTCGCATACACCCTACTGGAAAAAAATGCTGATTGTAATTACGGAAGATGATGCGCAGAATGGTGTGGACCATATTGATGCGCACCGTTCGGTTTTGCTGGTGATTTCACCATACGCCAAACGAAACTATGTGGGCAAGGTCCATTATAGCTTTGGAAGTTTATTTAAAACATTCTGGAATGTACTGGGCTTGCCTTACCTGAACCAGTATGATGCCGGGGCGACCGATCTGGCAGACATGTTTACAGCTGACCCCGATTTCACACCCTACAATGCCGTGAGCGTCGACCCCCGCATTTTTGATCCGCAAAAAGCATTGGATCCCTTTGATGAAAAATTCGACTGGGCAGCGCTGGGGGATTCTCCTGTTATTGACAATCCTGAGGATATGCTGAAAGACAGTAAAGAAAAAGATGAATTCAGATTGGAAGACAGGGAGAAGGAATAGCCGAAATATCCACAAGAAAGGACCCTGCTTTTATACCAAGACCTTATCTTTCGTGTAAGAAACAACTTCATTTATTAGTGTTTTAGAATGATGAATGTCGATTAGCGAATAATGATTTAGGAAGTTGTACATCGAAATTCGAAAATCCCTGCCTGGCTGGCTGGCAGGGTTAATCAATATTCGATATTCAAAGAAAATTAAGATTGTCATCTTTTTTGTATTTAACAAGGCCACGTTCTTAGAGGGTGTGATATTTATTGGGTATACGTTCACATCAAAAATCTCAACGTCCTAATGAATAAATAAACAAGCTAATATTAACTGAATGCAATGCTATGGGAAGGTAATTCTTTGGAAACGCTGAGTGGACAAACCCGGAGGACATGCTGAAAGACAGTAAAGAAAAAGATGAATTCAGGTTGGAAAACAGGGAGAAGGAATAGCCAGGGAAAGATGATGAGACAGAAAAAAATCACATGCAAATAAATGGTTATTCTATTATTTATGCTTTTTGAGCACCAAAGGTGCAGAAATCATTAGCCCCGTGTGCCTACCTGGCCGGTAGGCAGGTAGCACGGGGTTTTTGTGATAAACAAATCACGAGCCCCATCGGGGCGCAATCATTAATCCCAAATATAACGTTCATCAGTACCCTGGGCTATTGGATACTGCCCCTTTGGGCCTAAACCTGGAAATAAATCTACAGAAAAGATTGTGGGACAACCAAATGAATAATAATTATAATGTTATTTTGCAGATTATCAGTAATTTATCCTATTGTTAAATTTTTTTTTCTACAAAGTGCAGAAAGAAGAAAAGGATGAAGACAGGGAGAAGGAATAACCCGGGAAAGATGATGAAACAGCTGCTGCTTTTATTTTGTGCAATTTTTCTTGCTGATACTTCGCAGTCACAACCCGATCCTTCTAGTATCGACATCGTGCGTGACCGTTGGGGGGTGCCACATATTTTTGCTCCTACCGACGCGGGTGTATCCTATGGCCTTGCTTGGGCACATGCGGAGGATGATTTTGCTACCATTCAACGAACCTTAATGGCAGGAAAACGGATGGTTGGCCGGTATGCAGGGCCAAAAGGTGCAGCAATCGACTATTTTGTCCATTTGATCAAAGCCCGCGAACTGGTAGACGCCCACATCAATGAATTTACCCCGGCATACCGAAAAGTAATCGACGGCTATACGGCGGGGATTAATGCATATGCCAGGGACCATCCCAAAGAGGTACTTCACAGAAAAATATTTCCGGTAAATGTGAATGAGGTGGTGACTGCGTACGTACTTTCATTAACGGTGATGAGCAGTGTTGACCGGATCGTTGGTGACCTCGTAAATAACAAGATAAATGATGATCCCTATAATTCCAATGGATCCAATGCGATAGCAATCAGCAGAAAAAAAACGACAGATGATTATACCTACCTGGCAATAAACAGCCATCAACCACTGGAAGGACCGGTATCATGGTACGAGGCGCACCTGTGCAGTGAAGAAGGATGGAACATACTGGGCGGGCTTTTTCCGGGTGGGGCAACGGTTTTTCATGGTGTCAATGAAAACCTGGGTTGGGCACATACGGTTAATTACCCCGATAAGGTAGATGTTTACAAGCTTAAAATGGATCCAAACCAAAAAGACCACTATATCCTCAATGGTTCCAGTATTCCGCTGGAAGTACGTAAGATAAAATTGAAAGTTAAGCTATTAGGAATCCCTATCACTATTAAGAAGAAAGCTTACTGGAGTGAGTTCGGAGCAACGGTAAAAAATGATTTTGGATATTACAGTATTCGATTTGGGGCCAATATGGACATTCGGCCCGGTGAACAATGGTACTATATGAACAAAGCCAAAAACCTGGATGAATTTAAAAAGGCCCTGGAAATGACGGCTATCTCAGGATTCAATATTGTATATGCCGATAAATACGACAATATCTACTACGTGAGTAATGGGAAAATACCTTTTCGCAATCCTGCTTATAATTGGCGTCGCAGGTTACCGGCAGATACCACTGCAACCTTATGGACTCAATTTCATCCATTGGCTGATTTGCCCCAAATTACCAATCCTTCATCGGGTTATTTATTTAATATGAACAATACCGTTTACAATGCCTCGGGAGTAGGGGACAATATTGACCCGGCGACGATCGACAAAACAATGGGTTACCCTCTTCGCGATAATAACCGGAGTATTCGTTTTCAATACCTGATGGGTAGGCATCAGAAGTTAAGTTATACAGATTTTAAAAAGATCAAGTATGATATTACACTACCTGATTCATTATATTATCGTTTGGATGCAAACAGGGTGTTCAGGTTAGATCCTGCCAAATACCAGGACGTAGCTGACTATATTATTGGGCTCAGGAACTGGGACCGGGTAGCAAGCCGTGAAAGTACCGGCGCTACCTTATTTAAGGTACTTTATGATTTGGTAAACAGGGGCAAGCTGAATATTGAAACGGATGATGATCTTGTCGAAGTAATAAGGCTGGCCAAATCGAAACTTACAAAAAAATACGGGACAATATTTTTACCACTAGGAGAATACCAGGTACACCAGCGGGGCAATGTAGAACTTCCTTTGGATGGATTGCCCGATGTAATCGCTACCACCAATACACAGCCGTACAAGGGGAAGGAAAGGGCTTCTCATGGTGAATCACATATTATAATGGTCCGATTTGGTGAAAATGGACCCTTACTTGAGTCTGTAAATGCTTATGGTGCTTCCAATGATCCTGATAGTCCGCACTATACAGATCAGATGGAGATGTATGTAAATCATCAGTTAAAACCGATGACACTTGTTAAAGAAAGGATATACGCAGAAGCAGTAAGCGTTTATCATCCCAAATAATTTAGTGGTGATACTTCCCGTGCCGATGTTGTAACCGATTAAGAACAGGCCGGGCCCTAAAGCGCGGACAGCCAGGACAAGCTTTCGATAAAAATTGTTTCTTGAAGCTTCCATATCCTATTCTTAAAGTTCAACCTTAAAGTATGAATTTCCTCTATTGAATTCCTTTTTTAGTCAATAATTACTATTCAAATGACTTTTTCATGAAAGAATAAATAATTAACGAATTGCTTGAATCGGAAGACTTGTAAAGGTAAATTGATTACCGAATCCAATCGATAATAAAAGTCTCTAAAAAAAATATCTATTAACAATTATTTAAGATGCCTCGAATTCACGCACCTAGATATCCTTTGTATGAATGGCTACTAGATGAAGAAAACTTCAACTTGATTAAAAATGGGAGTCGTAAAACTTATATAGGCATGCCTGGCAAACATAATTTAGGTTACAAAATTATCCGGGTTTATAAAATTTATGGTGGTTATGCCGTGAAAGTCGTAGGACCAAACAAAGCAATTGCTCATTTCAATGTCTATAAAGGTCATACAGAATTTAATTATGCTAGCCAAAATAGTTATTCAAGAGTAGTGGCAAAAATTTGTACTTAATTCTTATGTGCCAGAAGGTTATTAATTGTAAAAAAAGAATTCAGACATCATTGACAATAAAAGCACTAAATTAAAGCAACTCCAAAAACCTAAAACCAGCTCTATACAGCTACTAATGATAGAAAAAGCAAGAGCAAACATACTCAACACACGATACCTTGAGATGACTATGTGCACTGAGTCAGACAGCGAC
>SDBV01004856.1_pt1 | contig 19130 bp, 18 predicted proteins | sample 2277081 | NCBI WGS metagenome assembly SDBV01 (sample SAMN10402039, study PRJNA504765) | marine sediment metagenome | isolation source: marine sediment core GS10_PC15, 223 cmbsf | place: Arctic Ocean: Southern Knipovich Ridge | collected 2010
TATTCAATAGAATTTAGTATTCTACTGAAACTTATGTAGAAGGAGTTGGTGTCTTTTCCGAACTCTCATTTGCGGACACTTCTGCTAGCTTGCAGAATTTGTAAAGGATTCTCTTTAGTCGGATCGGCAATGCGTCTACTTTTATCTCGAGCCGATCATTAGTTACCTGTTTACATTTGTATGGAAAGATCACTTTGGTATGTGGGTTTATCTTGACGTAATCGTGTAATATTAATAGGTAAATCAACTCTTTTTTGTCGCTGTCAAGGGTTGCAATGGTGTCAATTAGTGACTGCTTTTCCTCAACAGTTAGATCATCGTTAGGAATGTTATATCCTAGACTATCATAAAGATTTTCATGAGCCATTACTGTAATATGCCGAATTCTTAAGTTTCTTCGACCTATTTTAAAAGTAGTACTTCGGCTAAGCTCTTTGGAGCTTTTCCCTAGCGGGGAAGCGCTTCGCGCTTTATTTACTACCTCCTTGCATCTGCTGCTTGTAGGCACTTTCATATTCCAAAAAGTCACTTTCATTTAATGTATTATATGGTCGACCATAGCTAGTCTCGTACTCCTTGACACCAGTTGTTGGTGTAATATGATAAGGAGTAGTTCCATTACCTTGTTCTTGTCCAGTTCCACCCATGACACCACTCGGCCGGGTTGGGCCACCCATACTATTCCCAGCAGTGGGGTTATTCACTCCCACTGGTGTTTGCTGCTGTTGAGATTGCTGGCGAGTACGGCGAGGACGTGTAAAGGATTGCTTTTGATCGAGTTTAGAAATGATCTCCTGTAAGAAACCTATAATAGCTTGTCGACTGCGTTGACCACTATATTCGACATAGGGTATACCATCATTGTACAAGATGAATTTCGGAACAGATTGTATTGGGGTGGTGCTCTGTTGTGACATTTGAACAATAACGCGATTACCATCATCAACGCTACAAATTCCAAAATTTACACCTCGAATTGTACCAGGGAGACGTTTAAATTCGGGCAGGAAATTGACACAATGACCACATCTTTGCGAATGGAACATTACAAAAGTTATACCCCCAATATTTGCAACCAGGTGTCCACCTTCTTGTCCAAAATCACCAGCGTTCAAATAGTAGATTGACATTTATAGACTTGGCATCTTCATTTTAAGTCAGGTATTTTATTTGTTTCACAGAAAATCTTGTCAATAAGTAATCATGGCTAAACAAACACGTGGTAAGAAACGCGGCCCCAAGAAAGGCTCTCGCAAAGCCAGTCGAAAAGGTAGTAAACGCTCCTCCCAGAAACGCAAAACAATTCAAAAGAAACTTAAACCTACAACAAAATACAAGACTGGGGAAAGCGACGACTATGAAGGTTCTTGTAATCAGGAAAAAGTCCAGGAATGTGTAGATCAAGGTAAATATTGCAATGTGGATACTAACAAGTGCATAGCGCCCAAAGGTGTAAAAACAAAGGTTAACAAGGATAAAACCCTTGCAGTAGACCCTAGTTATGGTATTGTAGGAAAGACCCAAGCTGTTAACAATATCAAGAAATACCTTGAGAAACTCAGCGCTTCTGAGGAAAAGCAACTCGACATTGGGGTTTCCACTAAAATCTCAGAAACTCCTGCTCCTAAAAAGAAGAAGAAGATTTCCAAAAAGAAACCCGCCAAGGCTAAAAAAGCTTGCACCCAAGAGGATTGCGAAGCAGAAGGAAAGATTTGCAATGAAGACACTGGTAACTGTATTAAGGATACTGCTGCTAACCGCAAGAAGATTGGACTACCTGCAAAGAAGGCAGTTCCTAAAAAGGCAGCTCCTAAGAAGGCAGTTCCCAAGGACTATTCAAAGATGCTGGTCAAAGAACTCAAGGACGAGCTCAAGAAGCGCGGACTTCCAGTCTCTGGCACTAAAGCAGCCTTGATCAAAAAATTGGTGGCTGATGATAAGAAGGGTCTCCCCGCGGTTGCTCCTGTAGGTAAGGATTACTCCAAGATGCTCGTCAAGGAACTCAAGGACGAGCTTAAGAAGCGTGGGCTCCCAGTCTCTGGCACTAAAGCAGCATTGATCAAAAAATTGGAGGATGATGATAAAAAGCCCAAGGCTGTGATAGCACCACCGCCGGCACCTCCAGCACCTCCGGTAGCACCTCCAACACCTGAAGAGGAAGAGGAGGAGGAAGAGGAGGAGGAAGAGGAGGTTATTGTACAACCAGAGAATTGTGCTGAAGATGGTTGTGATATTGGTGAGGTCTGCAATGTTGACACTGGAAAGTGTGCAGCTCCTGAAGATGCAAAAGTAAAGAATTATTTCATGCTTTCCTATAATGGAGGTGTGTATTATGGTAGCAAAAAAGCTTTGGCCAAATTTGCGCTAGAAATGGGTATTGCTGAACCAGATATCCAAGCTGCAACCAAGGCAAAAATGAAGAAGGAGCTTCAATTGATAAGCAAAAAGGCTATTACTCCTCCACCACCGCCAATTGAGGAGGAGGAAATACTTCCAGAGATGGAGCCAGAGGTAGATATTACTGCTCTTATCACTGAAGAACCCGAAGAGGAAGAAGAAGTTGGCAAGGTAGCGGAGATTATTCACGAGGTAACTGCAGAGAAACCACTAACCAAAGAGCAACAGGAAATGATTGAAAAGATCCGAAAATGTATTGGAATCTAATGGTATTATTTTAGTTGACAACTAAAATAATATTAAAAAGAGCGCAGCTCTTTTTGAATCTAGCATGCTCATGGCAATGGCCAGTAGGCCGAGGTTTTAAAGGACGTTCCGTCCTTTATTTATAGCGTGGTTCTTGTAAATCAAATCATAGAAATTACTTATATTACCGCGATCTAAAAAGGAAAGACCTTGTTGGGAACAATGTTCAGTCAGTTGATGATAAATATGATACATAGTATTAAAATAATTTTTGTATGCTTTTTTATATTTTGGTTCAGGTGATGGTGTTTCATATTCTATGTTGTAACTACCATCATAATTGTAGTGAACAATAGCATTAGGATCTTGAAGAGCCACTTGGAGCTCTTGATCACTATCAGAATTTTTTCTTTTCTTTTTTGTCATTACACCCAAAAAGATAAGTATTTACTTGAATTATTGTATACGTAACTGCAGAATGTTAGAAAATCGATATGATTATACCACTCGACAGAGTTTTCGCAACACGCGTTCTGAAATACTATATATAATCTTTTTAAATGTATGGCATAATGAAAGCACCACATTTTAAATGCACGATCTGGCAAAACCTGAATTAGACGAGTACCACCATACTCGGTTCCTTTTAGTAACGTCACACTATTCATTTTATATTTTACATTATGCGTTTAAGTATTATTCTATTAATTGACATGTTTCTCCTGTACAGTTTTGTTGTCTTTCACTATTTAATTGTTTCATCTCACCAACTAGATCCTTGTCCAATTCCCGATCATCATAGGCTTCTTCCCCACTATCCTCGGAATCTGACTTGGCACGTCGCTTCTTTTTTAACTTTCTGACCTGCGGTTGCGTTCCAGGCATCATACCTTGCATTCCAGGCATCATACCTTGCATCATACCTTGCATCATATCTTGCATTGGGTTAGGTTGCTGGACTTGCTGTGCTTGGGGTTGGAGTATAAAAGCTTCGCGTGGTTGGGGTTGAGGTTGTGCTTGGGGTTGGAGTATAAAAGGTTCGCGTGGTTGGGGTTGGGGTTGGGGTTGGGGTTGGGGTTGGGGTTGGGGTATTCGACGTCCTCCCAATTGCTGTTGTAATTGCATAAACATGGTACCTAGTCGCTGTAAATTCTCTTGTAGGTCTTCCACAGCATCCGAAAGTTCTTTATTTTCCTTTTTTAGCGTGTTAACATCTTCTTGTAAAGTATTTGTTTTACGATGGAAATAAAAAGCTACTCCACCAATTAAAACCAGTTCGCCTCCAATATGAGCTAGAGTTATGTTATTCATGTTAGTTAAGCGTAATCGATGTTTTAAGCCACTTTAATTTATTTCACTAGATTAAAGGATCTAGTGAGATATTTGCGCCTTTACGCGGTCAAAGTTCCACAACTACTACAAACCTGCTCATTAAAATATTGTGCCTTTATTTCTTCGAATGGCGGAGACACTGTTTCTAATTGTTTGTTTACAAGATCATGCAGCAGGTAACTCCACAAAAATAAATTGTGAGCATCTTTAAGATACTCTTCGTTTAATGGTATTTGATTCAGGTTGTGTGTATAATGCTCCCTACAGATTTTACAGGGAAGAATACCAGTTAATGAATATATAAATTGTTTAAAAGCACTCTTTACATCTTGTGTCGGCCGATACGCGGCAGCAAATGCATGTATCGTCCTCCAAAAGCATGGGCCCCAAATATTTGAGTTACTAAAGTAATATTCTTCCGCTACAGGATATGCTGGAGAAGGTTTTTTATACAGTTGCTTATTGACCAGGTCATGTAAAAAGTAAGACCACATAAATAATGTTTTATTATTCTCCAATGACATATCGTTCAGAGGTATAGTCCTCAAGTTTTGATATAAATGCTGCCTACAATACTGACAAGGCAATAAAAAGGGTAATGAATATACAAATTGTTTAAACGAAAATCTGTTCTCTGGTTTGTAGTCAGTTGCTGCAGTATGTATTGTACACCAGGTTGATGGACCCCAAAATCCTTTCTCCATTATTATAAAGCGATATTATTTTTAGATCGTTGTTAACTCTGACACCACAAAATAATCAACGAGCATGACATTGTGCACTGTGGTTATGTGATTTTATTCCGAGTCTGAGCTAGAATCAACCGATCTGTCCTCTGAGTCGAAATACTGTATATATATATCTTCCTAGGAAGGCATTTGTGATTGTGACCGTTAGTTGTTCAACTTTTCTACTTCTAGTTCCTTCTTTTCCAATAGCAACTCCTTCAACTTTCCCCGTGCAGCGTTCAACAGCTTTTTATACACTGCACCTTTCTTCTCTTTCAAGGACTTTATGCTTGCCCGATACTCCTTTACACTCTGAGTAATTTCTTTGTATCGCGCCACACCTCGTACCTCATATAAAATCTCTGCCGACTCGTCATCTTCCGGATTGCTAGGAACCGTTGCATTCAGGCGATTAACAATATTGTCAATGTCAACAAAAGATGGGCCATCACTATTGTACATCATAGTGGGATTGAGAGACTCTCCATAGCTAAAGCTAATAATATTGTTGACACTATTCCGTACAGTGTGATCGAGTAGGACTGTCAGGTCCTCCATACGTTTAACGAGCTTACGTTCTGCATAACCAGAATCTCGGGTTTTTACAGCAGTATTGATCACGCCCTCACGTCCAGCCTTTGCGTGAAACCAGAACTCTGCAGGAGACAAACCCTTTAAGAACGAGCTCTCAATAAAGCCACGAGTACGAGGATGCTTGTCACCACGCTCAAAGCATGGTAGCGTTCGTCCACCATCATCGATCTCTGATTGGATACGACGCCCCTCAACATTGTTCTGACCAAGATGACCAGTAATCTGGATGATGTTCATCCGGCTTCCCTTACTACCAGAATCGATCATCACTTCTAGTCGGTTATTTTTACACAATCCATTAATTGCCAAGGACTGACCACGATTGTTCAGTGCACTGTTAATACGAAACTCCTTAAATAGTTTTGGGTCGTCCGATTTCTCAATGGTCTGCACTTCAATGTATGCTTTCTGGATCGCCATCTGAACTCCTCGCTCATTCTCCTCTGAAATCAAAAAATCTGCTACACCAACACTGAACCCGCGGTACGTCAACCACCGATTAATCAGGAACTGGGCAGCACTGAGAAACTCTGCAGCACGATCGCAATTGTACTCCTTGTATAGACGGTGAACGATTGAACCGTGTGAACGACCAACGATCTGTTTGTCGATGCTACCGGTAATAAGAATACCATTCTCAATGATTACCTTTGGCTCCTCCTTACAAGCATTGTTCTGCTTACGAAATTTGAAATCCTCTGGCAAGAGGATCGAGAAGAGTACTCGTCCATTAAACAAGTCACTACCGTAATGAACCTTTGCGCGCTGAAAAAGAGATGCCATTTTGTTGACGTACACCTCTCCGGCTGAGAACACACAGTCCATGAATTGATGACGCGGTATTTGAATATTGCCCTGTGTCAACAAGTAAACGCCCAACAGGGCATCCTGAATGATACCCATGATCGGTCGATTGGCCTGGGACGACACGATCATCTTATTGACCCCCATCAACGCCTGCACTTCGGTAACGGTTCCATAATCTTGGGGGACATGAATTTGCATCTCATCCGATATACCAATTTCATTTGGGCATTTCCTCCCAAAATCATTAATCCTACTAGGACTAACCAGTAGCACCTTTTCAGGCGGGACTAGACTGTATCTTAAGCCCACTCAGGTTGACTAGACCATCATAGTGAACCAACATCCGTTCAGTCGTTGAGACCCTTCCATATCCTGTCTAGTACTTGCGCATGCGTGCACGCAGGTGCGGACTTGGGAAGTAAGCCTGCGGATTGCCCAATCCCTGATGTTATTACCATTGGGTACGGCCATTAACCGTGGTCCCTCGCAAGATTTCTCAAGCGAGGTGGTAATCAGGGCTCTAAGGGGTTTCCCGCAACAAGATGTTTTGCATAAAGGACTACTTTTAACAAAAGTAGGTCAAAAGAGCAGGTGCATGCTCCCGTGGTCGGCTTTGGTAAGCCGTGCAAGTCCTTTATACTAGGGGGTAACAACCTTTTCAGTCCCCCTGTTGACGGCAATGAGAGTTTAAGAGACTCTCGAGTCTACCGTCAAAATCAGCATTGTATGGAGTGGTAGTGCTCAAATTGAGACGAAAAGTCTTTCCAGGAAGCACGCGCATATAGTGTGCCATCATACTACCACGATGAAGACTTGGCTGCCGATTAAAAACAACAGTATCTCCATCACGAAGTTGCCGGTAGGCCAAGTCCCCATAGCGTAGCTTGAGCTTTCGTCCAGCTTGTAAAGCAAATGGAACCCGGATGATCTGATTTCCATTCCTTACAATGGTATTAAGCTTTCCTTCTTCAAGGAACTGGGTGAGTTCACGAATATTACGTGCTGTAACTTTTTCTGGGAATGACAATGTACGTGCAAACTCTTCTGGTACACCAAGTTGATTTAGACGTAAGCTAGTATCAGCCGTAATAACCGTACGGGCTGAGCAGTCTACGCGCTTCCCCATCAACTTTCCCCGAATATGTCCATTCTTACCAGTAATGCGCTCCTTGATACCTTTGGCAACCTTTCCTGAACTCCGTGTCACTGTACCATCAGAGTTGTCAAACAAGGCCTTGATGTGCTTCTGGCACAAAGTCAAGAGGTTGGCGTGTGTCATTTCCTTAAGACTTGTTTCTTTTAACCGCTCATTATATTTTATGATATCAGTGTAGCTGGTTGTTAGATCATCATCACTTCGGTTGTCTCCTTCATTGTCGGGGGGACGAGACATTGGTGGGAGGACCGGAAGATCTGTAAGGATCAACCATTCGGGACGGAAGGTATGCAAGATCTCGGCAATCTTTCCATAACGAAGAACTTTGCGTTCTTGAGGTTGGAACCCCATGGTCTTCAAATCTTCAATAGTAATCTTCGTCAAAATATTGCGAAGCTCCTCTACTTCAATACAGCCCTTTTTTGGTGCTTTTTTCCCTGCAGAATCATATACCTTATAGATCTGTCCATCTAGTTCCTTGATCTGTGGATATGGATAATTGCAATCAGCACAATAAGCCACACTGCTGCACTTTTTGACGATAATGTTCAAACGATCAATATATCGAATGAAACGATCGTGTTCTAGCACGTTAATTTCAAGATCAATCTCGTTCCGGATCATCTTGAGTTTGGAACACTTTAGACAAATACAGTTCAATATTGTTACGATGAATTTTATAAACATTGGATGAATCATCGGGACTGCCAACTCAATATGACCAAAATGCCCAGGACATATACGTATGTCCTCATTACATGTGGAGCACACTCCCCTAGAGTGTGCTGGTCCCATTCGTTCATCGTAAACTGTATCCGTTGGTGGTTGAGCTACACGAGAGTTTTTGATCTGACAGACCGAGACTGCCTTTATCTCTTCTGGACTTAGAATACCAAATTGGATTGACATGACCGGTCTAAGAGGAGGATTAGTTATAGGCTGTAGTTTCGGATCGTTGCGGAGTTCCTCGAGTGCTTTTTGCACATTTGGACGTAGTTTACGATGAGTAGCCATAATGATAAGCTATTGCTTCAGAGCTTATCATAAAATCAATTTTACTACTTTAGACGGTATCCGCTAGCAACAACGCATGACTTCATTCACCTTGTTATTGTCAACCATGTCCATCGGCAAGAAGCAACCTCGCTGCTTCATCGGATCGCATTGCTGTCGGCGGTGAGTCGACACGACCATCTGCCAACAACGCCGGTGTTCCGTTCTGGCTGCTTAGTTGGATCTCGCAGTCACGCTTTATTCTACATCGTACACCCTCAGCTGCTTCTTGATCGGCTCTCCGCATATTGAGCACCTATACAGTTTGTGCGCGCAGCCGTTGCAGAATCCCTTGTGACCACACGGTGCAAGGGCTACATCGGCTTCGTGAGAGCGGCATATGACACACGTGGTGGTGGTGGCCGATGGACCGTATCGGGGTTGTACACCGAGCACCAGTAGCCGATCCTCGACCAACTTCTGGCATATCGAGCACGTGTCCATGTTGCGCGCGCTAGCAGAACCCCTTGTGACCACACGGTACAAGAGCGACCCTGGCTTCGCGACCGCGGCACACGACACACATGGCGATGAAAGAGGTGGCCCGGGCCGGTCCTTGTTCTTGGGCTCGCGATTACGCGCAGCGGTGGTAGAGGCGACCAGCTCCGCGCTGGACGATTCTCCTCCGGTTGTTACATCGAATATCTTCAGTCGGCAAGTGATCGGCTTCAAGCATATCGGACACATACGCAGTTTGCCCGCGCAGCCGCCGCAGAAACCCTTGTGACCACACGGCACGAGGGCGACCTCGCCGCGACGATCCCAGCACAATACACAGTTGTCGTCACCCAAAACGTTCACGTTTGATATATAGCTTTCGTTAGAAATGGTCCCCGCAAATCAATTTTGTACTTTGCCTCACTTGCTTACTGAAGCGGAGATGCGAAGGAGAGCTTCGCTGGAAACCCGAAGGGTTTCCAAGAACCATTGATCTACTTTTAAAGGTACTATTTTTGCGTACTTTTGCGTTAGTAAAAGTACTATTTTTGCGTACTTTTGCGTTAGTAAAAGTACGCAAAAAGAGCGCAGCTCTTTTTAAAAGTACTATTCTTCCGTGTCCATTGCCATTGGCACGCTAGATTCAAAAAGAGCTGCGCTCTTTTTAAAAGTACTATTCTTCCGTGTCCATTGCCATTGGCACGCTAGATTCAAAAAGAGCTGCGCTCTTTTTAAAAGTACTATTCTTCCGTGTCCATTGCCATCACCTTTTGCCGAATATTTTGTATTTCCTGCATTAGTGATTGATCGTTCATACCACCAGCAATAAATTGTTTCATTAATTCACTTTTTTTTGCGTTAAGAGCTTCCATACTCATATCCGCGTATAGGTCTTTCTTCACTGGGACGTCCTCAACATTTTCTTGAATTTTTAGATACTCTAACATGCTCACTACCCCACCTAAAACAGTTTCTACTGTGAGGTCATTCTTTTCCATTCTATTCAAAAGTACTGCCATTAATTGTGTTATGTATTCGCGCTGTGGCAAGACTATATTTACCACACCAAGATCCATCGCTTGAACAAAACCAGGAAAACCGATCTTTGGAATTTCTTGGCGATAGTCTTCCACTTTGTATTGAGTAGCCCAGCTTTCATAATTAAGATAGGGATTAATCTTGCTTAATATACTCGTCAACTGTAATAAAATTTGATGAAAGTCTGATTGAGGTGGTTCCTTGGATAGGTTCCCATGCTCAGCCAATTCTGTTACTGAATCTTCAAGTGAAGACGCAACTGGAAACTCTTTGTGATCCAAGAGACTATCTGTAAACTTATCCGCGAACGCTGTATTGGTATAAGGATTAATACCTGTCTCTAACAATTTTTTTACATTACCCTTATCAAAACAGTATTTGGGATATACCCTTTTACCAGTATTGTCTTTTTTTAATACCTCTTTATCGATGTATTCAATCATTTGTGACCGGGCTAGATTTTTTACTGCAACCATATCTAATGTATAATCATTATCGCAGCCATTATCGAACTGTTCATAGGGAAATACTCCTTCTTTTTGAGCTTTGATCATAGTAGTCAAACAATCGCAAACCACATCAATTTTTTCAGTCTCTCGCAGTTGTAACTGATAGGCAATTTTCTCAAGTTTTTTGTCACGGACAGTCTCCTTAAAATAATCCAAGCCAGTAGCTTTGCATAGTTTCTTGATATCTCTACTCTCGACATATCTCCAGGCCTTTACTGCATCGATTAATTTTTGATTCCCCAAGTTATTGAGCACATCATCTATACCAGACTTTATATTCACATTTATCCTACCTTCTAAAATAAGATCTACTAAAATATCTTGCTCAAAAAGCGAAAAAAATACTGGTTCATTGGTGGTTTGAGAGATATACTTTGCATTAAAATCATAACCATACTCCTGTAGTGTTTGTAAGACGGCTCTAATTCTATCTGTACCCCAATATGCTGAATCATATTTTACCATTTTTCTTATTTGATATGGACTTGGTCCTTGACCAAACAATGTCCATATCTTGATTATATATGCAAGATCATCAACTGGAACAGTGCCTGGTTTATATCCTATGAGCTTTACTACAGCTGAAAGGCTGTGTGGAACCTGAGTAATAGCATCATAAACAATTTTTGCGATGGTATAAGGATACTTATCCCGTAGTAGATATAATTCACGAAACACTTTTCTTGTTTCAAAGCCACTCAAGGCCCCTTCCTTGATAGCTAATGCAGCTAACTTTCGAACCCACGCACTTTGTTCCGGTCTACCACTAAGCAAAAGCTTGTACGCAGCAGCAAAAACATTAACATTAATAAGATCTTTATCACCAACTGGCGCTACTTTATATGCTTCTTGAGATAAGTAATATGCGATCTTTCCACTATCCTTAGTTGGATAAAGTGTAGCAGCAAATATCGGTGTTAATGTTTGTAGTATATAGCCACCAATCTGTTTAGAACGACCAGTATACTCACCAGTCCAATTTTTTATTTGCCCTATCTGAAAAACAACCTCTTTATAGTTATTTTCCAATGCAGCATTATATAATTGTTGCCAATTAACATTCATTATTAGAATACAAGAAAAAGTACACGGTCCTACTTTTAACAAAAGTACGCGGTCTCCGACCGCTAGCCGCTGCGCGGCGTCAAAAGAGCAGGTGCATGCACCTCTAGGGAATCCTTCGGATTCCCCACGAGGGAGAAGCTCCGCTTCTCCGAGTGCTCCCGTGGTCAGCTTCGGTAAGCTGGAGACCGCTAGCCGCTTGCTACCTTTTACAAAAAGGTAGGTAGCCGCGTAGCGGCGCGCCCTTCGGGCTAAATGGGGAGGGTACTTCGTACCCTCCCTTCTTGATCTACTTCTTAACAAGAAGTAGGCGGCGTCAAAATAGAGCGTGCCTTTAGGCACGCTCTACCGTGCTCCGCTTCGGTAAGCGGAGCGGTGCTTTCTAAAGAAAGCAGGAAAAAATGTTATAATAATGTAATGGAAATTGCTGATTATATACCTAATTATCCTGAGTTAAATGATCCTGAATTTAATAATAGGATCTTTCATAAGAAGGAATTTTATGATTTACGTACTGGTGCTGAGACAAGTTCATTTGGTGAACCTGATGATCTATGGCCCCATCAGAAACTATTGAGCCGGTTTATTTCTCCTTATACTTCCTACAATGAACTGCTACTCTTTCATACCCCAGGCACTGGTAAAACCTGTGCTGCATCAGCGATCGTAGAAATAAATAAGCAGGATCCACTAATCCGTAAACCTGTTCTCATCGTCGCTCCTAATGATACACTTGTTAACCAATGGAAGCAACAAATAGCTCTAGTTTGTACTACTGGTCAATATATACCTGAAAACTACTTTAGTAAAGATCCTAGTGAAAGTCTTACTGATGCAGAAAAAACTACTCGCTTGAATAAACTCCTCAGGCCAATCTATCACATCACTACTATGGAACGTATGCGTCGTCAGATTGATAAATTTAAAGGGGCTGCTGGGGATCAAATCATTCGCAATCGTTATTCTAATACAATTATTATTATTGATGAAGCCCATAACCTGCGTATCCAGTCTAATACCACCAAAAAGAACATTACTACATCAAAAGGTCGCTACAGATCTTTCCACAGATTCTTACACTTGGTAGTAAATAGTAAGATACTGATGTTAACTGGTACGCCAATGTTTGATCGTATTGGAGAACTGCCTGGTTTGATAAATCTGATATTACCTTTAGATCAACAACTCCCCACTGGTAAAGCGTTCGCTAACCAGTACCTGCAAAAGGTTGGTAACGTTCGTAAAATAAAGAATGAAGATGAGCTCTATACCTACTTGGTAGGTAGAGTCTCATATATTCGTGAGGGAGGTAATTTTCCTCGTCGGGTAGATCTAGGTGAAACAGAATGGACCGAATTCCTGAAAACAGTAAATGTTGATATGTCTGAGGTCCAGCTCGTCGGGTATCTTCAGGCTTACGCCAAAGATACCGAGAAAGGGGAAAAGAAAATTACTGGCTTGTGGAAAAACAGTCGCCAGGCAGCTGTATTCGTTTATTATTCTGACAAGACACAATATCTATGGGGTACCGCAGCTACAACACTGCTAACAGTAAAGAAAGCAGAGAAGACTATTATTATTAAGAATCGGAAAATAACCTATACCCCTATTATGATTAACCTAAAATATAAGACTGATCTTAAACAGAATCTGGCAATATATTCAGCCAAATACAATAAAATCGTCGATTACGTTCTAGCACATAAAAACAAACCAGTCTTTATTTTCACACCTCTTGTGTCAGGAGCTGGCGGTGCAATCTTTCTAGGACTCATTTTGGGTCTCTTTGGTTATGGGAAGGCAGTCGGTACAGAAAGTTATCCAGGATTACGTTATGCGTTGATTACAGGTGATGATAAGTCCAGTCTGCAGCGTAAAACACTTATTGATATGTTCAACTCTAAAATGAATATTAATGGTGAAATCATTCAAGTCATGATTGCTACCAAAACTATCGCTGAAGGTACTAGCTTTACTAATGTACAAGATGAGATCGTTGTTTCACCATACTGGAACAATTCTGGTACCGAACAGGCTATTGGTCGCGGTTTACGTGCTACTTCTCTCGCTGATCTACCAGATGAAAAACGTATTGTTACTGTTCAGGAACTAGCATCTACGTCTGATGAGCTTCCTGAAGATGAAAATATTGACGCACACATGTATAAAATGTCAGAAGCTAAAGATTTTGAGATTAAAGCTGCAGAACGAGTTCTAAAAAAGGCTGCCTGGGATTGTGCTCTCAATTATGAACGTAATGTACGAAGTATAGATATTAACAATTCACGAAATTGCGATTATCAAAAGTGTAATTATGTATGCTATCAAACTACTCCGCAAAAGATTCAGCCCAAATGGACTTATATCATCCCAGAAAATCAACTAGATGAGAGTACCTATTTACTATATTATTCTAAACCAGAACTACTAAAAATTGTTGAAAAGATCAAGAATATCTTTAGGGACTACTCTTACATTGATGTTCAAGGTCTTGATATTGCTATGGACACTTCTAGTTTCAAGCTACTCATTTTGGCTATTGAATACATTATTGAAAATCATGTCACAGTATATAATAGGTGGGGTCAAGCATGTTTTTTACGGAAAGAGGGCAATATGCTCTTTTTGAGTGATATCCCTACTGAAAAAGAAATCCTAGGATCCTGGTATGCTCGTTATCCATATGCAAATCAACAAACACCGCTGTCTCAAATTATTGACAATGATCTTCTTTCACAGGACCTTTCTATTATGAAGCATATTGATTTGAATGAACCTAAAAAAGCTCAACAGCTCATTTCAGACATGAACTTGGAAACGCAAATTTTTATCTTTGAGTCATTATTACAGTTGAAGCCAGAAAAAATGACTGTCAAAAAAAGCAAGCTCTATGATACGTTTGTATCATTGTTTCAACCCCATATCTTTACTGTAGATGAGACAGTAGTTCATGATCTTGAAAAGACAAAATTAGCTCTCGAATATGTAGATTTTACCAAGGGTGATGGTGGTTCTCTCCGTTGTTTACATGACGATAAATGGGTCGATTGTGGAAAAAAGGACGAAGAAGAATTTACTAAAATTATCAAAGATATCAAGGATGTCAGTACTGAAGAAATTATCAATAACAAATACGGCGTTTATGGAATTCTTACTACAGATGGAAAGTTCCAGATCGCCGATAAAACCAAAGAAAAGAAGATCGTCAAATTAATTAAGACTACCCCCAAAAAAGCAACTGACCACCGTACAAGGTATACTGGAAAGGTCTGTGGAACCTGGAGAAAGTGGCAACTCGTTGAATTGCATCTTCGCGTTGGCGCTGACCCCTCTGTAGATATTGATACCAGCATCAAGAACAAAACTGATCTATTAGCTGAAATCAAGAAGAAGAACGCTAGTGAGGCTGTTCCTGATAACGCAACCGTGGCAACACTGCAAAAAATTTTGACGCTAATTAACCAACCAGTGACCCAATTGTGTGATCAACTACAGGAATGGTTCACTACAAATAATTTACTGATAAAGCATAAATAGTGCGGCCTGCGCGTGTAAAGCAGGACCCGCTGTGTGCGAGATAAAGTAATATAACATCTTTTGGTCCAGAGGACGAAAAGATGTAAAGGTAGCAGCTACTATTTCGCAAACCATCTGCCATAGGAGCCGCCTACTTCTAGCGGCCAGAGGCGGCGCCCGAAGGGCTAAAGGAGCCCACGGCTTACCGACGCCGACCGCGTACTTTTGTTAAAGTAGACTCCTTTATTTATAACGGATAGTTGGGTTTGATGCCTACCAAGAGCATTGTTTGAAGGTTAGGATCGATTGGCGGCGGCTCTTGTTGATTAAATCCAGCGCCACCATTATCACTTTCGCCCAATATAACATCATTCCCAAAACGATCATAAATACGGATTTGCCATTCTTCGGCCTCTAGATCTAATCTCATAACGGTAATCATGCAAGACTTGTAGATAACCCAACGGGCAGTATTTATCTCACTGATTGGCAAGCAAGGATTGGGTCGGTCAATTTCAGTAATCGGAGGAGAACCATCAGTACCACCTTGGATCTTATCACACCATACAATAAATGTCGCATCATCCGCCCCCGGGTTATTAGAATAAATCAAATTACCTTCAGCATGATTAATAGGCAGCATACGTACATATAAGTAGGGTTCATCTAAAATGCTCACAAATGTAATCGCTCCGGTATTATCTACTCGCGGTACTAATCCATTACTAGGCACCACTACCACACACGACTCTACCGAAAAGTTGAGGTTTGTAGGGCGCTCTTTACAATGGGCAAGGAAGCCAATCGTGCGCACATTGTTAGCATCGTTGAGCTCTCGGTAAAATACACGATAATTAGTTGGTGTTTGAACAAGATTCTTGTTTAGTTGGTAGGCTTCAGGCGATGCTGGAGCTGGGTTGTTAGGATAGTTATCATTTGGTACAAAAACTACACCTGCCCCAAGGTCCCTTTTAATATATGGATTAGAGCGGGCTGAACTATCAAACTGTAAGTACACAGACATTATTATATATCAATGTTATTTTTAATTCATTCCGCTTTTTTAAAAGCAGGAGTTGGAACAACGGGAGCCTGCAGTAGGTGATGGTAGTGGCGGTGGTAGTAGTAGTGGCGGTGGTAGTCATTGTGGTGGTAATGCTGGCGACTTCAGCAGCTATCCCTGGAGCGACAAATACCATCCGCAAGTATACTGATTAGGCCACGTGCTTTGGTGCGAAATTGTTTCAGCAGTTTGAGCTGCTGGTCCACTTTTGCGTCCGCATCGAGCATCCAGTTCGGCAGTGTCACAATTTCCTGACCTTGCAGAATTGCCTTCAAGAAATGGTTATCGGCAAGATTCTCAATGGCACAACTAGAAACGTCCACCAGTTTGCGTTTCCTCATAAAGTGTGAGGCCAGGTCAACGTACAACTTGGCCAAGTCCATCGACTCATCCTTATAGAATTTGGACCCCTCCTCTCCGATGATGACGCGGAAGGCGTTTACGATTTGCTTTTCCGTTTGGTCGATACTCTCGTTGGTATTTCGTAGGGATCCGTCGGATCCAGGTCTCGCTAGCGCTAGAACATGCAGCAATGGGAGCGGAATGGTCACATCAGTCAACGTGGTACCCACCACACCGCGACGAGAAATTAAATCATAACTATTCTGGTTCTCGTGAACCTTGATTTCGAAGCGCTCAAGGATGCGTATGACATCATCCTCTTTCTCAACACTTTTATCCGCAAACATTTTAGCTTTACAATTAAAATAAAAGCAGTAAATCAATTTTACTCACTGAGCTTCTACATCAGCCAATGTCAAATTTTCAAGTTCCGGGATAATTCCAATATCTAACCACTTACCCCATACCTCACTATAATCTTCGTGGTACTTGATATACACTAACAGGGTTTCTTCATTACCCTGTGCCAAATCTGGGGACCAAGTAGGTATATCACTAGAATCAAAGCTCATCATTGGATACAACCAACTACCTAAATGCGTAAAACGTTGCCCGCAGGCTTGAGTTGGGCTCGGACCATCTGCAAGTAACATAAAGCCACGATTCAATGATGCCATACTAAAACTCATGTCTTTGTACTCGTCACTCTTCCAGTAACGGGAACAAACCAACTTTAAGTCACTAACGCGAAAATAATCTAGACGTAGCACTTTATTACGTGTATAGTAACCGCCATAGACAACAAGATCGGGACATAGACATGCAGCAATGAGATAATCAATATCATAAGAGGCTACGATGGTTTCTGTTGCTATATCTTTACTGTAAACACAATTAGAGACAACTGTTAGCTTATCATCACATGTAATCCAGCCAGCTGTGTAATTGTCATCCTCAAAAATAAATACGTGTGGAATACCATATACATTGTCATAATGATGTGTGGTTTGTGCATTATCCCAGGATTTGTCAACAAAAACAGTCTGAACTGACATTGTGTTATTATCATGGTTGTACACAAATATAATGGTATCCTGATTATTTTGATAGCAGTGTACAAGAATATCTTTGGTAGTATAGATTTGACTATCACACACGTCACCATTGTCATTTAGAAAATACAACTTGTATCCATCATTTGTCTCAATTGCTAATACACATAGCTCTCTATGAAATCTACGAAAAAATATAATGTTATCTTTTTCGTTTATTGTACTGATCTTGATAGCACAGCTAGCTTTGCGTCCTATAAAAGATCTTACCCACACCGATTGGTTAGCATCAATTCCTGTTCCCCACACAACGAGGTGACCTTTAGAAGTAGCACAGGTTAATGGTTGGAAGCAAAAGTCGGACTCTGTAGCACTAATTGAAAAGTTTGTACCAGACATTATTTATTATCAGTAAATGTTAAAGTATATTTTTCAGTTTTATTCAAAACGTAAGCAGTTCATAGTATTTTAATGTAATGCTTAATGAATTCCTGTGTTAATTCATTATCTTTTCCTTCTGCGGCATCTCTACACTGCTGTAGTAGATCTTGTAGTTTTGTAGCTTTTGATAGCAGTCCGGTAAGATCGGAAGTATGGGCTCTACCTTCTTGAGCAATCGCTTCGACTTCTTGTTGTAATACGTTGTATTCAGCGCTTATAATCTCTTCATTACGAGATGCAATAGCCTGGAAGAAGCGTTGTATTAATTTATGACCTCCACCATCATCAATAATCTCGCCAGCTTCGTCTCGGTAACGCAATTTCTTTCGTGCACGATCGGTGCACAATACCCGATTCTTAAAAGGATAACTATTTGCAAAATCAGCAAATCCTTTAGCACCTTCCAGTATAAAATCTAGGGTTAAATTTTCTACTTGTTCTTGTAGGTCTTCGTCGGTAATAGGTTGTAGATTATTAACTACAACATTACGGTTATTTACATTGGTGGTAGAACGCTTCTCAAACTGTGCTAATTGGAGTTTCAAGGTATCCATTTGTCTTACTAGCTCAAGATATGGAGCGGCTTCATTTAGACGCTTACAGCTATTGATATGTCGGGCTAGGCTATCCTTACGTGAACAAACTGATTTACAATAAGGACATTTGTGTATTTCTGGTTCAGTTGATAATCCCCTCTTTGTCAAACAATACTTTGCTTTACGTTGGTGTCTTAATAAATCTGCTGTTCTAGAGAATTTACTACTACAATATTCACACGCGTGCGCGCCGGTAGCCATATTGAATAATCTAATAAACCCTTTAAATAAGCAACGCCAAAACGCCACAAAACGCCACAATATATCGCTATTACTGCCCCCTTATAACGGGCCAACGCCAAAACGCCACTAGCTCCAGGACCTCTATGGTCAGTTATTTTGTAGGCACCATGCGCAAGAATACAGGCCGACCTTCAAATGTATATTCGATTACTAAACATCGTCACTACACACTTGATACCAAACGTTCTTATCCAGAAATCGGAACGCCAAAAACGCCACGCGACGCCACAGCATGTCGAGCTTATCACAGGGGGGTAACCCGCCGAACGCCAAAACGCCGCAGAAACTGTGGTAAATTTTGGCGTTGACACAGGGACCCGCGTTGGTATGATTCTTACCACAGGGATGCATACGGGAGGTTACCCCGAAAAAATTCATTTTCGGCAAATTTTTTTCTACACACAAATATTTGTGTGTAGATCGAAATTCTCTTCAATTAGAATTATTTCCGGTTTCCATGGAAGACGTTGATAGTAAATACGTTAGGGAAATGATTATAACAAATGGTTTTCTTTAT
>SDBV01004857.1_pt1 | contig 19128 bp, 36 predicted proteins | sample 2277081 | NCBI WGS metagenome assembly SDBV01 (sample SAMN10402039, study PRJNA504765) | marine sediment metagenome | isolation source: marine sediment core GS10_PC15, 223 cmbsf | place: Arctic Ocean: Southern Knipovich Ridge | collected 2010
GACATACAGGAAAAGATAAGAAACGTAATGTACGGAAAACCAAAGAAGAAAAAAGAAGAGAAAGAAAAAGAAACGGAGGAAAGTGAAAAATGAAAATAGAACATAAAGATAATTTATTAAAAGTAGAAGGAAAATATTATAGAGTAGTAGACATTGATGGAAAACATACATTTGAACAAGTCAATAAAAAGAAAGTAGAAAAAAAAGCAAATCTTGTTAAGAAATTGGCAAGTAAATTAAAAGATAATCTTGATAGAGAAATAGTGATGAAAGAAGCATTAACAAATTTATCATTGGAGGAATTAGAGAGATTAGATAAAATGGTTAAGTCAGAAAGAAAATACAAACCCAAAACAAGAGAAGGAGCTTGTGCAGATATGAAAGTAGGTAATTTCATAATACCGATAGTAGCATAAAAAACAATGGAGGAAACAAAAATGAAATATTTTGCATACGACAATAAAGACACAAAAGAAAAAGCAATGGCAATAGACGCAATGAGCATATTATTAACAATGTCAGAACTGGAGGAGTACATAGGAACAACAAAGGATAAAATCCATGACATCTATTACGAAATAAAAAGACAACTAAAACAGATAGCAGAAGCAGAGATACCAAAGGAAGAAACAAAGAAAGAAGAACCAGAAAAGTAAAATGACTGAAAACGACGAAGCAATAAGAATACTTGCAGGAGACATTGAAAGAATAGCCCACGTAGTAGGAAGATTGATAGACGACTTTGAAAAGCACAGGCAAGACCCAGACGCACATAAACCAATAAAAAAGATTAAAGTTAATTAAAAACAAAGGAGATGATTGAAAGATGTTATCTAAACAAGAAATAGAAAGAGAATGCAAGAGATGTTATTCAGACTATAATGACAGAACATTACCTAATGATGATAGAGTTGAAGCAATGAATAAACATAAAGTTTTGATGTGGGTTTTACAAGATTAAAAATGGCCTCAAAAACAAACAATAAAGCAGGTAAACTATTACTTATAGCATTGGTTTTTAATCCTCATTATCATTCGGATTTCCCTCTGGGACTTAGTGGGTGTGGAAGATGAAAGTATTAATAGCTTGTGAAGAATCAGGAATTATAAGAGAGGCATTTAAGAAGTTAGGACATGATGCTTGGAGTTGTGATTTATTAGATACTGCTATTCCTGGTAATCATATAAAAGATGACATAATGAATGTCCTAAGGCATGGGGGTAGGGAATGGGATTTAGTTATTGCCCATCCTTATTGTACTCATACAGCAGTATCAGGAGCAAGATGGTTTAAAGATAAACAAGAAAAACAAAAGAAAGCAATACAGTTCTTTATGTTCTTTACAACACTACAAACAAGAAAGGTTGCTATTGAACATCCTATAAGCATTATGTCAAGAATTTACAGAAAACCAGACCAGATTATACAACCACATCAGTTTGGACATGGAGAATGTAAAGCTATTTGTTTATGGTTAAGAGGATTACCTTTATTGATACCAACCAAAATAGTTAGTGGCAGAGAACAGAGAATTTGGAAAATGCCACCATCTAAAGATAGAAGCAAACTAAGAAGTAAAACTTATCCAGGAATGGCAAAAGCAATGGCAGAACAATGGGGAACAAACAAACCAAAATGAAAAACAACACACAGAAGATAATAGATGAATTGAAAGATGAAGCATATACTTTAGAGGAATTAAGAAATATGAATGCTATAGATGGTAATAAGAGATTAATATTTGAATCTCATGTCCTCAAAGCAATCTCCAAAATAGACATTGAACATAAGAAAGAGGTTGAGGATTTACAACAACAATTTCAACAATCAAATAAAGATAAAGATTTATTATTCAATGAAACTAATAAGTTGAGACAACAACTCCAAAAAGCAAACAAAGAGATTAACAACTTACAAGAACTAAATGATGAAATAATAGATGACAAGATGGAAGCAAACAAGAAAACAGAGGAGATATTTGATGATATTGAGAAAGTTATTGACAAAGTATATTATTCTTTCAATAAGACAGATACTTATTTTGAATTAGCTTATGATAAACTGAGAAAGAAATTAAAACAACTCCGCCAAAAACATAGCAAGGGAAAATGAAAGAAGAATATAATAGGACAGATGCAACACATAATCTTCATTGTAGGCATTGTATTAATCCGAAAAATGTAAGGGAGTATTATATGGATTGTATTATTTTAAAAGAGTTACCAAATAATAGATTGAAGATATTAGTTTTTGGAGATAGATACTGGAAAGGACATGATGATAAAAAACAGATTAGATATGTTGATAGTTACAGAGTTTCAATCAAAAAACACACCCAAGAAAAATGAAAATAACACTTTATTGTAAGAAATGTGGAAGTAAAAATATAAAAGGATTGCCCTGTGGTTGTATTTGGTGTTTTGAATGTTGTATTAATTTAGGAGAATGCAAAGCAATTAAACAATTCAAAGACTTACTAATCAAAGAAGACAAAGATAATAGGTTTGATTTTGATAAAAGAAAAGAACTATTGGAGGATGATTGAGGATGGATTTAAAAAACACAATAGCAAACTTTCAGAAGTTTGAGAGAAGTAGTATTAAGAAATACCCAAGAGATGCAACACAATTTGCTTTCTTTAAATATGTGTTGAAATTGTTGGCAAAGATTTCAAAGACAGATATAGACGAAGAAGAAATTATTTTGCCACAAGAATCAGGCAAACAAATGTTTAGATGTTCTTCTTGTAAAGGAGAAGGTTATGTTGAGTTATGGGAAGATGGAACTAAAGATAATGTAGAGGATAGAGTAATTAAGGATTGTGATAGTTGCGAAGGTGAAGGGTTTATAGAAATAAAGGTTATTGATAAAAGAAAGAAAACCAAAGAGAAACCACTTTATTATGATAATGAATTTTAAAGCCAACCAAACACAAAGTCCACAAAGAAAGGAGTTGTTAAAATGAACTTGAAAGAACTAATTAAGGAAGTTGAATTCATTAATAATGGAAGAAGAACTGACTATGCTATTGGTAAATTAAAAGGTATTAGAAAAACAGTAGAAGCAGTTGAGAATTGGTTACAAGGTGATTATGTAATTGATGGAAATAGTAAGAAATGGGCAACCCTAAAGAAATTATTAGGTGTGAAATGAATTCCAAACACATTAAGACAGATACACCAGAACAGATAGAATGGACAAGAAGACACATTAAAGAAGAAAAAGAGAAAAATAAAGTAATTAGAGAAGAAAATCGAAAAGAGGTTTAGAAATGCTAAGACAAGAAAAGATTAAGGTTTATGATGTTAAATTAGTTCATAACATTGATTACTTTGAACCAGTAATCAAACTATCCTCTCACAAAAAAGCCATAACAAATACACTGAAAGAGATTGATGAAGTTATTAAGATTATATATTCAGCAGAGTATTGTGACGGTCTTGAAAAAGCAAAACAAATAATAAAAGATAATATGAGGTAATTGAAAATGGAATTTGATATTGAAAAAGAAAGAGAAGAAATTGGATATTTAAATGCTAAAGCTGATGAACACATAAGACAAGGTGAGGAATTAAATAAAAAGGCACAAATAACTATCACAAAACTCAAAACATTAATGGGAATGCAATAAGAGAGGCAAGTGGACGCATCCACAAAACAAAGATAATATAGAGAGAGATAAGTTTAAATGAAGCAAATAATACAGATTCTATACATTTCACTAATGGTATTAGCTTTGCTAGGAATCATAATATCCTATACAGCAGATAACTTCTTTCCATCAGATTATGAAGAAAACAAAAGCAGAGAAGAAAGACTAAAGGCAAGATTAAATATATTCAAAGAACAAACACTTTTTTTAAGTCTCATACTTGCATTGATAGGGATACTGATATCTATTTTTTCTGATAACATTCTGGCAATTATAAAAAGCAAAAAAGAAATATTTACAAATATCCTGGTTTTTTTGGTAGTATTGATTATCTTCTTTCTTCTTTTGGAAGTTGTTTTAAGAGTTTTCTATTCCCAACAAATATATGACGAATTTGGATTCGGACCTGGAGAACCGTATCACTACAATAAGATTAAGTTCAACTCATGGGGTTACAGGGACATAGAGCATTCAATAAAAAAAGATAATGACACTTACAGAATTTTAATAATTGGAGATTCATTTACATTCGGTTGGGGAATAAAGAATCTAGATGATATATATTCCAGAGTCTTACAGAAGAAGTTAGACAATGAATACGGAAAGGATAAGTTTGAAGTTATAACTCTAGCTAAAAATGGTTTCTCAACTAAAGATGTTACAAAGGTATTGAAAGACATTGGTTTGAATCTAAACCCAGATTTGATTGTCTACGGTTATTACGTCAATGATATTGAGGGTGCAAATTCTTTTAAAGGATATGAGAAACTTTACTTTCATCATTTCTTACGGCCCTACGAAGTTGGTTACTTCCTATACCAAAACTCATTCGCTTATTATTTCCTGGAGAGCAGGATAAAGAACATGATAAGAAGCTACGGTCTTGAAAGAAATACATACAAGAATTACATGGAACACTTGTATTCTGATTCAAATCCCTCTTTTATTGAACACCGACAAAGTATGCAGGAGTTCATCAATATCGGAACAGAAAGAAACATCCCAATAATAGTTTTATCCTTTCCAATAATCACAGACTTTGAAGACTATCCTTTTTATTTTATCAATGAATATATTGAAAGCATAACTAAAGATGTTGTTTACATAGACTTGCTTAACAGTTTTTCAGATTACAGTCCAGAAGAATTAAGAGTAGGTTTCTTAGAGGAACACATAAATGAGTTGGGACACAGCATAACCGCAAATATTCTTTTCAATGAAATAAAAACAATGGAGGTTCATAATATATATCCTTAATACAACAGTATTTATATACTTGTTATGTTTATTATATTGATATACAAATGTTATGGAGGTAATTGATATGGAAGATAAGATAAGATTTAAAAGACAACTTTCTTCTCGTGGAGATAGTGATGGTGTAAATCTACCGAAAGAACTTCTGGAATTTATTGAAGCCAAAGCAGGAGATGAATTAGTGTTGATTGCTGACAAGAGTAAGTATGGGAAATTTATTGCAATATTTAAGGAGGAAAAAAAATGAAAGAAATACCAATAGAATATATTAAAATTCCAGAGGACATAGATGGAATCAGAAAACTACATGAGGAAGTAGTAGGCAGATACATGGAGAAGTATGAATCTGGAACTTCTAAACCCATCTTAGTCAAAGAGATTGATAGACATAACTATATCCTTATTGATGGTAAACACAGACTTGAAGCAAAGAAACGATTAAAGAAATATAGAAGAATAGATTGTGAGATTACAGATTTAGATGACAGAGAATTATATGCTAAAGCGGTAGAATGCAATATGGAGCATGGAGTTCGGTTATCAGAGAATGAAGAAATTGATGTTTTGAAGAACCTTATTGAAGAAGGTAGAACACAAGAACAAATGGCTAAGATATTTCATATAAGTCGAAGTGCAATAGCTATGAGGATTAAAAGAGACCCAAGTTTAGCAAAGTCACAAAGTGACAAAATTAAACTCCCGACGATAAACGAATTGTTACTTGGAAAAATGGGAGTTGAAGTAGCTAAACTTTACGATATTTCTAAAGGTAGGGTATCTCAGATATGGGGTAATTTTGTAAACGAAATTACAAGCGATTTTAACGCAGGAACTACTAAAGAAGAAATCATAACAAACCAATCAAATAAAGGTATTAACTTAACAGAAGAAAAGATTAATGAATTGATTAAAGAAGATTTAAACAAAGTTATCTTAGGGGATTGCTTAACAGAAGTTCCTAACCTAAAAGATGATTCTATTGATTGTGTTATCATAGACCCGCCCTATGGCATAGAATATCAATCTAATTTTAAGAACGAAAAATACGACAGAATAGAGAAAGACAACTCAGAAGCATTGGACTTATTAGATAAGTCAATAACTGCTTTCAAACCAAAACTGAAGAAAGATTCTCATATCTATATCTTTACATCTTGGAAAGTATTTGGAAAAGTAAAGCCAATTATTGAAAAACATTTTACAGTTAAGAATTGTTTAATCTGGAATAAAACTAATTGGAGCATGGGAGATTTGAAAGGGAATTATGCAGAGAAATATGAGATGATTATCTTTGCTATTCAAGGTAATAGAAAACTTCTTGGAGAAAAAAGACCTGTAAATGTTCTAGATTGTTCTCACACAGATAATTCTAAACATCCAACAGAAAAACCTGTTGAATTAATTAAAGAACTAATAGAAAATTCTACAAAAGAGAATGAAATAATCTTAGATTGTTTTGCTGGTTCTGGTTCAACATTATTAGCTTCAAAAGAACTCAAAAGAAAATGGATTGGAATTGAGAAAGATGAAGAATTTTATAATATATGTAAGAGGAGGTTAATAGAAAATGAATGAAGAATTTAAACTAATAAAAGAGAAATGGGATGTAAGAGAAAAATATGATGATTGGTTACAATTATACAATATAAATAAATCATCTGATAATAAAATTAAATGTAACTTTGATTGTCATCTAATCAATGATGGATATTGGAAATATGATAAATGCAAAGGTAAATGGTTATTTATAACAAGACCAATAGGAAGTAATCCTACACCAACACTTATGGATTCAATCAATTTTATTACTGGACTTTTAAAAGCTGAAGAAAGAAATGATGCAAATACCAAAGTAAATAGACCACCACATTATACTAAAACATTAAATTTAATTAGAGATATTTTAGGAGTAGAATATAATGATTATTTAAAAAATAAAGGAGTTGATAAAAAATGAAAATAGATGAAGTAAATAAAATAGAACAAACATATAACCAAGAGAAAGTAAATGAGCTTTTGGCAAAAGGATATAAAATAATAAAAATATTTAGCACTAAACAAAGTGTTGAAGATTCTGAAGAAATTAAACCTTGTTATATAATGGGATTAGGTATTGAAAAAAAAGAATAGAGACACAGACCTAGAGTTCCGATGGAACAACCAAACAAAGAGGATGATGTAAGAAGAAAACATAGTGATAGTATAACTACTCCTATATTTAACAAAGTTCTAAAGGAAAAAAAAACAGGTAGTATGACTACTATCAAACCCATCCACAAAATCTTCTTTAGACCAAACAACTGGCGTCTCAAACAACAGATAAAAACAAGGGACAATAGCACAATGCAAAAGATAGCCAAAGCAATAGGAACCACTATCAAAGAAAAAGACTTCACTTACAGCGAACACACAAAATTAGCATTCATTAAGAAATACAATGGAGTAACTATTCAATTAGGAAAGAACACTATAACAGCAATCTATTCCCAAAAGATAATAAAAGGAATAAAGCAGATATACTTCATAAAGGCATATTCTACTGATGACCTGGAAGAAAGGATAGACCAGCTAAAGGATGACATAAGGCAGAAGATGATTGATTCTTTGCGTATTTTTTGCAAAGAATTTCGTATTGATACTATAGGAAATCCAACTTGGGATAGGTATGAGGATTTCATTAAAGGAGAGGAGTTCATAGATAGGATACCAGTAAGCACAATAATCCATGACACTTATTTTAAGAAAGTCTATGGGAAAGGTATTGAGTTCAAGCAAACAGAAAAGAAAGAAGAGCCAACAGTGCATTTAAAGAACTTCATTGTAAACCAATCAATAAAGAGACATAGTCCAGAGATAGCAAAGTCAATAGAATTGCTAGGAAATGCTTTACTGAATGAACTTAACCCATCAATACAACAACTCTCCTCAAATATGCAAACCCACGTTTCAATAATGAAAAAGATAGACAAAGGTATAGGAAAATTTAATAAGACAGTAGACAAGTTAAACAATAAATTATCACAAAAGAAACTAAATGAATACTTATAGCCAACCGATAGGTACGGGTTTGGAGGCCACCCCTTTTTTCCTGACTATCGGGCTTCAACAAACCCAAATGACAATTAAAGACAAAATGGGGATTGTGCATAATGTTATCGTTTGGGGTTGAAAGTAAAATGGGTAAAAGGGCAAATCGTAAATGACTCTAAGATGACTACGAGATAAGTGGTTAGCTTCATCATCCACTTATCACCCCTGCCCATTATTTAAAATGACAAAATCAATAAATTCACTAAATCTATCAAGAAAAAAAGGACGTGAAAGATATAGAAGAAAGAGAGGACAGAATAAACAAATAACCAACGTAATGAAATACCCAGAAATAGTAATGGAAATGTTTAAGAAAGTATGGAGGGAATTGAAATGATACAAACTTGGAAACAAGGAGTATCTGTATTTATAGCAGCAATTATAATATGGTTAATATTAAGATACGCACCACCACGAGGAGAGTTAATGTAAAATGACACTAAACAAACAAAAAGGAAATATGTATAGCTTTGTAACACATACTTGGAATCCGATTAAAGGAAAGTGTCCTCATGATTGTTCTTATTGTTATATGAAAAGATTTCCACAGGGAGAGTTAAGATTTGACGAGAAGTGCATGAAAGATGATTTAGGGCAAGGTAATTATATTTTTGTTGGAAGTAGTTGTGATATGTTTGCTAATGATGTTCAAGTTGGTTGGATTAGGAGAGTATTGAGTTTATGTAGTTGTTTTGTGAATAATACTTATTTATTTCAAACCAAGAACCCCAAAGCATTTGATAGATTCAAGGGATTGTTTCCACCCAATTCTATTTTTGGAACTACTATTGAAACTAATAGAGAAGATGAATTAGAAAAAGCACCATCAAAAGGAACAAGATTAAGTTGGATGGTAGATGTACCAAGACCAAGAATGGTATCTATTGAACCTATAATGGACTTTGATTTATCTGAAATGAAAAGATGGATGTTTGCTATCAAACCAAAATTTGTAAGTATAGGAGCAGACAGCAAAGGACACAATCTTCCAGAGCCAAGCTGGGATAAAGTCCAAGAACTGATTAAAGAACTAAAGAAATTCACAGAAGTAAAAGTCAAGGATAATTTGAAGAGGTTGATGTAACTTGTCATACGAAGACCTAGCAGCTTTTGTGGATTACCTAAGAGCAATCCAGATAAAGGATGACAACGACGTGACTATAGGAAACACAGGGAGACGTGGCTCTGGGAAAACTACATTTGCTATTGAATTTTCAAAGATGTATGTAAAGAAATACTTTGGTGAAAAGACATTTGATTTAAATAAATATATTGCTTACAATAATGATGACGTAATGGAAAAAATACATACTCTTCCAAAGTATTCTCCATTGATAGGTGACGAAGCAGTAAGATTCGCATGGTCTAGGGACTGGAACAAAGCAGAAAACAAAGAATTAGCAAGACTAGTGACTCAGATAAGAACAAAAAAACTAATATTCTTTATGAACATTCCAAAACTGGCATGGATTGATTCAGTATATCGGGAAGGGATGCTGGATATTTGGATTTGGATTCATGCAACATTCACAGAAAAAGGAAAAGAATGTCATGCTTTGATATTCGAGCCAGACGAAAATCAGGGTGAGAGTGATTCATGGCACATGGATATTTTAAGGAAGTATTCCAAATCAAAGAAGCACCGAATCGGAAGGTTCACAGACATTAACAGACTCTATAAGATGGTGAACAGGCATCCATGTTTTGTTGATTCAATTAAATTTCCAAAAGTACCACAGGAACTATATGAAAGATATTTAAAGATAAGGGATGTAAGAGCATTTGAAAAGGAAGGCCAGTTCGTCAGCCAAAAGGACACAAGCAAGATAGCAGTGTGGAATCTAAAAAAACATTGGAATGAATTAATTGAAGCAGTAAAGCAAGGAAGATACCAAGAGCCTAGTTTTGACATGATGTCCCAGATACTATTCAAAGACCCAAGAACAAAAGAAATAATAGCAAAGAAGGCAACAATAACAAAGTGGTACAATGATATGAGAGAGAACATACCTCTTGAAGTGCAGAAGCCATTGGAAATAAAACCATATAATATAAATAAAAATGAAACAAATAACAACAATGAATCTAATATGGATAGCATTTAGTTTAACACTATTGTATTTCGTAACTATTAGTTTTCTTACATTGCACATCTCCTTAATGTTAATAGTTTTGATGTTTACCTATATGCTCCACAAAGGAAACAAGGTTAGAGTAAGAGAATTTAATGAATGGATAATGACTATTGGAGACAAAGTAAAAGGACAATATGACAAGTAACACTTTTCTCCTTTCTTTTCTCTTTTTTGACGTATTAATTTAAATATAATGAGTTCAAAGGTATAGTTTAGAATGACATTCCGAGTATTCTCAATAGAAGTAACTAAACTAGGTAAAGAAAGAGTTACTGTTTTCGGTGGAATAAAAACCAGAGCAGAAGCAGAAAAAGCACAAGCAGAAGCCAGAAGTGCATTGGGTAGAGGTACAACCTTAGGAATTGAAGAAGAAAGACCAGGAGTACCAGGAAGAGTTGTTATAGGTCCTGTTCCATCAGAAAGAGGAAGGGAACTTCAAGCAAGAAGATTAGAATTAGAAAGAATACAAAAGAAAGTCCAGGTAACAGAAGGCAAAGTAGATTTAACCAAACTAACTTCTAGAGAACAAGCAAGAGTAAGACAGATTACAGGAGTAACAGCAGAGAAAGCATTTACAGTCAAACCACCAACAAGAGCAGAACGTATAAGAGGCATAGAAACCAAACTAAAAACAGTTGCATTAAAAGAAAGAGTTGAAAGACTAGGAGCAAAAGTAGAAGTTGCTAAAATAAAACCAATAACACCAACAATAACAACAACTCTACCTATAACGAAACCAACAAAACCCAGTGATGTCTTAACAGGTTTAGGAACTTCTTTTATTCTTAAAGAAGTATCATTCCAACCAAGACCATTTATTCCAGAAAAAATAACGAGAGTTAAGAAAGTTCCTATTCCAGCACTAACTTTCTTATTAGGAAGAGAAGCATTTAGAACATTAAAGACTGTATCAGAAGATGTAAGAGCAGGTTTTTTTGGAAAGGTAGAAGAAGTAGGTATTGGAATAACAGAAAGACCAATAGGTAGAGTACAAACTGGATTAGAAGAAGTTACTAGGGGACTTGCAGTTAGTGGAAAGGTTGTATCAGAAGAAAGAAAACCAATAGAAGGCCCAGAAGTCTTATTTCCAATAATACCCGAGACACTAGGACCACCAGTAAGAGCATTTGAGGAAATATCAGAATTTACATTTAGAACTGCACCAAAAGCTATAGTCGAAGCAGGTAAGTTTGCAATATCACCAGAAGGTAAAGAAGTAATAACTGAAGTAACAAAAACAGCAGGAAAGATAATAGTAAAAGAACCAAAAGCAACAGGAATAGCAGTAGGAGTATTAGCAGCCGAAACCACTTTAGGACTAATAAGAGGTATTGGAAAAGAGTTTAGGGAAAGACCAATAGCAGTTGCAGTAGAAGCAGGATTTATTGGAAAAGTATTTCGAACTCCTGTAATAGCTTTCAAAGGTACAACAAAAGCACTTAGGAAAGGTATATTTGAAAAGAAAATAAAAGTATTAGAAAGGAAAGAACCAGTAGAATTTTCTCCATTTAAAGAAATTTTTGAACCAACAGGAAAACAGATAATTGATATAGAGACTGGATTAAGTATCATTGAAACAAAACCAAGACTATTAGGAATAACTATACTTACACCTACACAAGTTGAAAGACAATTATTATTAAAACCAAGAAGACCAGGAATCCCGACACCAATACCTAGTAAGGCACTACCAATAGAAACACAATTAAAATTCAAGAAAGAGTTCAGACCATTAACAGAACTTCAAGAAAAACAATTAAGAATAAAAGTAATAGAGAAGCCAAGACAAAAAACATTTACAGAAATAAAATTTGAAGAAATAAATAGACAACTTGAAGGAATAATTGAAAGAGTTGAAGGAAAACCTAAACCAAAGAAACCTAAACCACCTAAATTTGTAACAGGAGTATTTCAAATAGGAGGTTTAATACCACCAATCAAGATAAAACCAGAAGTTACTCCTAGTACTTTACTTAAAAGAATTAGAGGAATTGGTAAACCCCTTTTTGAAAAAAAATTAAAACCAGCCAAAGAAATAGGAGTACCAAAATTTAGACCAGTAGTTCCAGAAAGATTATCAATATTTAGACCTACTGGACTAACAATAACAGGAATAATTGGAGCACAAAGAGTTCCATCCATAATATCAATCCAATCTGTTGAACCTATAAGTAGAGTTAGTATTGAATCTATAATAAAACCAATAACAAAGAGAACTCCTCAAGAAATAGCAAAGCAAAGAGAAAGAGAAGCTCTAAGAGTAGATGTAGTACCTAAAGTTGATACGAGAATAACTCAAGATATTACACAAGATATAAGACAAGATATTGATAAGATTACCGTTCCTATTCTAGATTTTGAAGTTCCAAGAATTAAAGTACCTGAAGAGAAGATACCTAAAGAAGAAGTACCTAAAGAGAAAGTTCCAGACATACTAAGAAGAATAAAGATAGACCGTAAAAAAAGAGCAGGAGTAGTAAAAAAAGCATTCATAACAGAAGTAAGGGAAGGAGAGAGAAAGAAAGATAGATTCATTCAAACAACAGGAAAAACATTACCAAGATTGAAAGCAATAAACAAGGGTGCAAGAATAGTAGACAACACAACTTCAAGAAGTTTCAGAATAAAAAGAAAAGGAACAACAACATTAAGAGAAGATAAAAAGTTCTTTTTACAAGATAAGTTTAGAGGAAGAAAAGGAAAAACAAAACTTCCACCAAGAACATTCGTAGAGAAATCAAAGTTCGCAATAGATACCTTTGGAGAAAGAGCAGGGATTCCTTTTTCACCATCAAGAATACCAAGATTAAGAGAAGCATTGGCAATGAAAAGACAAAGAAAGACAGCAAGAACACAAAGAAGAACACCACCAAAACCATTAACAACAAGAAGGAGAGGAGTATCGAGGTTTTTATGAACGAGAAAATAACATATTCAAAATTAAGTGTACCATTAAAGATAGCAATAATATCAGCATACATAGTGGGTTCATTATATTTTTTATATTTCATTGCAGGATTTATAGTAGGAATTATGGAAGTAATCTAAAATGGTAATACTAGAACTATTCATTGCATCAAGATTCAAGAAAGTAAAGAATAACAGATTCATAAAACCAGTAATTCAAGTTGCTAAACAGATTGACCCCGATAGAACATTAAAAAAACTACAAAGGAGGCGATAAATATGGCAAGAAGAATAATATTAAAATCAGGACCCAGAAGAGCAGCAAGAGTATCAGTAAGAAGGTTCAGAAAACGAGTAGCAAAAAGAAAACGAGGAAGGTAATCATGGGAAGAAGATTCAGGGTTGTACCAAAAAACCCGCAGACACCAAAAGAGATTATAATAAAGAGAGATATGTTAGCAGCACAAAGAGTTATGAAAATCAATAAAGACTTTGATGAAGCTACAAAAAAAATAACCAGGAGAAGATAATCATGGTACTGGACAAAAAAACTAAGAGAGATGTTACAGGCATAGTAGCTTTGGGTGCAGGATTAAGTGTTGGTACTGCTGTAGAAAGCAAACTAGCACCTCCAATCGCTGTGTTTCCAAAATTCGCACCCATTGTTGCTACTGCAGGAATCGTCGTAGGAGCAGGAATTGTTTTTCGTTCATTGAAACAACTACCAATAGGAAAACCAAACGTATTGAAACCAATAAAGAGAAAGAGGTTTTTATGATACCAAGATTAAATATACCAAGATTGAGAAGAAAAAACATAGTAAGGACAACAATAAACGACGACCATAGTCATCTATGGACAATAGGAGAAACATTTACAACAATGAACGACAGACACCAACATAGAGTTTCAGGAGGAATAGCACTGCCAGTAATGAGAGGAGGACATCATCATACAATATTATTATAGGAGGGAAAAATGGCAAGACCAACATTGTTTTTCAAACCAACAAGCAGAAGATTAGCAAGAGATATATCAATAACCAGTCCAAATGCTTTTAATGACAGTATCAAGAGAATAAAGCTAGGTGGAGTGACAGTACAAGAGAAGAGAGGATTAGTATTGGCACAAAACAGAGCAAGAGCTCAACTAGGAAGAAAAAACCTTTCACTTAAAGAAAAAATACAGTTTACAGTAATAGCAACTACAAAACTGCCTAAAATAACAAAATGACTAATAAAATAAGAGAAATAAAGGAAGTTGGATTAAAGGAAGAAGAGTTAAAGAAACTCACACCTAGACAGGTGGCCCAAGTATTTGTTAAGAAGAGAGTATTAACAAGTATAGAAGAAAGGGAATTTCCTCCTAAGTTCATTGTTAAAGGAGGAAAAAAATTCGAATTAACGGCAGAACTACTTGAGGAAGGAGATATAGAAGAAGATATTGTGAGGGGAAAAGTAATAAGCACGAAGAAAATACCACTAAAAAGAGTGATAGAGATAGAGAGAAAATTTCCAAGAGAAGAAAGAGATATATCATTAGCACATGAATTAATCCATGTAATACATCCAAATTGGTCAGAACAAAGAGTACAACAAGAAGAAGGTAACTTTTTTAGAAGAGACCCATTTGATGATACCATTGCATTTACTATTGGTCCTAAAAAACAAAAAACATTTCAACTTGGTGAAAGACCTTTTCTAAGTTTTCCAACAAGAAAGGGAGGACCAGTTTCAAAGTTTAGATTTCCAAAAGCAGTAACAAACAAAGGATTTAGAATACAATCAAAACAAAGACCGCAAAAGAATGGTATGTTTACCATGTTCATAAAGCAAAAGACAAGAAAGCAACCAAAAATGAAGAGAATGAGGTTTTTGTAATGCACATATTCAGAGTAAGAAAGAAAGGAGAAAGAAGATTCACAAACATATTAGCCAGAAATCCAGTAGAAGCACAAATGAAATTCAGAATGCTTATGGAAAGTAAAAGATTGACGGTAAGAGACCCACCATTAAGACCTGGAAGTATAATGCAGACAAGAAAAATATTCAGAGGTGTAAAATGAAAGGACCAGAAATTGGATGTAGTATTTTAAATGGGATGATGTAAAATGATAGTTGTAGATATAATAAAATACGTTATAGTGATTATTGTTATTGGAACATTGATAATGTACACCTGGAAAGCAACGATAAACATAGTAAAGAAGTTCAAAGGAAAGTTAAACAAATCTGATGACGATTTCCAAGAAGATTTATATGGTTAAAAAAAAGATACGTAAAGGAAAAAAGAAACAAAAACAAAAGAATCGGAGGGATAACAATGGGAAAATTACTGGAAAGATTAAAGAGAGGTAGGGAGAAATTGAGAGCAAGAGTTGCTGCTACAAGAACAAAGATAAGTGCAGTAAGAGCAAAAAGAGAGATAAAGAGAGCAGTTGCAGTACAGAAATTTGAAGGAAGAAAAGCAGAAAGAGAAAGACAACTAGAAAAAAGAGCAGCAGAGATAACAAAAAAACAAGAAAGAATATCAAAAGTAAGAGAAGCACAGCTAAAGAGAGCAAAATTAGAGACAAAGATACTGCAAACAAAGGCAAAGAGATTCAAAGCACAACAAAAATTAATGCCAAGAGTAGGAACTTTTGCTCCACCAACAAAAAAGAAGAAAGTAACAGCAGCACCAAGAGTGGTAATAGTAAGAGTACCACAGGGAGTACCACAAAGAATACCACAAATACAACAACCAATACAAAGACCATCACCAGGAGCAGCATTGATGGACTTCGGCAGACCAAAACCATTAGTAAAGAAAAAAGCACCAACACCAGGTTTAGGAAGGTTCAGGGTACTATGAGAAAACAAAAAAAAGGACAACAAATAACTGTATGGTTTTTCGCATTGATATTCCTATTCATAATAGGATTAGTCTATATGATAATGACAAAACCATTTGTTTTAATTAGGGATAAGTTTGAAGCAAATTTCACAGGCTCAGAGTTTGAAAACACCTTCAAACAAATAAATACAATGTGGAGAGTCTGGCCTATACTGGTAATAATGGGAGTGATAATATGGGCAGTGGTTGCGAGTACGAGACAGACTCCAAATATACCCTTTTGACGAATCAATGTGGAAGATAAAAAGATTATTTTGGATTAGCGTATTGTTTTTATTATTTCCATCTCTAGTCTCTGCTTTGGATACAACAGACTTCAACATATCTTTAAGTTTCTCGGATGATTGCACTGATAATTTTGGAAATCAAGACTGCACTCTTGGCGGAAATGCTGCCTTTAATGATGGAGACAACCTAAACGGAAAGTCTGTTATTCTTGATGGCAATGATTTTATTGATTTAGGTTTTCATTTAAACGGACAAAATACCACTTTTCTCAAGTGGTTTTATTTTACAGGCTCACAGCCAGTAAGTAAGAGATGGTGGGGAGCAGTTACAACACCAGATAACAGGTATTATGGATTGTTTCAAGGCGATAAGACAATGACTTTTCAGTATGAAGATGCTGCTTCTCCATGCACAAGTCCTGTTTTAAATCTGCCTTTGAATCAATGGGTGATGATGGTAGTAGTTAGAGATGAAACAAACGGAACAAATATTTTATATATAAATGATACAGAAGTAGCCAGATGTGTTGATACTGATGTCGGTGCATTGACAGATGATTTTGATTTAGGAAATTTTAATAGTGAAGGTAGTCAAGGTGGAGCAGCTGGCATTACTGGAGAGACTGATGAATTTCTACAGGTTGGAAGAGTTTTAACACAAAGTGATATAACAGAATTATGGAATGATGGAGCAGGTTTTTTCTTTCCATTTGCAGTACCAATAACAGGAATAATAATAACAGTGAACGATATTTACGATGGTACATCGATACAAAACTTTACAGTAACTATATTCAATTCAACAGACGCATTTACAAACTCAACATCGGGAGGAAGCATAACTTATAACAACATAACACAAGGAATCTACAGTATAAATATATCATCTAACGAAACAGGAGGATATTTCAACAGAACTTTCCTAAATGTAAATGCGAGTTTAGCCTTCCAAGCAGACATATTCCAATCTGTTTTACTTCTTAAAGCATTGGACGCACTAAATAATGAAACAATAAGTATCTTTACAGCAGTAACAAACAGAAGTGAGGATTCAACAACAAATGGACAGATACTTATCCTAGCAACAAATGGAACATTCCAATTAAATGTTACAGCATCAGGATTCGACTTATTGACTACTAATTTCTCTTTAGCGACATTGGAAAACAGAAGTTTAAACGTATCTATGGGCTCTGTATTCAGTTTCTTTCTAATAAGAGAAACAACAAATAACGCTTTCAATGCAAACCGAACAAATTCAACTGAAATTAATATATTTTGTCCCAACCAAACCATAACAATAAACATGACATCAGCTCCAAACGCTACCCAAATAATAAACTGCCAGTTTACATTGATGCAGATAGTAGTAAGCTATGGTGGTATAGGCAGTTATTTCAGAACTTTAATACCTGATTTCTCACAAAAGAACATAACATTCTATTTAATTGATTTATTAGAAGGAGATATAGCCATACAAAGAGTAGTAAAACTATTTGACCTCACAGGAGAGTTTGCAAACGCCAAATTGACTGTAAAAAGAGCAGTTGGAGGCACTATAAGAACAATAATAGAACAAAGATTTGATATTGCAAGTGAAACAAACCTATTCCTGATTAAAGATGCACTATATACTTTAAGCATAGACAATGGTATAGAAGAAATAGTATTGGGTAATCTAATTCCAACAGAAGCAGGAACGCAGACTATAACCTTACCAAAAATAGATTTTGTACCTACAGAGATTGTTCTAGGTGGAAATATAAGCTGGACCTATACATTCAACGTTACACAAGGGATTCTTAGGGTGCAGTATGTAGATAGAACCAATCTAACTACATTAGTAAGGTTTACAGTATTCAATGCAACAAATAACCAGGTATTTTTAGGAGAGTCAGACAATAACTCTACAGTAACAATGACATTCAACCAGGTTTTAGGCAATGCAAGTTACAGGTCAGAATTATTCTTCGACCATCCAGGAATGAGTAATCATACAGATAAAAAGGTATTTTATGGTTTTCTAGGTCCAGCAGGAGCATTGGATTTAGAGGGATGGTCTGTACCAGAACAACAAAACATAAAAAAATGGTTTGCATGGATATTTTTATTCTTTTGGGGATTATTATTCAGTAGAATACACGCAGGATTGGCAATGACAACTATGATAATCTTTTTATGGTTATTCAGGCAATGGCAATGGATTATAATAGATGATATTATATTTGGATTTGTCGCGTTAATAGCGGTAATTTCGTGGATAGTGGAGGCTATGAAAAAGAACTAAAATGAGAGTATTTGTATTAGCAATGATGCTGTTTTTATTCAATTTGAGCATGGTTATGGTAGATACACTAGGAATCTATGACTATAATATTGCTACTTCAGACAAATGGAGAGAAGAAGTTGAAGCAGCAGAGGCAAGTAAATTCGACCCTGATATTTCGGCTGACGTATCAGCCGCATTTGGCTTCGGTGATTTTGTCAGCGGCTTTAAGGTGTTTGTAAACATGATATTCAGAATAACATTTATGGGAGAGACCCTAAAACTATTCGGAATAGACAACACAATAGCAAATATGTTTAGTTTCGCAGGAAGTATTGTTTATATACTGGGAATTTCACAATTTATTTCCAATAGAGCTACGAAGGGGATGCAATAATGACATTTAAGAAAGGAAACAGGTTATCTAAAGAACAACAATTGTGTGCTTGTGGATGTGAACAATTAAGATTTAAATATGATAACCAAGGAAGAGAACATAAATATATTCAGGGCCATAATAGTAAAGGAGAAAATAATAATATGCTTGGTAAAAAAAGACCAGATATACGTTTATATAATTTATCAAGAAAAGGATATAAACATAAAGAAAGTTCTAAAAAAAAATTATCAGAAACATTAATGGGAAAATATTATATTGAAATTACTAAAGAGAAATTAAACGATTTATATACAATAAA
>SDBV01004858.1_pt1 | contig 19128 bp, 14 predicted proteins | sample 2277081 | NCBI WGS metagenome assembly SDBV01 (sample SAMN10402039, study PRJNA504765) | marine sediment metagenome | isolation source: marine sediment core GS10_PC15, 223 cmbsf | place: Arctic Ocean: Southern Knipovich Ridge | collected 2010
GACATGCTGCCAAAAGATGAAGTGGTGAGGAAAAGTACAGTAGGTGATGACTCCAATGAGATTTTCCGAATGAAACTTACCTATGGATATATGGCGCAATACAGGCGCAACACGCTTCATCTCAATCGTGGGAATGGAACATTCTCCGATATTGCCATGATGGCCGGAGTGTACGACACGGACTGGAGCTGGTCACCTTTGTTTGCTGATTTTGATAACGATGGATGGAAAGACCTTTTTATAGCCAATGGCATTCCGGGACGACCAAATGAAATGGATTATCTTGATTTCATTGAAAGGGAGGATATAAAAAACAATCCTGATATCCCTGATTCAATTTTGATAAGGGAGATGCCCGACGGCGCTGTCTCAAACTATTTTTTCCGGAATAATCAGGATTGGACCTTTCAGGATTTGTCAATGGAATGGGGTGTCGCCACGGATCAAATTACTAATGGAATTGCCTATAGCGATCTGGACAATGACGGTGACCTTGATCTGGTATTGAATAACCTGGATGGTCAGGCTGTGATCAAAGAAAACACAACAGACAGTGACACCTCCAGTCATTTCCTGGGATTGGAGTTAGCGGGGGCAAGGGGCAATACAAAAGCTATCGGAGCAAAGGTTGAGGTATTTTTTCAGGACGGATATCAGTTTTTTGAATTGTTTCCCACTCGTGGCTTTAAGTCTTCTGTGGATCCGAGAATACACATTGGACTTGGGGGAGCCGAATCCATTGATTCGATACGTATAATTTGGCCCGGTGGAGGTGATACGGTTCTATATGATGTTAAGGCCGATAGGTTTATGAAGTTGGTTGAGAAGGAAGGTCCCGGACCCGGAAAGAACAAAGACTTAGAAAACACGCTTTTTTCCTCGATTTCGAATGAGGAACTGGGTGTAGATTATGTTCATCAGGAAAACACATTCATTGAGTTTAACAGAGAACCATTAATACCACATATGCACTCTAGGGAGGGTCCTGCACTGGCTGTTGCGGATGTTAATGGTGACGGCTGGGATGATTTCTACATTGGTGGAGCAAAACATCAGGAGGGTCTTGTTTATTTACAAAATAAAGGAGGTTTTACATTATCGGTACAACCGGCCCTGGTTCTGGATAAATTGCAGGAGGATGTGGATGCAGCCTTCTTTGATTTTGACAATGACGGTGATAAGGACCTGGTAGTAGTAAGTGGAGGTAATGAGTTCCTGGGAGATTCACCTAATCGTCAACCCCGGTTGTACATAAATGATGGGGCAGGTTTATTCTCAAAACTGCACGAAGTATTTGAAGGGGTTTATCAAACAGGTTCCTGTGTAGCAATTCACGATTTTGACAACGACGGCTGGGAAGATCTATTTTTTGGCAGCCTTGTGGTACCCTGGAATTACGGCTTTACACCTCAAAGTTATTTATTAAAAAATAATGAAGGCAGATCCTTTAAAGACGTTTCCCGGTACCTCCCTGAAAATGGCAACCTGGGAATGATCAATGACGCGGAGTGGATCGATCTGGATGGGAGTGGGAGTAAAAACCTTGTGCTGGCAGGAGAATGGATGGATGTATTGATTTTATCTACAAATGGAAATGAATTTGAAGAATACAAAATACCTAATAGCTCCGGTTGGTGGAAGACCATTCAATCTTTGGACTATGATGGCGATGGCGACCAGGACCTGCTGATGGGAAACCTGGGTCTCAACTCCAAACTCAAAACCAGTCCGGGACGGCCGTTAAATTTATATCTCAACGATTTCGATCAAAATGGGAGATTGGACGCTGTCATGACCTTTTACCCCATGGGTGAGGAATCCATTTTTGCGTCGAAAGATGAACTGGAGAAACAAATCCCGTCAATTGGTCAAAAATTTCCAACAAATATGGCTTTTGCCGAAGCATCTCTGAAAGACATTTTGGGTGACGGGCTTTCTCAAGCAGAAAAATTGAGCGTTTATGAAATAAGGTCGGGAGTGTTTATCAATGATGGAAATGGTTTTCATTTTGAGCCATTACCCAATACTATGCAGATCAGTTTTATTCAGGACTTTTTGATTTCTGATTTTAATGACGATGACTTCACGGATATACTTTCTGTGGGCAATTTATACGCCTCTTCCATGCAGGAAGGCCGATATTCAGCTGATCGTGGATCGTTACTTGCAGGGCGACCCAGCGGTTATCAGATACTTCCTAATCATGAAATTGGCCTTTCATTAAGGGGTGACACCAGAAATATAGAATCACTGAATTTTCAGGGAAATGAGCTGATAATGGTGGCGAGGAATAATGATTCTATCCTGTGGCTGAAACGAAAATGAGGCAATAATAATTTGATTCAAATCCTGAAAAATTAATCAGGAATTAAACTTTATGGAGATGTCCGTTAGTTTATTACATTTGAAGCTTGGATGAAAAGATGAACAGGAAAGAAATAAAAGTCAGTTTTACTTCTTGGAATGGTAATCATGATTCTGGTTGTAAAAGAATAACGATAAAACCGAAGTAATATCTATTGACAATTGAAAAAGTAAATTATGAAAGGAAAAACATTTTTAATCTATAGTTCCATTGTGGCCGCTCTTGGAGGGTTCCTGTTTGGATTTGATACCGCAGTAATATCAGGTGCTGAAGGTTATATTCAAAAGCTATTTGAACTGAATGACTGGTGGCACGGATTTACAGTTTCAATTGCCTTGTATGGGACTGTTATCGGGGCGATGTTTGGTGGTTTACCCGCCGAAAAATTTGGTAGAAAAAAGACGCTTATTGCAATTGGCGTCTTATATTTTGTTTCAGCACTTGGCAGTGCCCTTGCGCCTGAGTGGTACTCCTTTATGTTTTTCAGGTTTATCGGTGGTTTAGGTGTTGGCGCATCTTCTGTGGTAGGACCGATGTATATATCTGAAATTGCTCCAGCTTCCAAACGCGGAAAACTGGTGGGCATGTTTCAGCTCAATATTGTTCTTGGAATCCTGATCGCTTATTTCTCAAATTACCTTATTGGGGAAGCGGGAGAAAATAGCTGGCGCTGGATGCTTGGTGTTGAAGCTTTCCCTGCTATTTTATTTGTTATTTCTCTTCGATTTATTCCTAACAGCCCAAGGTGGTTGATTAAAAACGGAAGGTCAGAAGAGGCCCGTGAGGTATTGATAAAAATGGAAGAACCGGATATTGATAAAGAAATTAAGGATATTGAGCATTCATTTGCCATAGGGGATACTTCACAAGTAAAAGACACATTTTTTAGTAAAAAATATGCTACCCCCATCAAACTGGCTGTATTATTTGCAATGTTCAATCAACTATCAGGAATTAATGCCATTATCTATTACGCACCAAGAATTTTTGAGATGGCAGGATTGGAGAAAAGTACATCACTTCTTTCATCCATTGGAATTGGTTCCGTGAATCTGGTGGCAACGCTCGTGGCTCTTTTTTTAATTGATAAATTCGGAAGAAAGGGGCTAATGTATGTTGGCTCCGTTGGGGTTATCATATTTCTTGGACTGGTAGGTTCATCATTTATGTCGGGAAGCCCCAATGGAATCCTGGTACCATTTTATTTATTTGGATTTATTGCATTTTTTGCAATATCACAGGGAGCTGTAATCTGGGTATTTATATCTGAGATATTCCCTAACAGGGTCCGTGGGAAAGGCCAGTCACTGGGTAGTTTTACTCATTGGATATTCGCGGCAGTAATCGCCCAGATTTTTCCGGGGGTAGCAGCCAAAGTAGGTGCGGGACCTACTTTTATGTTTTTCAGTATCATGATGTTTCTCCAGCTTCTGTTTGTCTGGAAAATGATGATTGAAACAAAAGGAAAATCTTTAGAAAAGATACAGGAAGATTTAGGTATTGTTTAATAGATAGATAGGATATGCCTGCAATTAATAATGGGCTCAGCAAGGGTAGGTAAGTGGGTCGCTTAATTGCAGGTTAACAGATAACCAAAATATTAAATTTTAAAGTATTACTGGAAAACATAACCGGTTATGGGAAAATTATGGGGAATAGACCTGGGAGGTACCAAAATTGAATGTGCAGTTTTGGCCTCTTCAGATAATCCCGAAGTGATCATTCGTAAGCGCCTGCCTACCGAATCTTCAAAAGGTTATCAACATGTTTTGTCTCAGATTTCGGGATTAGTTAAGCTTACAGCAAAAGAATTAGGTGAGAATCCTGAAGTAATAGGAATGGGCACGCCTGGTTCAATAGATCCTCAAACAGGAAGGTTGAAAAATAGTAATTCTGTTGTATTGAATAATCAACCATTTCAAATGGATATTGCCTCGATTCTTGGGGTTCCAGTGAAAATAGCCAATGACGCCAATTGTTTTGCACTGGCCGAAGCTCGCAAGGGGGTTGTTTTGGAACAGTATCCTGATGCAAGTGTTGTCTTTGGTGTAATTATGGGTACAGGTGTTGGTGGTGGGATTGTTGTAGATGGCAAAATCATCAATGGACATCATGGTATTGGTGGAGAGTGGGGTCATAATTTTCTTGATGCAAGCGGAGGCCCTTGTTATTGTGGAAAGTCAGGTTGTGTGGAAACAGTAATTTCAGGAACAGGTCTTGAGAAGTTTTATGCCGGACTCAAAGGTGAAAAGAAGAAATTAAAGGACATTGCACAGGACAGCATTTCGGGAACCGATGAATATGCAACACAAACCATTTCAAGACTTATACACTTTTTTGGATTGGGGCTTTCAACAATTATAAATATCCTGGATCCGGATGTAATTGTGATTGGCGGAGGTGTTGGAAACCTGGATACATTATATATAGAAGGAATAAAAGAAGTTGAAAAACACGTATTTAACAATACCTTTAATACGGTGATCACCAAGCCAACCCTGGGAGACAGTGCCGGAGTATTTGGCGCTGCATTTTTGACCGTTTGATTTTATTATCCGGGTTAAATCCCGATTAAAACTTGGATAATAATAAGTTTGTAACAAGAGGTTAAAATCAGTTATTTATAGTTTATGAGAAAACAATATCATTTTCAACCATCCGGGGATCGATTCAATGCCTGGGATGTTGACAAACTAGTTGATAAATCAAAGTCCTTTCAGGAATTTTCAATACAGCTAAAGGAAATAAAGGAGTTGGATGAAAACTTTTGGCATCAGAATCCTGACAAGAAACCAACGTGTCGTTCTATTATAGAACATTTCCGATTAGTAAATGAAACAGACCTGAATTATCCTATCATCCTGTCAGAAAATGGAAGAGTTATGGACGGTATGCATAGAGTTGCTAAAGCTCTTCTTTTTAGGGCATGATGCAATTAAAGCCGTGAAATTTGACGCTGATCCTGAACTTGATTACACAAATGTTTTTGAAGATGATTTGCCTTACAAATAGGAGGAGGTTGTGAGCACATGGAACTGAATATGATTATTAAATTCATTATCATTTGTTGCAGTCTGTAATTCAGACTTCCTCGCTATTTTTACCAGTACAATGCATACAATACAGCAAGTATCAACAGCAGTACGACAGATAATAAATTGAATGTACTGTGCGAATAAAATGTTTTTTTCGAAATGTCGAATCCTTTTCCCACAGGATTTTTATCCTGTAGGGATACGACGATGATAAGAAATGCTGAAATCAGAAATACCAGGCCCATACGATCAAGAAAGGGCATCATTGGAAATCTGATTTTTATAACAAAGGACATCACCAGGGAGACCAGTGCTGTGGCGATCGCTGCATTGGCAGTGGTTCGCTTCCAGAAAAAACCAAACAGAAAAATCGCGACCACTTCCGGACTGACGAAACCGGTAAAATCCTGAATGTATTGAAATACCTGATCAAGGGTTGCCAATTGTGGAGCGACAAGGGATGCAATCAGTAGTGCTGCAACGGCCACGATTCTTCCTGTTTTCACCAATTGCCTCTCTGTCGCATTTTTGTTGATGAAAAATTTATAAATATCCATCGTGAATATTGTAGCCGTTGAATTGATCATGGAGGCAAGAGAAGAAACTACTGCTGCAATCAAAGCAGCAAAAGCGAGGCCTTTGAATCCCGGGCCCACGAATTCGTTTAATAACCATGGATAAGCTTCAATCAGATTTTGCTATGTCAGCGTGCAGTGCATACGCGACAATCCCCGGTATTACCACGATGAGGGGAATGATAAGTTTAAGGTATCCGGCAAATGCAATACCTTTCTGGGCTTCATTTAGCCTTTTCGCTGCAAGTGCCCGCTGAATGATGTACTGGTTAAAACCCCAGTAATATAAGTTTGCGATCCACATGCCTCCTATGAGTACACTGATTCCAGGTAAATCCAAATATGCATCCCGCCCATCGGGAAGTGTAATTTCACCTTTTTGAATGATCATAGAGAATCTTTCTGGAACTGTATCGAGCAATAGCTGAAATCCTGAAATAATTCCATCTGCACCAAGTGCCATTAAAGCCATGTATGTTGTCACCAATCCATGCTACAGCCTTTAACCCTCCGTAAATTGAATAAATACCCGCAAATAATGCCAGCCCGATAATCCCGGTGGTCCTATCAATACCCATAATGGATTTCATTGCCAAAGCACCCAGGTAAATTACTGAAGTCAGATTCACAAATATGTACACGAAAAGCCAGAAGATGGCCATGATTGTTTTTACCCTGTGGTCATAGCGGTGTTCGAGAAATTAGGGCATCATGTAGATTCCCTCTTTCAGGTAAATTGGCAGAAAGAATTTTGCAACAACCAATAATGTAACGGCACCCATCCATTCATAGGAAGCAATCCCCAGTCCCAGGGCAAAACCATATCCTGACATGCCAATGAACTGTTCAGCAGAAATATTGGAAGCAATTAAAGATGGCCCTACCGCCCACCAGGTGAGGGATTTGCCTGCCAGAAAATAATCTTTAGAGTCTTTCTTGTGGCCCTTCTTTTCCCGGGAAACATAATTTCCAACACCAATGATCATCAGACAGTATCCAAGAAAAACAGCAATATCCAGGGAAGTGAAATTCATTTGAGGTATTCTATAATCAGTATTATTTTACAATTTATTATCAGGTCTTTCAGGTGTTATTGTTCAACTTCCCTTTGTTCTGCAGGTTTTGATTTTTTTATCAATTTTGCTTTAGGAGGATCTTTAAACATTATTAAAAAGAAAAGGAGTACGACAGTTGCCAGAATTGCGGGTATCCACCAGATGATGTTCCATTGAATAACCCCATCGGATGAAGTATAAGCGGATACGATCCTTCCTGATATTTCTGAACCAACTCCGAGACCAAGCCCGTAGGTTAGTAGTGTTACAAATCCCTGGGCACTGGCACGTATATCTTTTGAGGCCTTCTCCTCCACATAGATCTGTCCCGTTACAAAGAAAAAATCATAACATAATCCGTGCAAAATGATCCCCATGTAAAACATCCATACAAGCGACTCGTTATTACCGGTTGCAAATAGTGCATAGCGGATTACCCATGACAACATACCGAAAAGCAGCATTTTTTTTACCCCCAACCGGATAAAAAACCAGGGCATCAATACCATAAAGATTAGTTCAGACATTTGACCCATCGTCATTTTACCGGCCACTCCGGTCATATCCATATCATTTAAAAACCCATTTGTAAAGCTGTAGTAGAAGGCGAGTGGAATAGATATCAGGAATGAACTTAAAGCAAATATGGCAAATGACTTGTCTTTCAGTAATTTCAGGGCTTTTAACCCCATCACGTCACCAATGGTAACTTGTTTACCTGTAAGTGAAGGAGGTGTATGGGGTAATGAGAAAGAGTATATCCCCATAATAAGCGATATTCCCGAGGCAATTTTCATTGGAACATTGGAAGATTCTATTTCCGGGAAAATTGTTTTTTGGATTGCCAGGATGGTTAGCCCTGCCACGATCCATCCAAATGTTCCCCAAACCCTGATTTTCGGAAACTGTTGACCGGGATTTTCCATATGTGCAAATGAAATGGCATTTACCAAAGCAAGTGTCGGCATATAGCTAAGGTTGTAAAACAACATCACAATTATCAGGGTTCGCACATCTACGATACCTGCAGCAAAATACATGAGAACAGCTCCTAACAGGTGCATGATCCCCAATACTTTTTCAGAAGAGAAAAACCGGTCAGCAATCATTCCGATAAAAAATGGAGATAAAATTGCAGCAATATTGGTCATCAGGTAGGTCCTGCCTATCTGAATACCTTCAAATCCGATTGAAAAAAGATAGTTTGATAAAGTAACAAACCATGCTCCCCAGATAAAGAACTGGAGAAACATCATAAAACTTAGCCGGATAGTAAGGTTTTTATTCATTTTACTTTTCAGTGATATGCAAAGCCGCCAATATTGGATTATATTTTTACTTCTACAAATTCACGTCCTGTTTTATTCTTAAAATATTTACGAACGGTATTGATTCAAAATATCGATTTTTAGTTAATTTTCCATTAGAAATAATCACTTCAATTGTCAAAAAGGTTAATAGGAATTTACAAAGATTAATAAAAGTTCAGATATCAATTTCACGAAATAAAATATGGCACGACGAAAAATTAAAATGGGAATGGTCGGAGGTGGCCAGGGAGCTTTCATAGGGGCCGTACATCGGATGGCGGCAGCACTGGATGGCCAGATTGAGCTGGTTTGCGGCGCCTTTAGCAGTAATGCAGAAAAATCAAAACTATCCGGAGAAGAGTTATTTCTACCCCCGGAAAGGGTTTATGGCACTTACGATGAAATGATTAGCAGTGAGATGGCACTTCCTGAAGGGGAACGTATGGACATCGTATCTGTTGTTACCCCCAATTTTCTTCATTTTGACCCAACTGTAAAAGCGCTCAAAAACGGATTTCATGTGATTCTCGACAAGCCCATGACATTTGATCTTGAGCAGGCACTTGAACTGCAACAAATAGTTAAGGAAACCGGACTTGTCTTTGCATTAACGCATACATACACCGGTTACCCAATGGTAAAGCAAGCCCGTGAAATGATCCGGGACCAGGAATTGGGTAACATTCGAAAAATTTATGTTGAATATCCCCAGGGATGGCTGTCAACCAAACTGGAAGATACGGGGCAGAAGCAGGCTGATTGGAGAACCGATCCTGATCGGTCAGGAAAGGGAGGATGCCTTGGAGATATTGGCACACATGCAGCCAATATTGCTGAGTACGTTTCAGGATTAAAAATTACCAGCCTTCTTTCCAATGTGAATGTGGTAGTAGATGGGCGCTTACTTGATGATGATGTGGATATACTGGTACGGTATAATAACGGAGCTTCCGGTACAATCTCAGCAAGCCAGGTTCTTGCCGGAGCGGAGAATGGTTTAAAAATTGTTGTTCATGGAGAAAAAGGTGGAATTGAATGGAGGCATCGGGAACCAAATAGTTTAATTGTGCGCAAAGTCGGTCAACCTGAACAAACCATAAGAGCAGGTGCTGAATTTGAATACTTATCCTCATCTGCCAAAAAACATTGCAGAACACCATCCGGACATCCGGAAGGATTTATAGAGGCTTTTGCAAATATCTATCGAAATTTTGCCCTTACTGTAAGATCAAAAATATTTGGCGAGGATCTTGATCCTGATTTTAATGATTTCCCGGGTATTGAAGAAGGTGTGAGGGGAATGACTTTTATAGAAAATGCCATTACATCAACCCAAAAAGGTAATCAATGGGTTGATTTTAATTATTGATCTATATCTGGATTTAAATCTATGCGTTATGAGAAAATTTATTTTACAAATTACCGGACGATGCTACCGGGTTTGGTTCAGAAATTAAAAATTTCTTAAACTATAATCTCAATAAAGATGACCTATACAGCCCATCCAGACAGGTATTCAAAAATGGACGTAAGACGATGTGGGAATAGCGGGGTTCAATTGCCATTGCTTTCACTTGGGTTATGGCACAATTTTGGTGGCGTAGATGATGAGCAGGAATATCGGAAAATGGCTATACACGCCTTTGATAACGGTATATTTCATTTTGACCTTGCCAATAACTATGGCCCACCACCTGGTTCTGCTGAAGAAAATTTTGGAAAAATTCTTAGCGAAGAACTAAAAGGATACCGGGACGAACTAATAATATCCACCAAAGCGGGATATTTGACGTGGGAGGGACCTTATGGTGAATGGGGCTCAAGAAAATATTTATTGGCAAGCCTCGATCAAAGCCTCAGGCGAATGGGACTGGACTATGTTGACATATTTTATTCCCATCGGTATGACCCTGATACGCCCCTGGATGAAACCATGGGTGCTCTGGCGTCTATTGTGCAACAAGGCAAAGCTCTATATGTTGGGATTTCAAATTATCCGCCTGAAGAAACGAAACAGGCAGTAGATATTTTAAATGACCTTGGAATACCTTGCCTTATCCACCAGCAAAAATATAACATGTTGCACCGTGAGCCGGAAGAAGGACTTTATGATGTGCTTGGATCTAATCAAATTGGTGGTATTGTATATTCTCCTCTTGCCCAGGGCATTTTATCAAGTAAATACATCGGTGGTATTCCCAAAGATTCCAGGGCTTCACGTGAATCCGGGTTTCTTACAGTGGATGAATTGACGGAAGAAATCATCGATAAAGTAAAAAAACTAAACTGGCTTGCCCAGGACCGTGGGCAGTCTTTGGCTCAAACTGCCCTGGTATGGTGCTTGCGCGATCAGCGGGTAACTTCTGTTATCATCGGACCAAGAAATATAAAGCAACTGGAAGATAACATCCACAGTCTTTCAAAGCTTGAATTTTCTGATCTGGAATTGGAAGAAATAGAAAGAATTTTAAATACTTAATCAACATATATATATTCTATTATGAAACGAAGAGAGTTTGTAAAATCATCCACCGCCTTTACCGCACTATCTGTGGTGGGACTAAGTAATTTAGCTTTTTCATTTGTAAAGCCAAAACAGCCCATGGGTGTGCAGCTATATACGGTGCGTGACCTTATGAAAAAAGATGTGCCGGGTACAATTGCAAAAGTAGCCGGAATAGGATATACGCACGTAGAAGGTGCAGGATATAATAATCGAAAGTTTTATGGAATGGGACCAAAAGATTTTAAATCGTTACTAAGTGATAATGGATTAACAATGCCCAGCAGCCATGTAACCACCCCTTTTTTGAAAAACTCAGCAAATGAGACTTTTGAAGATGCCGCAACAGCAGGTTGCGAATATGTTGTATTAGCCTGGTTAGCTCCAAATGAAAGGACTTCACTTGATGATTACAGGAAAATCATAGAACTTGTGAATACTTCCTCTGAAATCGCTTCGAAACATGGTATTAAATTAGGGTATCACAATCATGATTTTGAATTTGTAAAACTCGATGGTCAAATTCCGTATGAATTGATGATGAAGGAACTCTCAACTGAAATACCTATGGAACTCGACCTTTACTGGTCAACCAGGATCGGGCAAAATCCAGTGGAGTTGTTTGACAAATATCCCGGGAGATTCCCACTTTGGCATGTAAAAGACATGGATGATACTCCTGAAAAAGCTTTTACAGAAGTAGGAAATGGAACTATTGATTTTAAACCTATTTTTAAAAAGGAGAGAACAGCAGGATTAAAGTACTTTTTTGTAGAACAGGATGTGTGTAAACGGCCTCCTCTTGAAAGTATCGAAATCAGCTATTCTAATATTTTAAAATTTTGATTTCATTTAATTTTTAAGGTTATTTTCTAACTGCAGAATTTAAAAGTAATTTGCGAAACAGTGCTCCATGTAGAAGATCATAAATGTAGCTTTGGCGATTTGCATATTCCTATTTGCTGCCTTACAGATAGATAACCCGGAATGAAAAATGCATTGGGAGAAATTGAATCTATACCTTGAATTCTATTATGGACAATTTCGGGTATTTATCCATTGGGTTGTTAGGATTATAGTTGCAGTTAATCCCCTAATTATTGAAATTTGCACTCCTGTTTTTTAAAATCTACAACTAATAAAATATTCATAGAAAAATGCAAGCACCAAATATCAAACCTGGCGTTTTACACGGTGAAGAAATAAAGGAATTATTCGATTATGCCAACAGAAATAATTTTGCACTACCTGCGGTAAATGTAATTGGGACCAATAGTGTGAATGCTGTTCTGGAGACGGCGAAATTAGTTAATTCTCCAGTGATCATCCAATTTTCAAACGGTGGCGCGCATTTTTATGCAGGCAAAGGATATAGCAACGATAACCAGCAAGCAGCGGTAGCCGGTGCTGTATCAGGTGCGTTGCATGTTCATCATCTTGCCGAAAAGTATGGCGTTCCGGTTATTTTGCACACAGATCACGCAGCGAAAAAATTGCTTCCATGGATCGATGGTCTTATAGAAGAAGGAAAGAAATTTTATGAAAAGAATGGCCAACCTCTCTACAGCTCTCATATGCTTGATTTGTCCGAGGAGCCCATCGAGGAAAATCTTGAAATTAGTAAAGATTTTTTTAAAAGAATGAACGAAATGGGTATGACCATTGAAATTGAACTGGGTATCACCGGCGGAGAGGAAGATGGTGTGGATAATACCGATATCGATAACTCCAAACTTTATACACAACCCGAAGAAGTTAGTTATGCATATGAAGAGTTGCGGAGCATATCTGAAAATTTTACGATAGCCGCTGCTTTCGGCAATGTACACGGTGTGTACAAGCCGGGTAATGTGGTACTGATGCCAAAGATCCTGAAAAATTCACAGGAATATATTTCAAAAAAATATGGCACAGGACCAAACCCTGTAAATTTTGTATTCCATGGTGGATCGGGCTCTGAACCGGAAAAAATTGCTGAAGCGATTGAATATGGCGCAATCAAAATGAATATTGATACCGATATGCAATGGGCGTACAATTCCGGTGTACGAGATTATTACGTAGAAAATTTGGATTATCTAAAAACACAGATTGGTAATCCTGAAGGAGATGAAAAGCCAAATAAAAAATACTATGACCCTCGGGTCTGGCTACGAAAAGGTGAAGAAGCATTTGTAACACGATTACGACAAGCTTTTGTGGAATTAAACTGTATTGATGTGCTGAGTAAGATTTAGAGTAGATGCAGATTCTTCAAATGTTTAGTATTTCTTAAGAGCGAATTGAAAATCTTTTATGGCTAAAAATCAGCGTAAAAAGAAAAGTAAAAATGAATCTGAAAAACTTCAGGGGTCTTATGCCGGCTATTCTTTGATTTCTGATTACGATGTTGATTTATTTCGAACAGGCAGGCATTTTAAGCTTTACGAGAAGTTTGGTGCACACTGTGTAAATATTGGTAAGGTTAGTGGAACATACTTTGCTGTCTGGGCCCCCGGAGCCACCAATGTTTCTGTAATAGGGAACTTCAATCATTGGAATAAGGGAGCAAATGCCTTGAATGTGCGCTGGGATTCCTCGGGGATATGGGAAGGATTTATACCGGAGGTCGGACATGGAGAATTATATAAGTTTGCAATTACAACCCGGGAAGGGAAGGTATTAGAAAAAGGGGACCCTTTTGCAACTTACTGGGAAGAGGCGCCTCGAACCGGATCAATTGTCTGGGACCTCGATTATAAATGGAGTGATAAAATTTGGATGGACGATCGCAAAAAAACTGCCGGATTGTCCCAGCCCTTCTCTGTTTACGAATTGCATTTTGGATCCTGGAAAAGGAAGACCGAGGGAAACAACAGGAGTTTGACCTATAAGGAAATGGCTGTAGAACTTGCAGCTTATATTTCCAAACTGGGCTATACCCATGTAGAGTTTATGCCATTAATGGAGCATCCTTTTTACGGTTCATGGGGATATCAGATTACCGGTTACTATGCAGCAACCAGCCGGTATGGAAATCCTCAGGAACTAATGTACCTTGTTGAAGAATTACATAAAACAGGTATAGGTGTGATCTTTGATTGGGTGCCATCTCATTTCCCTGGAGACGAATATGGACTGGCTAAGTTTGATGGAACAGCGATTTATGAACATCCGGACCCACGCAAGGGATTTCACCCCGATTGGAAAAGTTTCATTTTTGATTATGGAAGAAATGAGGTACGTTCTTTTCTGATTAGTAATGCTATTTTCTGGCTTGACCGTTATCATATAGATGGCCTCCGGGTGGATGCGGTGGCATCAATGCTATATCTGGATTATTCAAGAGAAGAAGGGGAATGGGTCCCAAACGAGCACGGCGGGAATGAAAATCTTGATACTATTAGTTTTTTAAGAGAATTAAATGAGACTGTTTATAGTGAATTTCCCGATGCAATAACCATCGCTGAAGAGTCAACATCCTGGCCAATGGTTTCGCGTCCAACGTACACCGGTGGCCTGGGCTTTGGTCAGAAATGGATGATGGGGTGGATGCATGATTCGTTGGAATACTTTAAGCGCGATCCCATACATCGAAAGTTTCATTTAAACGAAATTACCTTCAGCTTACTTTATGCTTTCACTGAAAATTTTATGTTGCCTTTATCTCACGATGAGGTCGTGTATGGAAAGGGCTCGCTCATTGGAAGAATGCCAGGAGATGACTGGCAAAAATTTGCAAACCTGCGGTTGTTATATGGCCTGATGTATGCACATCCCGGTACAAAACTCTTGTTTATGGGCGGGGAATTTGGCCAGTTCGAAGAATGGGATCACGAAAATAGCCTTGACTGGCATTTGCTTGACAACGATATTCATTCGGGAATGTTGGAATGGGTAAGTGCGTTGAATGCTGTTTACAAAAAAGAAAAGGCACTCTATGAACTCCAATTTGAGCATAATGGCTTCGAATGGATTGACAATACCAATTTTGATAAAAGTATTATTTCATTTTTACGTAAGGGCAAGAACTATAAAAATGATGTTATTGCAATTTGTAATTTCACACCTGCTCCGCACAAAGATTACAGGATTGGTGTACCCCATGAGGGCGCCTGGAAGGAAATAATAAATAGTGATTCGGAAAAATATGGAGGAAGTGGCGTTGTAAATGAAAATCCGCTTAAGACCTCTCCCGAATCTTATCATGGGAGGGCACAATCAATTACATTGTCGATTCCACCATTGGGTTTTACATTACTTGGTCTTCATCATGGTAAGGATGATTTTAAATATTCAGGATCATAATGCCGGAGAATAAAAGCGAACGATATGTGTGTGTGCACGGCCATTTTTACCAGCCACCACGTGAAAATGCGTGGTTAGAAAAAATTGAGCTCCAGGACTCAGCGGATCCTTTTCATGACTGGAATGAACGTGTAGCTTATGAATGTTATACTCCAAATACTGCATCCCGTATGCTTGATTCCGGTGGAATTATTAAGGATATTGTTAATAACTACTCTAAGATCAGCTTTAATTTCGGTCCTGCTTTACTTTCCTGGATGAAAAGCCAGACTCCCGAAACTTACAAGGAAATTCTGGAAGCCGATAAAGAAAGTGTTCGCAATTTTTCTGGCCATGGAAATGCCATAGCGCAATCGTATAATCATCTCATTATGCCTTTGGCAAATGCAAGAGATATTGAAACACAGGTCCTTTGGGGAATCTATGATTTTAAAACAAGGTTTAAAAGGGATCCTGAAGGTATGTGGTTATCCGAAACGGCTGTAAATACAGATGTTTTGGAATCTCTTGCTACACATAACATAAAATTTACCATTCTTGCTCCACGCCAGGCTGCAAAGATCAGAATATCTGGTTCTTCAGATTGGAAAGATGTGCAAGGTGAGAAAATTGATCCCCGAAGAGCTTATCAATGTAACCTGCCTTCTGGTAATACAATCACATTGTTTTTTTATGATGGACAAGTAGCCAAAGATGTCGCATTTAATAACCTTCTCAATAATGGGAAGGATTTTTCAAACCGACTTTTAAGTGCCCTGGGTAACAAAAATTCAGATGAGCCATTATTGTCACACATTGCTACTGACGGAGAAAGTTATGGTCATCATCATGCGCATGGTGATATGGCACTTGCCTACATGGCTCATGTCATTGACACTGGGAACGAGGCTGCTTTAACGAATTATGGTGCCTTTCTAGCCTCACATCCTCCATCATATGAGGTTCAGATAAACGAGAACAGTTCGTGGAGTTGCGTACATGGTATTGAAAGATGGAGAAGCAATTGTGGTTGCCATACTGGAGGAAGTGCAGGATGGAACCAGAAATGGCGTGCTCCTCTGAAAGAAGCATTGGATTGGCTCCGGGATCAAATGATTGAAGTCTTCGAAAGGGAAGGAGAAAAGCTTTTTCACGATCCATGGGATGCCCGCAATGCATATATAGAAGTGGTAACGCGTCGAAAAAAGAATACGATTAAAAAATTTCTGGCTAAATATGGCAAAGCATTGGGTGATAATGGGAAGCGTAGCAAAGCTTTGCGCCTCCTGGAAATGCAGCGTCATTCAATGTTGATGTACACCAGCTGTGGCTGGTTTTTCAATGACGTATCCGGAATAGAAACAATTCAGATTCTGCAATATGCCTGCAGAGCTGTTCAATTAGCTGAACAGATAACCAATAGTAGCCTGGAAGAAGATTTTATCCAATTATTGGAAAAAGCGAAAAGTAATGTTTCGGAAAATGGTACTGCTGCTGACATATACCGCAAACATGTGATAACCGTTCGGCTGGACCTGATGCGTGTGGGAATGCACTATGCCGTAGCTTCGTTGTTCGAGGCTGACACCGGTTCTTTTCCTATTTTTAATTATAGTGCAAAAAGAGACTTTTTTGATAGGAGGGAAGCAGGTATTCATCGAATTGCTTTTGGACGTATCAAAATAAAATCAAATACCACTTACTCTGAAAAACATTTTAGTTTCGCAGCTATCTATATGGGCCAGCACAATCTAACGGGTTATATTTCTGTAGATATGAATCGGGAGGATTTTGATAAGGCTTATAACGAAACTCTTCGTGCATTTAGAAACAGCAACCTGTCAGAAATGTTATCGATTTTACCTAAATATTTTGGGGAGAGTAAATTTTCGATATGGCAACTTTTCAATGATGAAAAGCGAAAGGTTTTAGAATTTATTATGAATAAATACCTGGGCAAACTTGATATGGATTTGAGAGATATTTATGAACAGGAGTACCAATTGATTAATGCCCTGATGAATGCGAATATCCCTATTCCGGAAATTTATTTGCATACATTCAGGTATGTTTTTAATTCGGAATTAAAAAATTGCCTGGAAAATGAAACCATAGATATAAATCAGCTGCAAACGATCGCTTTTAAGTTTAAAAAATGGGATTTAAGTTTAAGAAAAAAAATACCTTATGATCAAATTGTTAGTACAATGATCAATAGCAACCTTGGAGCACTGTCAAATGGGAACAATGGTATTGAACGATTGAAATTATTGAACCGGGCACTCAATATTCTTAAGGATTTTGGCTTAAAATTAAATCTCTATCAAAGCCAGAATATGTATTTCAGGATTGGCCATGACAATAATTCCGGGAATCGAAACAAGCATTGGAAGGAAGCTTACAGTGACCTTGGCAGGTATTTAGGTGTTAAAATCGAACTTTGATGGATATTACTCAGAACGATATCATCATATCCAGTTGGGAAGAACTATGTGAACGTTTGTACGATAATTCATGGAAAGATCGAATGCAGCGATTTCGAACAGATTTTGCTTTTAGAGGTGTATCGGATAAAAGCTATCAGTTGAAGAACAGATTTTTAAGGAATTGTGGCGAAAATAGTAACCTTGAGTATCACTTGTTGAGGAATTTCAAAAAGTATGCGAAACTGAAAGGACAATCTCTTGCATCAGATTGGGATTTGGTGACGATTGGTCAACATTATGGACTCCCTACCCGGTTGATGGACTGGACTTATTCGCCATTTGTAGCTGTACACTTTGCGACATCCAACCTTGAGAAATTTGGACAAGATGCAGCAATCTGGATGGTTGATTTTGTTAAAGCTAAAACACTCCTGCCTGATAAGATGCGCCAGGCCCTTAGAGCAATAGGCTCAAATACGTTTACTGTTGAGCTTCTTGAAGAAGTGATGCCTTCTATGGCTGATTTCGACTCAGAAGCAAATGAAAATATTGCAATATTTTTTGAACCGCCATCACATGATGAAAGGATTGTAAATCAATATGCTTTTTTTTCAGCCATGTCAAGCGCAACGGCAATAATGGACGACTGGTTGCTTCAACATCCGGATATCTACAAACGGATAATAATACCAAGTAAACTTAAGTGGGAAATAAGGGACAAACTGGATCAGGCAAATATAAATGAACGATTACTTTTCCCGGGGTTAGATGGATTGGCGAGCTGGCTCCAGCGTCACTATTATCCAAGGAAATAAAAAATGTACATGTCGCAAAAAATTGGTATTAACCAACAGACTGGTGCATCTTAATGGATTAACAATCATTAAAATTTAAAAACCTTCCTGCAAAAAATAGGTTAATAACCTACAGAAAGGCATTTCTTAGTTTCTTAAAAAAGCCAGAGTGCAAAAAGCAGGCTCTGTTAACCTACACTCTGGCTATCCAGCCCGTAACGCCACAAACCATGTAAACAGGCTGGAGTATCTTACAAAGTTCAATTAGTAACTATGCCAAAGTCAGACCATTCCTGCAATTCCTTGATTCTGTACAAATTGGGCTGGTTATCTGATTTGCAATGGACCATTGCGAGACATTTTATCCCATTATGGGAAGAAATGACTTTATGGTTATCAGTACTTGTTGATTGGAAGAGATGAGAAAAAGTACTATTTGTTTTGAAGTGGCTGCCATTATAGATTTCCCGATTAAGTGGTATCGGTAAAAAAAGTCTGATTAAAAGGGAGTTCAGGTAATTACGCTTAAGTTTCCTCTCCTTCTTCTACTTTCGAAATCCATGAAATTTTTTACAATGATTTTCCAGATGTTTGATCTCGCCGCTACACAATATATTTCTCATGTCTGTCTTGCTGGGATAGTTTTTTAAGTCATCGTAAAGAACTTGATGGATTTGCTAGTGTGGTAATTACTAAATTGGTTTACTGAATTTTTGCATCAATTTTTTCTTTATACAAGGCAAAATTTGAAAGCATAGCATCGCTACGGTTGAAAATTTTAACGCAGTAAAAAGGAAAA
>SDBV01004859.1_pt1 | contig 19118 bp, 13 predicted proteins | sample 2277081 | NCBI WGS metagenome assembly SDBV01 (sample SAMN10402039, study PRJNA504765) | marine sediment metagenome | isolation source: marine sediment core GS10_PC15, 223 cmbsf | place: Arctic Ocean: Southern Knipovich Ridge | collected 2010
ATTAAATCCCTTGCCGTTGCCCTTCACTCCGTGGCATGGAATGCAGTAATGCATATAAATTTTCCGCCCTGCGTTAAGGGACGCAACGCTTATCCCTCCGGTCTCAATGATGACCGGGATTTTATCTTCAGCATTCAGGTTATAAGGAAACAAAACTACGAATGATACAAGAGCAAAGAATAATTTAATTGAATATTTAAACGACATTATCAGTCTCCTTACTGAACGGAAAGAAATCTTTCTCTTCCCATTGTCATGAGATAGTCCATGAGAAATTCCCGCTCATCTTCCCTGAGCAGGAACCTCGGCATCCTTACATCAGGCTGTATAGACTGGGGGTCCTTGAGCCAGCGTTCTACATAGTCCCTTCTTAAACGGCTTGCCAGGTCAGTATGTTCCGGCCCGATAAAACCGCCCTTCCCTTCAAATGTGTGGCATCCGAGGCATGCAAGCTCCTGATGGTAGAGTTTTCTGCCCTCATCAATGTCTTCCATGTATACTTCCTTTTTGTCTTCATACAGGTAGGGATACTTCTCTCCGGCAACAAAAGCCAGGTACTCTATAGCGGTCGTTATTTCTTCTCCCGACATCTTGAAGTAGGGCATCCTCGCGTCCTGCATCGGCCTTAACCTGTGGGGCGTCGTCAGGAAGGAAAACATCCACTCAGGCCTTACCTTTTTCCCCTCTGTAGAAAGATCGGGGGCTATATCTCCGCCCTTATCATTGATCTTGTGGCAGGCGAGGCAGTTTTTCTCCTCAAGGAGTTTTCTGCCTGTCATCTCAACACTGCCGGCATTTGCAAGGACCTTGATCTGTTCTTTTGGAAAAGTCTTTTTTGTAAAACTCAAAATAAACGTAACCAGCGCCTCGGCCTCTTCTTCATTAAAGCCGAACTTCGGCATTTTTGTTATTATGTTTTCCTCAACAGAGGCAAATTTTCTCGGCTCCATAACTTTAACCGTCATCCATTTCGCAATCGACTTGTCCGGTGCATCCTCCATATTTGTCCAGATAAGATCTTCAGGCCTCTTGCTCGCAACACCGTCATGTGGCGGTGCATTGAAGCCGAGCTTAAACTTGTCTATCTCATGACAGCCCGTACAGCCTTTTTCTTTTACTAATTCCTTCCCTTTATTTACTTCGTCTGCACTGGCAATATAATCCGACGTCCCGGATCCGCCTCTGCCTTTTTTCAGTGTCATCAGGTAGGCCACGATATCCTGGATTTCCTCTTCCGGTATTCTCAGGTTCGGCATCGGGGCATCCGGCTGGTGGTCCTTTGGATTATTGATCCAGTAGAAAAGAAACTCCGGACCGGTCTTACTGCCGATATCAGAAAGGTCAGGTCCGAAATCTCCACCCTTTCGATTGATAGTATGACAGCCGGTGCATCCAAGCTGGTTCACCAGCTTTTCTCCGGATTTTACAGCCTCTTCATCATCCAGTCTCTCACCGGCACGCGGCTCTTTTATCTTTTCGCCTTTTGCAAGACTTAAAATATATGATGCGATCAGATCAACTTCAGTATCTTCCAGAAGAAAGTTGGGCATCTTTGTCTTTGGCAGGTAATCCTTAGGATTCTTAATCCATTTCTTTATCCATTCCCTATTTACCTTTTTACCTACAGATGTGAGTACCGGGGCAATCCTCTTCGGTCTCTCGTAAAGGGAATTAACATGACAGCCGAGGCAGTTGTTTTCCATGTAGATCTTCCATCCCTTCAACACCTTTTCAGCGCCCGGAATCTTTACGTCAAGGGGAAGGTCCTGGTCAAGGAAGTGGCACTTCACACATTTGGCCTGGGCATAGCTGCCTTTACGCAGCGGTTTCAGCCAGTTTTCCCCGTGGCCGTGCGCCTGCTCTACTGTCAGGGCATGTCCTTCACCGTCGTGACAGTTAATGCAGCCGAAAGTCTGTACAGGATGAAGTTTAAGATGATCACCGGAATGTGTCTTATAAGGATTCTCCTGGTCTTCAAAGCCGGATTTATCAACAGCCGGATGGCAGGTAACACACCTGTCAGCCTCATCGTTAAATTCAAGCAGCCAGTTCTGTATTATCTTCGGACCGCTCGCTTCAGCCTTTGCCAGCTTCATCTGGAGAAGCTCCATTTCCCTGTCCGTTTTTTTCAGTTCATCACTATCCTGGATTTCCTTTTTTGCAAGTTTCAGGTCCTGCATCTTCTTCATAGTGTCGTCAATCAATATCTGCCTGAATTCCCTCTGGTATTTTTTCCACGGACGTGACGTGACAACCTCGCTGTATACTGACCATGCAGTAAATATTATTAATGCTGCAGTAAAAACCAGGTTAACAGTACGCTGTTTAGTGCTCAGTCTCATTAGTTATCATCACTCCCTAAAATGTTCCTGTCATTTTTTTATGCCTGAAAAAATTAAACATTAAACCACGGTGTAGACCAGACGTATCTCACATGCATAACCAGTCTGAGAAATACCTTGACCGGCACAAAGTACATAAAGAGTACATGCGTTATCAACAGCGTATATCGGACGGCCCCCAGTTTTCTCAGAAAATTCTTGCTCAACAGCCACGGAAGAACAAAACCCGCAGTAAAATAAATCCCGAGGAATACAGGCCCCCATGCAGGCTGAAATACCAGCGCCTCCTCAACCTCTTTATGTACTGCCCATGATTCCCATGGCCAGTAAAAGCTCCAGTTGGGCCCTCTCAGAAAGGTCCCGATAAAAATCAGCATCCACCACATGGCAAAACCGAATACCCAGTTATATACCGCGAATTTTCTTATGCCGAGAGCGTACTCACCGCTGCCTTTGGAGTTGGTATCGATATAAGGCATTATCATAAGGCCCGTTACAATTAATGTAGGCAGCACTACCCCGGCCATCCATGGGTCGAAATATACAAGCAGCTCCTGCAATCCAAGAAAATACCATGGGGCCTTTGCAGGGTTCTCTGTTATCCCGGGATTTGCCAACTCCCTTAACGGGGCATTTAGCAGGAGCGACCATAATAACAGAATGAGTAATACCACAATACCCGCAATATACTCCTTGAATACCAGGTCCGGCCATACATAATCCGTATCCTGTTTTTGTTCCGGTGCTTTTTTCACTGCTGCCATCTTTTCTTCAGCTTCCATATTCATTCCTTTAATCCCTCTGTTCTCCCCCTTTGGCAAAGGGGGATTAAGGGGGATTTTCTAATAATACATTCATTAAAAAATCTCCCCTGACCCCTCTTTGCTAAAGAGGGGACTAAATCTGACTAAACTGTTATCAAAGCGGCCTCGATATCCCGTCCTTCCTTATTCTCCAGAAGTGGAGCGCCATTAAAATAACTGCCACCAAAGGAAGAAGAACTATATGCAAAACATAAAACCTCAAAAGCGCGCTCGCCCCCACATCGGTCCCGCCCAAAAGCGCAAAGCGGACGTCATTGTACTTATCAACGATCGCAAAGGGCCCTTCATGCCCGAGAAGGGGTGTTGCCCTTGCCATATTGGTCCCGACTGTAATAGCCCAAAATGCGAGCTGGTCCCAGGGAAGCAGATAGCCTGTAAAGCTCAACAGGAGCGTCAGGACAAGCAGTATGATACCGACAACCCAGTTAAGCTCCCTCGGCGGCTTGTATGAGCCGGTAAGAAATACTCTCAGCATATGGATCATGACCGTTGCCACCATCGCATGCGCCGCCCAGCGGTGAAGGTTCCTCAGAAGAATGCCGAACGGGACATCGAACTCAAGAAACTTCATGTCCAGGTAGGCATATTCTGTAACCGGGCGGTAATAGAACATGAGCAAAAGGCCTGTAACAACTTCTATCAGAAACAGGAAGAATGTTATCCCGCCCATACACCATGTAAATTTGAATTTAAATGCATGCTTCGGCATTTTAAAAGGATGCAGGTGAAGAAAGACGTTCGACCGTATCTGGAGCATCCTGTTTTTTGTTTCATCTTTGTAGCCGTGGCGGAATATTGATTTCCAGACCTGGGATTCCGTTATTTTTTTCAATAGCTCTTTCATTTTTTCCCTTTTTGTTTTTATACCTCTATGTAAGAATTCGGGTCATCAAACTCTTTGACACTGTAGAGTTTGCTCTTGTCCACGACAATCTGTCCGTCATCGGAAACAGTAACAGCAAAACGGTCAAGAGGTCTCGGTGCGGGACCGGCAAAGTTTACTCCGTTACTGTAATACTGGCTCCCGTGGCAGGGGCATTTGAATATCCCGTCTTCCGGGAACCAGTTCGGTGTACACCCCAGGTGAGTGCACCGGGTAAACATCGCATATATTTTGCCCTTCTCCCTGACTATCCAGACCCGCTGACTGTCCTTCCATCTTTCATCAATAAACAGCACATTATGGCTGTCAGCAGTTTCGTCTGATTTGAAATTCTCCGGCAGGCCTATCTTGAATGTCATAGGGGGCTCAAATAAAACACGGGGGAACAAAAATCTGACCGTTGCCAACAGAGACACGCTGATAGTCGTAAAAAAAGCTCCCCACCCTGCCAGGCTGAGAAACTTGCGCCGATTAACATCACATTCACTGCCGTTGCTGCATTTTGTCTCATTCATGATTAAAAGAACTCCCTTGTGAAAGATATACAGGATAAATAGCAACATCCATACCATCACAATTTCCGGGAGATTTCCCTTAACAATCAGATAGTTGCAAATAAAACTTGTTTTAATTGGTCATTAGTGGTAAGAAATTTACCAGTTCAGTCGCCTGCTATCCCGTATTTTTTCAGCTTCTCTCTGAGGGTCAGGCGGCAGATACCGAGCTGTTTGGCGGCAAGGCTTTTGTTCCCCTTTGCCTCCTGCATAGTATGAAGGATGTGGCGCCTTTCAACGTCTTCAATGGTGGAGCCGGTGTTATCAGGTCCTGATCCTGAAGAGGGTGCCTGTTTTGATGCGTGGGACAGAAGTTCCTGGGGCAGGTGTTCCGGCAGAATGTCGCCGGAATTTGCGAGGATCACGGCCCTCTCAATAATGTTCTTGAGTTCCCTTATATTGCCGGGCCAGCCGTATTTAAATAGTTCATTATTGCATCCTTCGGACAGGCCGCGGACATCCTTTCTGAGGTTTTTATTATGGACGTCAATGAAGTGTTCTGCCAGCAGAATTATATCTTCCATCCTTTCCCTGAGAGGCGGGAGGTCAATCACCATGACCTTGAGGCGGTAATAGAGGTCCTGCCTGAATTTGCCTTCCCTGGACATCTCTTCGAGGTTTTTATTGGTCGCGGCAATGATCCGTACATCAACCTGAATATCTCTCGTGCCGCCGAGCTTCCGGAAGTTCCGGTTCTCAAGGACCTGAAGTATCTTGGGCTGAAGGCTTATATCCATGTCCCCGATTTCATCGAGGAACAGCGTGCCGCGGTCAGCCATTTCAAATAGACCTTTTTTGCTCTGCCTGGCATCCGTAAACGCCCCTTTTTTATAACCGAACAATTCACTCTCCAGGAGGTTGGATGGTATGGCACTGCAGTTCACTTTAATAAACGGTTCATCCCTTCTGTCGCTGCTGCTGTGGATGGCATTTGCAATCATTTCCTTGCCGGTCCCTGTCTCTCCAAAGATTAATACAGAAGTGTTGGGGGTTTCTGCCACAATCCTGATGAGCTTTTTAACTTCATTGATTTTCGATCCATCACCTATGATCTCTAAAAATGGTTTACAGTCCGTCTGGTAGCGGAGTCGCTCTACCTCAGACCTGAGGTTTCTGGTCTCAACAGACTTCTCTACAATGAGTTTCAATTCGTCCAGTTCAAAGGGCTTGTTGATGTAGTCATAGGCGCCCGCCTTCATTGCTGATATGGCGGTCTTGACGTCCGGATAAGCGGTCATCACTATTACCGTTGTGGCCTCATCCATTTCCCTTAAGCTCTTTAAGACCATTAACCCGTTCATGTCAGGGAGCTTTAAATCCAGAAGGGCAAGATCTATCCTGTTCGATCTGGACAGTTCCAGCGCGTCTGCCCCGCTTTCCGCGGAAAGGACATTAAATCCCTTACTTGAAAATACCTCCGACAGTGTATTCAGAAGGACATCATCGTCTTCTACGATCAAAAGAGTGAGATTCATTTCAGATTTTTTCATGCAATCCCCGTGCCACGAATAGCCGACGGCAGCAGCACTTCAAACGTTGTGCCCTTTCCGTCAATGCTTTTGACCTTTATATCGCCGTTATGTTCCTTTATTATCTTTTGCACAATTGAAAGTCCCAGCCCCGTTCCTTTCGGCTTTGTGGTAAAAAACGGGTCAAACAGTCTTACAACGTTCTCCTTCAATATACCTGAACCGGTATCCGAGATCGAAATCACTACATAGTTATTCCTCTCTTTGATATCACATTTCAGGGAACATCCTACTTTTATCTTTCCCCCTTGCGGCATTGACTGGATCGCATTGACAAAGAGGTTGATCAAAACCTGTTTTAAATGGTCAGACCCTATTAATACTTCGGGAACTTTTTTATTTTCTTCAAGTTCAATAGCTATATTATGCTTTACTGCCTCTTTTCGCACAAAAAAGACAACATCGTTTAAGGCTTGATCAACCCTGCACCTGGCGGACAGGCCGACCGCCGGATTGGCAAATGCTGAAAATGTCCTTATGAAAAGAGCGAGCCTGTCAACCTCCTTCAATATCCGCTGCATGTATATGCTCTGTCCCCCCTTGAGCAGCGACTGATCGTCCATTGCCTGGATGACCGTCTTGATAGCTGCAAGGGGATTTCCGATCTCGTGTGCAATACCAGCGGACAGCTCACCCACAGATGCAAGCTTATCGGCATGCAGCAGTTGTCTTTCCATCTCCATCCTCTCTTCCACAAGTTTCTGTCTCTCCGTAACATCCCTCATGACCATCATGGAACCGAACCTCCGGCCGCCTGAACTTATCGTTGCCACACTTATCTCCAATTGCCCGGAACCGGTGGCAACTGTCATACCGGGAATCATGGCATTCTCATTTTTCAATAAATCTTTTATTCTTTCCGGGTCCCTGTGACATTCATAAATACTTTTTCCCATCAGGGCATCACGATTCTTCCCGAGGATCTTTTCAGCAGCAGGATTAAATATGATCACCTTATCATCTTCATCAGCCACTATGATTCCCTCGCTCGCGCACATAAGGATATTTTCCAGTTTATTTTTCTCTATCTCCAGTTCCTTTGTTCTGATTTCAACTTCTTTCTGCAGATCTTCGTTCCAGTTAACCATCTTCTCTCTGGATTTTCTGAGCTCATCGACCATGTCATTGAACCTGAGGGAAAGACCTTCTATCTCATCTCCTGTCTTTATCCGGATATGATGTTCAAGATCTCCTTTTGTAATATGTGTAACACCATCATGAAGTTCAAGGATAGGCCTGGTAATCCGGTTTGCCAGCCATATACCACATATGGAAGCTGCAATCACGGTAAATAACCCTATGACAATATACACAGCCTTGAGATTAAATAGCGCTGAAAATATCGCCTCTTTGGGGTAAACAATGCCGAGTGTCCAGTATTCGTTCGAGATTGTGTCCCCCGTAAAGATCGGGCTGTAAGCAATAACTTCGGATGTTCCTTTAAAGGTTCCCGCCTTACCCGAGAGGATCCTGCTGACTACATCAGCAGAGTAGTATTTTCTCATATTCTCGGCAGAGTCAAGGGCGAATGACATGTCATCAGGCGCCTTATTGTTAAAATGCGACAGATAAATGCCGTCCTTATTGACCAGGAACGTAGTCCCGCTTTTTGCAATATTCAGCTTCTGTATCTGCTGGAGAAGATGGTTGGCATACAGGTTGATTATGATTACACCTCTCCTTCTGCCTAGACTGTTAAAGACAGTCGATGCAACCCTGAGCACCGGCTTGTGAGGGATCTCCACCTTACCTCTTTCTATATTCAGGTCCATGGGAGAGACATAAATTGCCCCCTCAGGATACTTCATACTGTCAGTAAAGTAATACCTGTCTCCTTTATACTGCAGTTGATCAGAGGGCACATCTGTTGCTGTTTCCCCGTCATAGTCGACCCTTACCACCTCGTAACCTTTTTCGTCGATATATCTTACCTGGTAATAGTATGGATGGGTCTGGGAGATGATGCGGGCCGTCCGTTTCAGCTCCTCCTGCAGAGGAAGGAATTCCTTCGAGTGTTCAGGTATTTTCAGATCCGCAATTTTCTTTACTGCATCCGACCGGCTTAATAAAATTACGTCCCCGTGAATAGTTTTTAAAAACTTTTCTATATCATGCGACTTGGAAGATAATTCGTATTCGAAATTCCGGAGAATGGTATTTTCCAGAATTGTTGTGGAGTAATAAATACCGTATATACCTGCGACCAACAACGGGATCAAGGCAACGATCATAAGAGTAATGATCAGTTTGCCCCTGATACCTGTATATTTGGGAGATATTTTCTTTAAGAACATTTTTTATTATACCATCAAGATTTATTACTAAGAAACGTAACATCCAGTTACTGTCGCAATGACCCGGCTTTTTTCGCTGGTTGATTTCCGATAGTACTCTTTACATAGGAGGAAAAGGAGTGGGAGTGCGGACTCTAGTCTAAAATGTATTTTTTTGATGCCGCTTACAAAACAGGCTCTTCCATTGTCTTAAGAAACTGTCCCAGCTGGTTAATAGTTTCAACAAACTCTCCATGATTGATCGGCTTTACAACATAACGGTCGCATCCCATGTCATGGCATTTTTTGATAGTCCCGGGCTCATCTGTAGTGGTTACCATTATTACGGGTAATTTACTCATTACACTATCCTGTTTGACATGCCTCAGGACTTCAATGCCGTCAAGCTTCGGCATGCGGATGTCTAAAAGTAAAATGTAATATGTCCCTTCTTCACGGTGGTTTTTTGATAGATAATTTAAAATCTCTTCTCCATCTTTAAAATGTAATATTTCATTTTCAATGCCTGCACGTTTAAGATTTTTTATTACAAGGTGTGCATGGCCCTCATTGTCTTCTGCTAAAAGTATAATCGTTTCTTTTTTCATGCCTTATTCCTGAAATATATTTATATTCTTTTCGGCATCCTACAAAAAAATATAAAACCTGACCACCTTTCCGGGCCCTGATTCTACCCATATCCGGCCATTGTGCTTTTTTGTAATGATTAGAACTTACTTTTACATTATACAGGCAGAGCGGCCGGTCGGCAACATATAAGGGACCCTGGGATTACACCTGCAATGCACTTTTCTGATATAATCCTATTAAAAATCAACTGGGGATTTTATGAATAATAAAAATATATCAGCAATACCAACATATCTGATTCTGATTATCATTTTACTGGCTTGCGGGCCATTTGCAGTATATGCCGGTAGCATCAAACCACTGCCGCCCCTGCGCATATTCCCGGAAAACCCGGTCACACGGGAAAAAATTGAACTCGGCAAGAAACTCTTCTTTGACAAGAGGCTTTCGGGCAGCGGTTCAATGAACTGCGCAATATGCCATGACCCGGAAACAGGTTACTCTGAAGGGACTGAAATATCCCGGGGTTATCCGACTACAAAAAACTGGCGCAACTCACTGCCTGTGATCAATCAGGCTTACAACACTCTTTATTCATGGGACGGCAGCTCTTTAACGCTTGAAGAACAGGCATTGGCTGAAATAGAGAGCGCTTTCAAGATGAACCAGGACCTTGATTTTCTGGAGGAAGAGCTTAAAGAAGTGCCGGAGTATGTATCGGGGTTTCAGAATGTATTTGGAGGAGAGATCACACGCGTAAGGATCGCAATGGCTCTTGCGGCATTGCAGCGGACTATTGTTTCTGAAAATGCGCCGATCGACAGATACCTGAATGGTGAAGAGGATGCCCTTACACCAATTCAGAAAAAGGGGTACAAGATTTTCACCGGTAAGGGGCAGTGTGTTAAATGCCATAACGGCCCGAACCTGACCGATAACAGGTTCTACAATACAGGTGTGCCTGAAAATCCTGATATGGTACTGGACTCAAATATCTCCGCGACAAGGAGATTCAGCGCCAAGAGGTCAGGGTACCTTGCATACAGAACGCTGACAGAAGACCCCGGCAGATATCTTGTAACAAAAGAGAGAAAGGACTGGAAGGCTTTCAGGACTCCCTCGGTAAGAGAACTGGCTTTGACCGGGCCATATATGCATAACGGGGTTTTTTCGAACATAGATGAGGTAATTGATTTTTTCAATATCGGGGGCGGCGATGATCCAAACAGGACAGAACTGCTCAAGCCGCTTTATTTGACCGACGAAGAGAAGGGTGCCCTGAAGGCTTTTTTACTTGAGGGCCTGAAGGGAGAGCTTGTAAAAATAAAAGCTCCGGATATGCCGTAAATATTAAGTGCTCTTTCAAAAATAAGTTCGCAGAGAGGTTGAATTACATTTTCTTTATTTCACGCATCAGCGTGCTGAACAGCTCCCGCTCTTTTAAGGTCTTGACTATCTTCCCGTTTTTAAAAAGCAGTCCGGTACCTCTTCCGCCGGCAATTCCGATATCGGCTTCCCGGGCCTCGCCGGGGCCGTTTACAACGCAGCCCATTACAGCCACCTTGATCGGTTTCCTTACTTTTGCCAGTTTTGCCTCGACCTTTTCGACAATTCCCCTTATATCAATCTGGCAGCGCCCGCAGGTAGGACATGATATCAGTTCCGGGCTGATCTGCCTCAGGTGAAGTGATTTCAGAATTTCAAAGGCAACTTTTACTTCTTCAACAGGATCAGCTGTCAGAGAAACTCTTATTGTATCTCCAATCCCTTCTGCAAGAAGCATCCCCAGACCGACCGCACTTTTTATGGTCCCTGAAAAGGCAGGCCCTGCTTCGGAAATTCCAATGTGAAGCGGATATCTGAATTTTTCAGAGAAGAGCCTGTAAGCATCCACTGTCTTAATTACATCCGACGCCTTTAGTGACACTTTAATGGCCCTGAACTTCAGGTCTTCAAGAATTTTTATATGCCTGCCCGCACTCTCAACAAGCGCCTTTGCAGTGGGATGCTTGTATTTCCTTAAAAGATCTTTTTCAAGGGAACCGGCATTAACTCCAATCCTTATCGGAACGCCCCTGTCTCTGGCAGCGCTTACAACTTCTCTTACCTTCTGTTTGCTGCCTATATTACCGGGATTGATCCTTAAGCCGTCAACTCCGTTTTCAAGTACGGCAAGAGCAAGCCTGTGGTCAAAATGGATGTCGGCAATCAGCGGGATCCTGCTCTTCCTCTTTATGGATTTAACGGCGTCAGCCGCCTCGGCGTTTAAAACAGCAACCCGGACTGCTTCGCATCCAGCGGCCTGAAGCTTCTTGATCTGGGCTGCCGTAGAAGATACATCACGGGTATCGGTCTTTGTCATCGATTGAACGACAACAGGCGCCCTGCCCCCGATCTTAATATTTCCAAGCTTTATCTGTTTAGTTGATCTTCTTTTTGCCATTACCGTTCTTCTCTCTTCCGTTCCGCTGAAAAAGGACTACTGCTTTCCAGTGCTCTTTATCGGTTTTGGAAAAGAAATGCGTCCCGTCATTTTTGGCCACAAAAAACAGGTATTCATCATCTGACGGATAAAGTGCAGCCTTTATAGACTCAATCCCGGGAGATGCTATCGGGCCGGGAGGAAGTCCTTTTATTTTGTATGTATTATAAGGGGTCTTTCTTTTCAGGTCTTTGTACCTGATCCGTTTCCACCTCTTTTTCACTCCGTAGAGGACTGTGGGGTCTGCCTGGAGTCTCATATTCTTTTTTAAACGGTTGTGGTAAACAGCTGATATTACAGGCCTTTCACTGTTAAATACTGCTTCTTTTTCAATAATGGAGGCAAGAGTCAGGACTTCATTTTCAGTCATCCCGAGTTCTTCGGCCCTGGCAAGGAGAGGCGCGTTAAATTCCTCCCTGAGCCTCCTCAACATTCTCTTGAAAATGATTTCAGGATCTGTGCCTTTCGGAAAACTATAGGTGTCCGGGTAAAGATACCCCTCGAGGCTCGGTGCATTTACATTAATCAAATCAAGAAAGTATTCATCATTGACAAGCTCCCAGGCCTCATCACTTATAAGCCCTGTTTTCCTGAATTTCCTTTTTATACCTTTGAGTGATGAACCCTCCGGAATTGTAATGCTGTACTGGATGGTACTGCCTTCAATTAAAGTTACAAATATCTGCCAGGGACTCATGGAGGCGCTGAGACTATAGTATCCGGGCTTTAATTGTGTCTCGGCATTTGTTAACCTGCCGATCAGAAAAAGGCCGAGGCTGCCCTTGATGATGTCGTTTTCTTTTAAGATACTGATCCCTTTCCTATAAGATGAACCCTCCGGAATCTCTACCTCTTTCCATTTTCCCTTAAAAGAAACAGGCGTTACCATCTGGATAAACAAAAGAAAACATGCCAGAACCATAAAGCTGACAAGTACGGACACCAGTTGTACTAAAGGGGAAGAATGGTTTTTCATTATAAAATCCCTTCTTAAACTGTCCTTAATCTTTCATCACAAAAAGAGGAAGGCAGATGCATTCATTTAATCATTTCGGTTTATGCAATTCAATCCTTGAGCCATAAATACAAGACTATCATTTTCTGCATAACCATGCAATTATCAGCAATATTCTTGTCCGTTCTCATATAATAAGCATGCCAAAAAATATAGATAAAATCAAACAATTGAATGTGATTTTGCCAACTTGTTTCATTTGATACAAAAATATATTTTGGAATGCCGCATTATTTGGTAAATTTATAGAAGTTATAAGTTATTTTTAATATATGCTTCTCGTGACTGCAAATTAAGATAGCGGGAAAAACGGAATATAAAAATATTAGATCAGTTAACCTGGAATGTGCTTCCTGAACATATATCCCCTATTTGGTCCCTGATTTTTCACGGTCAAAAACCTGATGGAAAAAACTTCCCGGCTTATTTATATCTTCAATTACATCAGGGTGAAATTTTTTATTATGTACTCCGGGAAAGAACCCGATAGGAATGTCTTTATGGCATGAAATACATACACCTATTTTCTCCATCCGGTCACGCATCTCTTTAGGCAGCGGGCCGGACAGAGGCCAGTGCTGGCCCACGGTTTGAAGCTGCTGATCGTCACGGGTAACAATCTGGTCAAGGTTCATGGGAAGTTCCGGTATCGGCGGGATTTGCAATTGTGCATTCCTGCTTATAATTTCTCCTGTTGCTGTTGCTACATCTACATAAATTCCCTTAGCATATGCCTTTAAATATCGTCCGTCATGCGTACCGTATCCAAGTGCTTTGCTGTCGATATGGCAGGATGCGCAGGAACGGGCCTGTCTCGATACAGTGTGCGGCTGGGCCGGGGCCATGTCAATACCCCTCTGTCCTTCCGCTCCCCCATTTTCCAGATCAGCAGGGGTCCTCCAGATCTTGTTTTGTACAAGGGTCTTGCCGTCCGGGCCGATTACGGTTGTGATCTGCTGGCAGCCGGGAATGAGCGGACTCACACGCCCTTCACCGTTAATGCCAAGTACAGGGTTCTCCCATCTGAGATATCCGCGGGATTCTGATACCTTGCCTGGACCTTTTATCGCGCTCCCGTCCTTTTTGGATTCTGCAGTGTTTCCATCAGGGAACTGCCTGTTTCCGGATGCAACCCAGTCCACAGAGGTCTTATTATCAGAGTAATCGACCTTGACATGGCAGCCGTAACACTGAGGGGCCCACGCAGAATGGCAGGCATAGCATTCAAGCGTTTCCAGGTGCTTTTCAATATTTACCATTGAAGCAATGGCCGCGGCAGGATTTTGCCATTTATTTCCAAGATTCAGTGATTTAAGAGTAGGGACTTCAAAGTCCAGGCCGCTTGCTGAATGCACGATGACCCTGTCCCCTTCCCGGACCACATTCCCGAAAGGATTACCTCTTGCCGTAAGCAGATAGCCGTCCTGAGGCGGATACACAGTATTAAACTGTTGGACATTTAAAGGCTTATCTGCCAATCCACGTGGTTTTTCCATATCAAGTTCAGCACCAAACTCATCACCCCAACCCAATGGCAGTTCCCACGGGTATTTGCCGGGCATTCCATGACAGTCCGTACATTCTATTTCAATGTTGGCAAGTGTAGTGCCTGTAATATTGCCGTTGCCGTGGACCGAGGTTGTGGAGTGGCAGTCCTGACAGAGTAAACCTCCTTTGGGATTCCCATCCCTGCTCTCCAGTTCATGGTGTGCATCGTCTTTAATAAATAGATAATACTTTGTATGAAGTTTAGGCATTTTGCTTCCGGTTTCCGTATACGGTGTCCCATATGGAAATTCCATAAGCCCCTGGTATGAAACTCCGATCCGTTTACCCCTGTTGTGGCATGATGCACAGGTTTCATGAGGTATCCCTGAGTAGACTTTTCCGTTCACCACGACTTTTGCTTCTCTTGAAGACTGGATGGAATGAACGAGCATATGCCCTTTTTCATCATTGGGAATACTTGTGTCAGCGCCTTCATAGAAACCCTCATTGCTGTAAGGGATATGACATGCCGCACAGCCCATTCCTCTCATGTCACCCCGCTTGTCCCTGCCACGGACACCGAGATGGCAGCGCTGGCATTCCGAACGAATATATGTATAGACTGCCTGTTCAGGATGTTCTTTTATAGTCTCCAGGTTGACTGACGGCAATCTGGTAAGCTTCGAGGGGAAATTATTCGGAAACATCTTCGTAAGTTCCTGAATGCGCCGCTTATATTCTTCTGTGCCAAAAACAGGAACAGGCCCGTCAGGGTCATCGATATCATAATTGCCGAATTTAACCTCATAACCCGTACCCGCCGCTCCCCAGCCCCAGAGTGCTCCCTGGATCTTGCCGGCTTCCGTCTGCATAATTGACCGGTGAGCAGCGTAAACCCATTTTTCGTGACATTGGCCGCAGGTTAAATCGTTAATCCACATGGAAGCCGAATTACGGTTAAACACCTTAAGCGGGCTGCCTTCGGGCGCCCCCCGGTGGGCTCTTTCAGCGTCTTTCCCCTCCTGCGGGTTTCCACCGTGACATACAACGCAGCCGTTAGGGTCCCCCAGGCTTTTACCCCTAGCATAAATCTGTTTTGCCATACCTGAATCATGGGCACGGATCGGTTCTATGCCGGAATGGCATTTACCGGGAGCAAGGCATCCCGTGTTTGGAGCAGGAAAATTTTTCGGGTCCATTCCAGGAAGAGGATAATCAGCGCTTGAAGCCTGTACAGGATAGACAAGAGAGGTAATTATTAAAAAAAGAAATAACCTTTTCATGTTAATACATTTATATATAAATGGTTAATAATGATTCAGGTAAATATCATATCTGGAGCTGCTGCTATAAGTCTTGGTTCAGGTATAAAAATTATAAATGTTAAAGCTGTCAACAAAAAGATAATATTGAATATATAACAGTGTTAGTAGTTTTGCAACAATAATATTTATATATAAAACAGGGTCAGGCCCATGGGCCTGACCCTGATTGCATTTCCTCGTGATTCCAAACCGGTCATCACTATTTTTCTTCCTCTTCCTCCCCAAGCAGATCTATTGCGTTCTCGTAATGGTTCATTGCAGCATCAAGGAGCTCGACAGAGTACTTTTGATTATGTACTCCTCCTCCATTTTCTACAATAAGCAGATTCTCCTGCCCTTCCTTCAACATAATCGTCGCCCGATCCAATTTCCCCGCGGATACTTTGCCCTTTGATTTTCCAATTGCATCCATAAGCTCTTTTTCAATTTCTCTCGCGTTTTTTATCTCTTTTTTGGCCTTATCCTTCCACTCCTGCACCATCTTATCGTGTTTAGGGGTGTGGCAGTCAACACATGCCTGCGCTGAACCATGCATAACTTTCTCACCATCTTTTACCTCTTCTTTTACATGGCATCCTATACAGTTGGTCTTAACGTTGTACATCAGGGCCGGAATACTCGCAACATTTTTCCGTTTATCACCAACTATAAGGAGTTTCTGATAACGATGATGGTCCGGGTGGCAGACAAAGCAGCTTTCCCTGACAGGATCCAGAAATTCAATCTTTTTATGCTGTATGGGCCTGTGGCAGTCGAAACAGTTGGCCTTATGTTTTGCCACATGTTCCTGATGCATCAATTTCATATCAGCAAATTTCCCGAGTTCTTCAGGGGTGTCATGGCAGTTCATGCAGCCTTCTTCCTTGATCTCCCCGTCTCCCTGAATAAGCTCATAGTGACAGCTCCTGCAGGGCACTTTTGCCTCTTCAAGGCTCTTGTGTGTAATGGGCTTCTCATCAGCATTTGATGCGTCCTTTTGTGACTGGAGAGATTTTGTCGGGATCTCATGGCAGAGGGAGCATTTGGCGCGCCCCTTGTTGAATTCCGTATTCTTAAAATGACATAAAAAACACGCTGTCTTTGGGACCTCGAAATGCTTGTCCGCTGAAACATGCAGATGGCATGTGTTGCAGTGCATTTCCTGGCCTTCTATCTTTTTATCAAAATGCGTTTTATGAATATAAACAATCTTCTCTGTATATTTAATCTTTTTCTCCTGATTTTGATGGTCCGGATGGCATTTGGATGTCATACAGCTTATATCCTTTATCCAGGCCTTCCTTCTAACTTCATTTTCTCCTGTTGCAAAATAAGATAATGACTGGGACAGGCCCTTGAATTTGGCCTTTATTGTATGATGTTCTCCGGGTGCATAATGGCAGTCAACACAGGCAACGTTCCTGTGTTCGGACTTTTTCCAGGAATTATACGGTTTGTGCATTATATGGCAGGAACCGCAAAATGACGGACGAGAGGTATAGTATTCTGCAGTGAGGATTCCGGAAACAGCTATTATTACTAAAAAAACCAGAAATATAATAATCGCCCTTTTACTTTTCATCATATTTTAACTTCTTTCTGTGCTTCTGATACATATTTTTCAATTTCTTTCTGCTCAAACTCCATGAATTTTTTTGTTACTTTCGCGATTTCCCTGTAAAAAGATAATTCCGCTTCAGAAATAATTTTGTCACAAAATATGGGGACCCACTTTACAAGATGCTCTTCGATAAACATTTTCTCCATCTTCAGGCAGTAAAGCAGACCCTCATTGTCCTTCTCTTCCAGGGCCTGCATTTCCCTTTTGGCGGCCAGCTGCATAAATTCAAGTTCTACGCTGATGTGGTCGGGCAGCCCGGTGTAATCGGATTTAAATTTAAGCCCCGCTGTTTCAACAAATTTTTTTATTTCAACAGTTGACCTGCCCCAAAACTGCCCCCAGTCACCATCACCCGTATCATGATGGATCGACTCATGGGGAGAGATATGTTGGCCGGGGCCCAGGAACAGTCTTGTGTACTCAACAGCAAGGTCCTCTATTAATTTATCCTCAGGAGCCTTCAGGAAATCATCCTTCAGTTCAGCGCCCATATCTGACAAAACGGAAAGAAACTCCGGCTTTTTGATATGTGCCAGTAAGTCTTTTGTAACTTCAGTGCGGTAAATAAGTGAAAGCAGACCATAGATGTTGCTCCGCTGTGTTGCTGTCTCGACCATTTTTTTTGTCATTTGCTTTATCCTTGTCTTTAATTTACACAACTAATCTTAAACGATATTAAAATACTTAATGCTTAAACTTCAAATTTCATATTATAAATTTCAAATTATTTTAATCTGCAATATTGTATTGCGTTATCAAACACCCCCCCGTGGACTGGCCATACCAAACTTTAATTAATAAAAAAATGACAAAAAAAATAAACACTAATAATACTATCACCAATTTTCAGAAAGTCAAGCAAAAAATATTTATAATGATACATGTTTAGATTATGATCATCTACTCCTCTTCTTCACTGACCAGGTCCATTGCATCTTCAAAATTATTCATGGCAGCATCAAGCAGCATTACAGAGTATTTCTTGTTATGAACACCTCCTCCGTATTCAACAATGCGCATATTCTCCCGGCCCTCTTCAACCATCATCATTGCCTCTTCCATTATTTCTTTTGACACTTTGCCTCTTGCATTTTCTAGGGCCTCCAACACCTTTTTTTCAATCTCTCTGCAATTTTCCAGCTCTTTTATGGTCTTATCCTTCCATTCATCTGCCATAGCCTCATGTTTTGCAGTATGGCAGGCAGCGCACGCCTTTCCTGTGCCATGCGCAACTATCTCTCCATTTATAATTCTTTCGTTTCTGTGACAACCAATACAGGTAGTATTTACATTAAACATCAGGCTGGGGGTCTTTGTTACGCCTTTTCGTTTGTCTCCGACCAGAAGCATCTTCTGATATTTATGATGATCGGGATGACAGGTCAGACAATTTAACCGTACAGGGTCCAGAAACTCGGCCGCTTTATGCTGAATGGGCTCATGGCAGTCAAAACATTTAGCAAGCTGTCCTGCAACATGCTGTCCTGCAACATGCTCGGTATGCATCAATTTCTTTTCCTTTGCCTTTGTCTCTAACTCAAACGTAAATTGATGGCAGTTAAAACAATTTTGTTTTTTAACCTCACCTTTCCCCTGGACAATTTCATAATGACAACTCTGGCACGGCACTTTTGCTTTTTCAAGACTCTGATGAGTGATAGATTTTTCATCAGAATTTGATTCTTTCTTCTGCTTTTGGAGGGGCTTTGTGGGAATCTCGTGGCAAAGAGAACATTTGGCCCGTCCTTCATTGAAATTTGTATTTTTAAAATGGCAGAGGAAGCAGACTTTACTGCTGACTTCAAAATGTTTATTCAGCGTTAAATTCTGGTGGCATGTGTCGCAGTGAAGTTTCTGTCCTTCGATTGTCTTTTCTTCATGCGTCTTATGGATAAAAGAGACCTTTTCTGTAAATAGTATATTTTTGTCCAGGAATTTTTCCTTTGGGTGACAATCTGATGTAATACAACTAAGATCCCTCACCTTTCTCGGCATCCGAATATCTGCTCCGCCAAAAGAAAAATATGTGAAGAACTCTCTCAATCCTTTATAGTCGGCATCAATATCATACTTCGTCTCGGGGGCATAATGGCAGGCAAGACATGCAATCTTTTCTTCCCCGTGTTTTGAACTCTTCCATGAATCGTAGTAGCTTTTCATCATGTGACATGAACCGCAAAATTCAGGCTGAGAAACATAATACTCCGACCCA
>SDBV01004860.1_pt1 | contig 19116 bp, 17 predicted proteins | sample 2277081 | NCBI WGS metagenome assembly SDBV01 (sample SAMN10402039, study PRJNA504765) | marine sediment metagenome | isolation source: marine sediment core GS10_PC15, 223 cmbsf | place: Arctic Ocean: Southern Knipovich Ridge | collected 2010
CGGGTCATTCTAACTGGGTGAAGACATAAAAGCAAGACAGACTATTAAACGTCTTCAAAGGGTTTTTAGGCAGCGGCGGCGGCTCATTCCCCGAGAAGAGTGGTTAGGCACTTTTGCCTGAAAAAATGGCGGGATAAATAACCCGCCATTTTTTTTATCTCTTTCTCTTCCAAAATGAATATGTCTGGGTTCTCCAACTTTTTTGTCTATTATTTTTTTAAAATTATATAATAAGACAGTTTTTATTCTGCAAAGCTGTTGAGAAAAGGGGAAATAGTGAACAAGGCAGAAGAATTTTATAACGAGGGGCGGAGAGCCTTAAAAGAGGGTATGATGCTGGAAGCACTTGCATTATTTGAAAAGGCATTTAATATAGACCCTGAAAATCCCAATTATCAATCTTTTTTTGGGTTTTGCATTGCATATGAGAGAGGAACGATTAGGCAGGCTATAGATCTATGTGAAAAGGCACTGAAAACAGAGTCGGAGATGATTGAAGGCTACCTGAATCTTGGGCGGGTTTATTTAAGGGCGGGGCTTAAAGTCAGGGCGATTGAGGTATTTCGTGAGGGATTGAAAATTGACAATAAGAATCCTGAGATAATTGAAGAACTTAAGGCATTAGGTTTAAGGAAAGGAGTCGCAATCTCTTTTTTTCTACGAAAAAATGTCTTAAATAAATATTTAGGTATTATTTTTAGCAGGCTTGGATTACGGTAATTCGCCATATGAGTATTTTTAGAAGGCTTTATGACTGGGTGCTGCATTGGGCTGAAACGCCTTACGCAGTACCTGCTCTTTTTATACTTGCCTTTGCCGAATCGTCGTTTTTTCCTATCCCTCCGGATGTACTTCTTATAGCTTTAGCCCTGTCTATTCCCGGGAAGGCTTTCAGATATGCTGCTGTCTGCACATTTGGCTCTGTTCTTGGTGGAATGGCTGGATATTTTATAGGGTATCAACTTATGGATATGGTAGGGGTTCCAATACTGGGTTTTTACGGAGTAATGGATAAGTATGAGTATATTCAAGCCCTGTATATAAAATATGACGCATGGGCAGTGGGAATAGCAGGGTTTACCCCTATTCCCTATAAAGTATTCACTATCGCAGCCGGCGCCTTTAAAATAGATTTTTCTGTCTTTGTTCTGGCTTCAATTGCGGGCAGGGCAGGGAGATTCCTGCTTGTTGCAGGTTTTATTTATTTTTTTGGTCCCGTAATAAAAAACTTTATAGACAAATACTTCAACCTGCTGACACTTATATTTATCGTGCTTTTAATCGTGGGCTTTTTAATTATAAAATATGTTTTTTAGGATACAGAGAGCTGTTTAGCATTCTATACATGACGACTTATATAATTGCGCATAATATAAAATTCTCCCAAAGTCTGTCATGCCGGCTTGTCCGGCATCCTTCTTTACGATTTCTGACAAGCAGGAAGGATTCCCGACAAGCGGGAATGACACAGCATGCGCAATAAGTTATGACGCAGTGTATATTTAATCATCTGCGTTTCTTTTTCTTTTCTTTTTCCTTAAGCACGGCCTGGGCTGCTGCAAATCTTGCAATAGGTACCCTGTACGGCGAACAGCTGACATAATCAAGTCCGAGATTATGGCAGAATTCAACAGATTTTGGATCTCCCCCGTGTTCACCGCATATACCCATCTTCAGATTTTTTTTGACCTTCCTTCCTTTTTCTACAGCCATGCGCATAAAAGAGCCGACCCCTTCAATATCTATTGAAATAAACGGGTCTTCCTTAAGTATCCCGTGTTCTATGTAAAAAGGCAGAAATCTTCCTGAATCATCCCTGGAAAGGCCGTATACGGTCTGGGTAAGGTCATTCGTGCCGAATGAATAGAAATCCGTAATACCTGCGATTTCATCGGATGTAACACAGGCGCGGGGCAACTCTATCATAGTCCCTACCGTGTAAGGCACTTTTATCCTGTATTCCTTTTGAACTTTATCCGCAACGGAAATAACAACATCTTTTATTGCCTCAAGCTCCTTAACATGACTAACGAGTGGAACCATTATTTCAGGTATAACTTTAATCTTCTGTTTTGTAAGTTCACAGGCCGCTTCCATAATAGCCTGGGTCTGCATTTCATATATCTCCGGGAATGTCACTCCAAGGCGGCAGCCGCGGTGTCCGAGCATCGGATTGAATTCATGTAGTGATTTGTTTTTGGCGCTCAGCTGTTCAAAAGGCACGTTCATGTCAGCTGAAAGCTCTTCAAGCTCTTTGTCAGTATGCGGTAGGAATTCATGCAGTGGAGGGTCAAGGAGCCTTACGGTAACAGGAAGTCCTTTCATAGCCTTGAATATCCCGATAAAATCTCCCTTTTGCATCGGAAGGAGTCTTAAAAGGGCTTTTTTTCTGCCTTCAAGATTTTCAGACAATATCATTTCTCTGATGGCCTTGATTCTATCCGTCCCAAAAAACATGTGTTCTGTCCTGCAAAGGCCTATGCCTTCGGCACCGAAATTCCTTGCTACAGCAGAGTCCTCAGGGGCATCTGCATTTGTTCTGACCCTTAATTTCCGGAACTGGTCAGCCCATTTCATCAGTTCCTTATACCACGAATTATGTTCAGGGTCTACCGGCAGAAGGTTGAGTTTGCCTGCATAAACTCTGCCTTTTGTACCGTTAAGTGTTATCCAGTCTCCCTCTCCTATCACTTTACCGTTTACGTGGAGTTCTTTTTTTAATAGATCAATATGAAGGGCTGAGCAGCCTACTATACAGCACCTTCCCCATCCTCTTGCAACGAGTGCTGCATGGCTTGTTATTCCGCCTTTTGCAGTAAGTATGGCCTGTGCGGCATGCATTCCGTGTACGTCTTCAGGCGAGGTCTCGTTTCTCACAAGAATTACCTTTTCACCCCTATTTGACCATGATTCGGCATCATCAGCAGTAAAAACAACTTTCCCGATGGCTCCGCCCGGGCCTGCGGGTAATCCCTTGGCCAGTTCAACGGCCTTTTTTTCTGCATCAGGGTCAATACCCGGGTGGAGAAGCTCATCTATCTGTTCAGGCTTCACGCGCAGAAGAGCTGTCTCCCTTGTAATCAGCTTTGATCTTGCCATTTCAACTGCCATGCGTATAGCTGCCTGGCCATTTCGCTTACCAACCCTTGTCTGAAGCATCCAGAGCTTTCCATCCTCTATGGTAAATTCGATATCCTGCATATCCCTGTAATGTTTCTCAAGATTTTTCTGAAAGGAAAATAATTGTTTATACAGTTCCGGCATTTCCTCTTCAAGAGAATGAAGATGCATGGTATCATCGGTTTTGCCCGCCTTGTTTACAGGGTTAGGGGTTCTTAAGCCGGCAACAACATCTTCACCCTGCGCATTTGGAAGCCATTCACCGTAGAACATGTCTTCTCCTGTTGCAGGGTTGCGGGTAAAGGCAACGCCTGTTGCCGAGCTGTCTCCTGCATTACCGAATACCATAGCCTGGACATTGACTGCTGTTCCCCATTCCTCGGGAATTTTTTCAATCCTGCGGTATGAAACAGCCCTTTTCCCCATCCATGACTGGAAAACTGCCCCGATGCCGCCCCATAGCTGTTCATGTGGTTTATCCGGAAATTCTTTTTTAAAGGTATTTTTAATTATAACCCTGAATTTATCACATAGTTTTTTCAGATCATTAACAGTCAAATCAGTATCGGTTGTGTAACCTTTTTCTCTTTTTAATGTTTCCATGGTGTGTTCGAGCTTTTGACGTATTCCCTGTCCCTCTTCAGGCTCAATGCCAGCCGCCTTTTCCATAACAACATCAGAATACATCATAAGCAGGCGGCGATAGGCATCAAAAACAACCCGCTCATTACCGGTCTTTTTTATAAGTCCGGGAATGGTTTTTGTAGTGAGGCCGACATTTAATACGGTTTCCATCATCCCGGGCATGGAACTTCGGGCGCCGGAACGCACTGAAACGAGGAGGGGGTTATGAATATCTCCAAATTTCTTTCCAATAATCTTTTCGACCCGCGAAAGTGCGGAGTCCGCCTGTTTTTTAAGCTCTTTGGGATACTTCTGTTTATTTTTGTAATAAAGTGTGCATATCTCGGTGGTTATGGTAAATCCGGGTGGAACAGGCAGTTTTAATTTCGGATGACCCGCCATCTCTGCGAGATTGGCGCCTTTGCCTCCAAGGAGATTTTTCATGCGGGCATTACCGTCAGCTTTACCATCTCCAAAAAAATAGATGTATTTTTTCGCCATATTAATCCTCCAGAATTTAAAAAAGTAAGGGATTATTTATTTGCTGCCAGACAGCTTGCATATATTACAGGAAATGCTGCCTAAATTCAAATACAAAAAATTAACTTTAATATAAAAAATACTAATTGATTAACGACTTAGAGGCTTTTATTGCAATATAATTTACCTGGGTGGGGGATTGAAGATGAACTAAATGATTATCTTCACTGATTTTGATGGAATCAGGGGAAAGCGTTAATAATTGACAGAACTTTTAATTATTGTCATCTGTATCCTTTTTATCAGTTTATAAATTTTTTTAGGAGAAATTAATATCTGCTACATTATCTTTGAAAAATCCGCAAGTGAGTCAAAGATGTTTTTTACACTAAAAAGCAGGGCAAACCTGTTCCTCTTCTTTTCAGCATCTTTATCCATTACAAGGACGCTGTCAAAAAATGTATTTATCGGGGCTACAAGCTCAAACAGGGTTTTATATTCAGTCTTTAACAGGTTATCTCTGACTTTTTTGACTGCGTTGAATAAATTCTGCTCAGCAGTCTCAAGCAATAAGTCCTGCCGTAATTCTTCAGGAACGGTATTGGAAAGTATATTATAAACCCTCTTTGCAGCTGGCAGGAGCTCTGGAAACGCGGCTTCTTTTTTCAGCCGGGAAAGAATTTCAATCCGTTTCTTTATCTCTTTTATACTTTGCCCGCCCGCTGCTGCAGTCGGTTGGAATCTGTTTGTATCGCATTTCCTGCCAGAAAGCACCGCATTAACAATGTCATAGCTGTAGCCCTCACCTAAAAAAATTCCTTCAATCCTCTGATAAAAGAATTTCAGGATTTCCCTGTTTAAGGTTTTTCTTGCGGGAAGATAACCCTCAACCCCCTGTAATGCCTTATCAATGAGATGGTCCAGAGAAAAATCAAAATCTTTATTCTGCAGAATATTTATTACACCCATTGCCTGCCGCCGTAATCCATATGGATCTTCAGAGCCGGTGGGTATAAGACCAACAAGGAAAAAGCACGCAATATTATCCATTTTATCCGCAAGGGATATGATGCTGCTTATTTTGTTTGATGGAAGGTTATCACCTGAAAATCTCGGCATATAATGTTCATGAATGGCTGAGGCTACCTCCTCATCTTCGCCTGAATTCCTGGCATAAATCATTCCTGCATAGCCCTGTAGTTCAGGAAATTCCCTGACAATTCCAGTTACGAGGTCTGCCTTGGAGAGCATGGCAGCCCTTAAGATTTTTTCCTGGTCCGGCAGGTTGAGTGCATCTGAAAGAAAAGAACAGATAAATGCAATTCGTTCCACTTTTTCATAAACACTGCCGATTTTTTCCTGAAAGGTTACATGTTTCAGTTTTTCAATATAATCCCATAAAGGCCTTTTCCGGTCTTCATTGAAATAAAATCTTGCATCCTCAAGTCTTGCCTTGATAACACGTTCAGCGCCTTTTCTTACTATTTCACTGTTTTCAGCATTTGTATTGCTTATGACAATGAAGTGAGGCAAAAGATTTCCTTCTTTATTCTCTACTGAAAAATATTTTTGATGATTTTTCATTACCGTTATAAGAAGTTTTTTGGGAAGAGAAAGATATTCAGTATCAAAGTTTCCCAGAATGACAGTTGGGTATTCAACAAGAAATGTGACTGTATCCAGCAACTCCATGTCTTTATGCACTATACAATCCTTGCTTGATTCTATTTTTTTTATCTCTTCTGAAATCATTTCCCTTCTCTTGTCTGTGACAGCTATAACATAGTTGTTTGACAGGATTTGCGGATAGGCGGAAGGGTCTTTTATCTTGAAGGCGCCCGGTGACAAAAAACGGTGGCCGCGCGTCATGTCAGTACTTTTTAAACCCTCAATTTCAAAAGGGATTACGTTATTGCCAAAGACGGCAGTAATCCATTGTATTGGCCTTATGAATTTTAGGCTTCTGTTGCCCCAGCGCATTGATTTTGGAAACTGAAGTGAAAATATCAGTTTTGGCAGTGCTTCTGTTAAGATATCTTTTGTCTCTCTGCCGGTTCCTTCAATAGTAGCTGCTACATATCTGCCGCGATTTGTTTCAACTACCCTGAGTTCTTTTACATCAATATTCTGTGACTTTGCAAATCCGGCACCAGCCAATGTCGGGTTGCCCTTTCCGTCAAAGGCAATTTTTTCAGGCGGCCCGAGCACCTCTGTTTTTATTTTATTCTGTCTTTCAGATATATTATTGACTAATACCGCAAGTCTTCTTGGTGTTGCATATTCGAAAACATCCCCAAAATCTATATATGCCTCATTAAGAAGTTTTGTTATTCCTTCTTTTAATGATCTTATACCTCCCGCAATAAATCTGGCAGGTATTTCCTCTGTTCCTATTTCAAAAAGCAGCGGTTTCATAATTAAAAATTATTGTTTTATCCGTTTGATTTTTTCTTCCTCGATCCAGTGTTTTTTATTAACCAGACCGAGGTAGCCCCGAGCGCATTTTTTTGCGAGATTTCTCACTTTTGTGATGTATGTCGCTCTTTCTGTTACACTTATGGCGCTCCGCGCGTCCAGGATGTTAAATGTATGAGAACATTTCAGGCAGAAGTCATAAGCCGGCAGAATAAGCCCCTGCTTTATGAGGCGCAGGGATTCTTTTTCGTACATCTCAAAAAGTTTAAAATGCATTTCTATATCAGCCTCGTCAAAATTATACCTTGAGAATTCCACTTCTGTCTCATGATGGATATCACCATAACTTATTTCCTTTGACCATTTAAGGTCAAAGACATTATCTTTCCCCTGAAGATACATAGCTATACGTTCAAGCCCGTAGGTAAGCTCTGTCGATACAGGTCTTAACTCTATGCCTCCAACCTGCTGGAAATATGTAAACTGTGTTATTTCCATCCCGTCAAGCCAGACTTCCCAGCCCAGCCCCCATGCCCCGAGGGTAGGGGATTCCCAGTCATCCTCAACAAATCTTATGTCATGTTTAAGCAGGTCAATATTAATATTGGAAAGGCTTTGAAGATAAATATCTTGAACGTCAAGCGGCGAGGGTTTCAGGATCACCTGATACTGGTAATAATGTTGAAGCCTGTTTGGATTTTTCCCATATCTGCCGTCTGTTGGACGTCTTGAGGGTTCTACATATGCCGCCCTCCACGGTTCAGTTCCAAGAACTCTGAAGAATGTGGCTGGATTGAATGTGCCGGCACCGACTTCAATATCATAAGGCTGATGAATTACACAGCCCAGTTTGGACCAGAAGGCATGGAGTTTTGAGATTAAATCTTGTAAATACAATGTTGTTATGGCTCAAACGAAGGGCCGGTTTTAAAAGCGCGATTTATGATGCGGTTAAGTGAATCCGTAAAAAATATGTTTCTAAACGTCTTTTTCATAAGTAGTTTGTACATTTAGCAGATTTTTTTATTGAATAAAACAGGCCGCAAAATCTAAATAAATTAAGGTGATTTTTTATTTCCCAAATTAAATATTAAGGAATACAGCAGACTTTGTCAAACAAATTATGTTTAAATAAGTATTAGCAACAAGAAAAACAGACAGTTATGATATTATAAAAAAGATGATCTGAATGTTAAGCATAATTTTTTTCAATTTATGAAAGATATGATTGGACCGCATATGATTAATATCATAGATTTTAAAAAATATAGTATTTAAAATAAGTTTGGAGTATTAAGGGTGTTTATCTTTCAGTTACTATAAAGTCAAAGGAGGATTTATGTTACGGGAAAAAGTTGAAAAGGTATTGGACAAGATCAGGCCGATGCTTCAGCGTGATGGTGGAGATGTTGAGCTTGTTGATGTTCAGCAGTCTGACGGAGTTGTTAAGGTAAAATTGACCGGTGCATGTTCGGGCTGTCCAATGTCAACGATGACACTTAAGAATGCAATTGAAAATACAATCAAGCAGGAACTGCCCGAGATTAAATCAGTGGAGCAGGTAGGTTGATTACCCCAATAATGCATTTTAAAATTATCAATGCAAAATTATTATTTTAAATTTGAAATGCTAAATGTTAAATTTGTCCAGCCTCAGGCGGACAATGATTAGTCCTCTGTGGTTAATTGCAGTTTTTGGGTTAAAATAAGGGGCACCAATGGAACGCATAGTAGTCTGGTATCTCAGGATGGGCGTTATTTACTTTGTTCTTGGTGCCATGTTGGGTACAACCATGCTGTTACGGCCTGATGAATCAGGTTATTTACTGTTTGCTCATGTTCATTTAAATCTCCTGGGTTTTATGTCAATGATGATTTATGGGGTAGGTTATCACATACTGCCGAGATTTAGCGGAAGGACTATATACAGCCCCTTGTTCGTTAAGATTCAGTTCTGGGCAGCAAATGCAGGGCTGGTGGGAATGGCAATAAGCTGGCCTTTTATAGCAGGAGATAAGTTTACATTTTTTTTTAGTCAACTGCTTGTTGTATCGGCATTTTGTGCCCTGACTGCTGTAGTTCTTTTTGCAGTAAACATACTTAAGACAATTAAGCCTGCATAACATTTCGTGCTTATTCGCTTTATTTTAAATTTCACTTGCATTTCAGTATGACAATTGATACCTAAGTTATAGGTTATTCATAATAACTAATAACCGATAAGATTATTATGATTTATATCATAGGCTGTTTTTTTTTCTTATATTAAAATTTATCATGACGCTGGCTAATAGGTTAAATCAGCAATAAACATTTTATCGGGAGAGAGAATATGAACGCAAAGATTGAGATAACCAAAGACTCTGTAATAGGGGATGTTATTAATGCAGTTCCTGGGGCGGAAAAGGTCATTGAGAAATATTTCGGTACGGGCTGTTTTACATGTCCTGGGATTAATATGGAATCAATTTCCTTTGGCGCCACAATGCATAATGTAGATCCTCAAATGATTGTAGATGAAATTAAAAAACTATAAATAATGATTTCATAATTAAATTCCGCTATTTAACTCTACTCAGTATGCCTATTTATATCTGTTTTTTTCAACTTAATTAAGCCATATCAAATTGCTATTGGGCATTTATAATGCTGTATAATAATGATTAATACGTGTATATGTAAAATTGCTTGACAAATATTATGTTCTTATGCTATAAGTATATTGGTAAATCGTATTGTTAAGAACATTTCTTATTTAACTTAATTATTTAGCGGGAGAATTGCTATGCCAAAAAGATTAGATGTCAGATGTAAAGCTGACCTGCCTGTAAATGTTGTTTATGGAAACGGCGGCTTGGTGACAAAGGAGAAAACCGCAAAATTTTCAGTAATTAGTCTTAACGGAGCGCTTATCAATTTTAAAGCTCCCTATCCTGATACAAAGGTAGTTAATCTCAGATATGAACTGCCAAAACACGGCGAGTTTGAAATGCTTGGGGAAATTATTCGCAAAGATGATACAGGCATAATTGTAAAATTTTGCGATGTAAACAGGGATGCCAAGATAAAACTCTGGGACTATATTAGGGAAAAAATAGTTGAGGGCTCAACCTGCGTGTATTGTGGCAGAGAAAGCACCAGCAGGGAAATAAAATGCAGTAAATGCGGGTGGCATTTGAATTTTAGTTCTCCTGATTATTTGGTTCAGCATGAAAAAGAATCATTCATTAACAGACTTGCAACACGGTGCAGCACCGCTCTTTCACTGGATGATATCCACAGGATTCTTAATTTTATAGATGTTGAGATTTTAGGAGTTGGTAAGTGCTTGGAGATTAATCAGGAATTTGTGGGTTCATGCAGGGCAATGCTGGATGTTTTTTCAATGATCAGAAGAGTAGCACAAACAAATTTACCTGTACTAATAACCGGAGAAAGCGGCACTGGCAAAGAGCTTACGGCAAGGGCAATCCATGAAAGGAGTTCGAGAGGAGAAAATGCTTTTGTACCTGTAAATTGTGCGTTAATGCCCGAAAATCTTATAGACTCAGAACTATTTGGTTATGAAAAGGGAACTATTGCTGAAACGCAGGCCGTTAAAACTGGTAAAGTGGAATATGCTGATGGCGGGACCATTTTTATTGGTGAGATATGGGCACTTTCACCTGACATGCAGTCTAAACTCCTGCGTTTTCTTGAGAGTAAAAGCTTAGAGGGAATTGGCGCCAAAAATAGGAAAAAAGTAGACGTGAGGGTGATAGTCGCTACGAGTAAAAGCCTGAGATCTGCTGTTAATGCAGGTACATTCAGGCAGGACCTTTTTGATAGATTAACATCTTTCAAAATAAATCTTCCACCTGTAAGAGAGAGGGGAGAGGACAAAGTAATTCTCGCAAGGTATTTCCTGAACAGGTTTTCCAGGGAAATGAATTCAAATAAAACTCTCACGCCTGAGGCTGTTACTTCAGTGCGAAGTTATAGTTGGCCCGGAAATGTCAGGGAAATAATAAACAGAATAAGAAGGGCGGTTGTAATGTCTTCTGATACAGCAGTTTCAGTGTCAGATCTGGATTTAGATATACCAACTGCGGCTGATTTAGAATCTGTATTATCACTGCGTACTGTAAGGAGCGCTATCGAAAAACAGAAACTGATAGAGGCTCTCAAACTCTGCAGGAATAACATTTCAAAAACTGCAAAGGTTTTGGGTATCAGCAGGCCGTCGGTTTACAGCCTTAAGAAAAAGTTTGAAGTTTAAAATTATACAATATTATTAATTTTGCATGACTTCGTATTTTTACTTGTTTGCCTGCACCATAATGCTTTTCCTTTTTTTAAAAAGAATTAAACTTTGGATTTACCTTTCTTTTTTGGGCTGATATGCTGGCCCAATCACTAAAAGCTTGACAGTCTTATGAAAATATGGTTATCTTTGCGGATATATGGATATCATGATAACTGAATTTATATAAGTTGTGTAAGTTGCTGCGTTATTATTTTATTGATTTTTATAGTTTAAAATGGTTATTGACAGGTAAAACGAATAAAGCAATGTAAGATAAAAGAGTATAGCAGGCGAGATACATGAGAACCAAAATTATAGTATTTTGGGATGAAACAACAGCTTAAAAGGCTGTTTCAGGGTATTAAATACTAAAAAAATACGTATTATCTAAGAATTATAAGTTATTCCTTTAGACATTTCTTTTAAAGTCCCACCTTAACTATTGACATTTTCTAAGTTTTGTTTTAAAAAATATAGTATGAAAAAGGTTTTGTTTATGTCATTGCTCATGGTCCTTATTTTTACGGGCTATGGTGTGGCATCAAAAGAGGTAACTATTAAGGGTTTTCGCTATTGGTCAAGTGAAACATATACAAGAGTTGTTGTTGATGTCAATGGCCCGGTAAAATTTACCCGGAATCGCCTTTCAAATCCTGCACGCCTTTTTTTTGATTTAAAAAATTGCCGTTTACCTAAAGATATAACTCCTTCTATTCCCATTGGAGACGGCATTTTAAAAAATGTAAGAGCAGGTCAATTTAATACTGAAACCGTAAGGGTTGTACTTGACCTTCAGGAGATTGAGAATTTCAATGTTTTTTTGCTTAAAGACCCCTACAGGCTTGTTATAGATGTCTTTGGCAAGAAAAAACCTGAACCCGTTTCAGAGATAAAGAAAGGCAAGGGCCTAAGGGAAATCAGGATAGTAGTCATTGACCCGGGTCATGGCGGCAGAGACCCTGGGGCAATCGGACCTCAAGGACTTTTAGAAAAGGATGTCGTCCTTTCTGTTTCAAAGAAGCTGGGGAATATACTCAGAAAAAAATACGGTATGAAGGTAATCTATACACGTAAAAGGGATGTGTTTATTCCTCTTGAGGAAAGAACAGCAATTGCAAACTCAAAAAAGGCTGATCTTTTTATCTCAATACATGCGAATGCAAGCCGTCAGAAAAGAGTGAGGGGTATTGAAACATATATACTTAACTGGACGACTAACAGGGAAGCAATGAGGGTTGCAGCGAGAGAGAATGCTATATCCTATAAAAAGATGCAGCAGGCTCAGAGCGATGTCCAGATGATTTTGCAGGATTTGGCCAGAGACAATAAAAAAGATGAATCTATGAGGCTTGCCTATAATGTGCAGAGCTCTGTGGTTAATACTCTCAGGCAGGATTACTCTAAAATAGTGAATCTCGGTGTTAAACAGGCATTATTTTATGTGCTTGTTGGGGCAGAGATGCCTTCAATACTTGTGGAGATATCTTTTATTAGTAATTATGCCGAAGAAAAGAGGCTCGCCAAAAAAACATATAGAGAAAAAATTGCTGAGGCAATAGCTGAAGGAGTCAAATATTATATTAGTCCGTTAAAATTTGTAAAGAAAACCAGTGACAGCATTTAGCCCTGCGGCTAAGATACTCCTCTATATATTATTTATCACAGTGGTCTTTCTATCGGACTCCTTAAGTATTGATATAGCACTTCTAATTTTAGTTCTTGTCTTCACAATCAGGGTTCCGGCATCAGTCTTTACAAAGGGGCTGCTCCCCATAATAATGTTCCTGGTATTTACTTTTCTCAGCAATGTACTGTTTCAATCGGGCAGAGTTATTTATGAAATCTGGGGAGTTGCGGTGACTGAAGAAGGACTTAGAAGGGGCGGCCGCCTTACATTCAGGCTTTTTATATTAATAATGGGGGCTAAAATACTTACTGCAACAACTCCTGCTGAGGATTTAGTTGAGGCTATGACAAGACTTTTGGGCCCTGTTGGAAGATGGAGGCCTGTAAGGGAATTTATATTAACAATGTCTCTCACTCTCCGCTTTTTACCTATAATTTATGATGAAGCACAAATACTTTATAGGGAGAATGTTAAAAATTCTCCAGAGACAACGCTTATGGGCAAGATTAAACTCTCTTCCTCTTTGCTAGCTTCTCTTTTTGAGAAGAGCAAAAAAAGGGCTGAGGATCTCCAGGCTAAGGACAGGGGACGTGAAACTTGATTTTGTAATTAAGGGAGGTTTTATAGTTGATGGAAAACGAAAAGATACCGTCTTAAAACGGGCTGATGTAGGTATTAAGGGGGATTGTATAGAGGCTGTCGGGAATCTGTCAGGTGCTGGTGCCGAGAAGGTTGTAGACGCAAGTGGTCTTTGCGTATGTCCCGGTTTTATAGATGTACATTCCCACTCTGAATTTACACTGCTTGCAGATGCTAGGGCTGAAGGAAAGATATGTCAGGGTATAACAACTGAGATAAACGGCAATTGCGGCTTATCCGCTGGCCCTCTTTATGACTCTGCTCTTGAGCAGAGGACAGGAGAGCTTGCCAGATTAGATATAAAAGAAAGATGGAATAGTCTTTCAGAGTACTTCTCAATCCTGAATAAGAAAAAATCTGCTGTTAATTTTCTAACCCTTATTGGTCATGGCAATCTGAGAGCGTCTGTTGCGGGATATTCAGACAGACGGCTTACAAGAGGAGACAAAGACAGGATTTTTCATCTGCTCAGGGAGTCGCTTGATTCTGGCGCAGTGGGATTATCAACAGGGCTTGTATATCCACCTGGCATTTATGCTGATACGACAGAGATTATAGAGCTTGCGCAGGTGACAGCAGAGCGCGGGGGTATTTATACAACCCATCTGAGGAGCGAGGGGAGTGAATTGTTGGGGGCAGTTGACGAGGCTATAAAGATTGGTTTTGATTCCGGGATACATGTCCATATATCACATTTAAAGACCCTTGATGAAAAGAACTGGGGGAAAATCCGTGAAGTTTTTAAACGGATTCATATTGCGCATGAAAAGGGTCTTAACCTGACATGTGACAGATATCCATATACCGCCTCAAGCACCGGACTTGATGCTGTCTTGCCTTTATGGGCATATGAGGGAGGACATGAGGAGGAACTAAAGATTATACGGAATGAGCAGGAAAGGCTGACGCGCGATATTCTGAGGGTTTATACGGAAAAGGCCTATTGGGAAAATGTTAAAATATCATCGGTAAATTTAAATAAAAACAGGTGGATGGAGGGCAAAAGTCTTTCTGATATTGGCATATTTCTAAAGAAAACCCCTTTAAAATGTCTTTTTGAAATTCTGCTGGAAGAAGATTTGAGAGTAGATGCAATATTTTTTTCAATGAACGAAGATAACTTGAGGTCTATTTTGAGATGTCCATATACAATGATAGGAACAGACAGCGCTGCAAGAAGTTTTGATGGCATTACTTCCAGGGGTAAACCTCATCCACGGGGCTTTGGCAGCTTTCCGAGGGTGCTTGGCAGGTATGTCAGGGAGCTTGGGGTTATCCCGCTTGAAGAAGCTGTTCATAAAATGACCGGATTGCCTGCTGAAATTTTCAGGATTAAAAAACGGGGAATTATTTCTGAAGGATTTTTTGCGGATATTACTGTTTTTGATGCCGAAAAAATAACGGATAAAGCTGGTTTTGATAATCCATTTGAAAAACCTGAGGGCATTTATTATGTTTTTGTTAACGGTATGCCCGCGCTGTGGAAAGGTTCTCTGACTGGTGCATTGCCAGGAAGAATACTCAAATAACTTAAAGAAGGGTTCTGGAGGCGCGCAATGAATTTTTTAAATTTTATGCAGGTTAAGCAGAGTTGTTTATCCGCCTTCTGCTATTCTTTCTTCTTCTTCCTGACGGGTTTTGCAATCAATGCAGTATGAGGTGACAGGTCTTGCCTCAAGGCGTTTAATGCCTATCTCATTACCGCAATTCTCACAGATGCCGAAAGTGTCTTTATCAATTCTTTCAACCGCTTCATCAATCTTCTTCAGGAGCATACGTTCTCTGTCCCTGAGCCTGAGCATAAAATCCCTGTCTGTCTCTGCAGTAGCCTGATCACCCATATCGGGGAAGTTGATTTCTCCTGGAAGGCTATTCAATGCTTCTTCCGCTTCCCTAAGGAGCTCGGTTCTCTGGACTAAGAGTTCCTTTTTTATTTTCAGCATCTTGTTTTTTCTGGACGGAAGAGAAGACTTTTTAATTTTCTTAACAGCTGTTTTTAAGGGTTTGCGTTTAATTTTTTTAGCATGTGTTGTTTTAGGCTTTTTGACAATTTTTTTCCCGGCTGTCTTTTTTGCAGGCCTTGGTAGTTTTACTGTTTTTTTATTTTTGTTTTTTTGCATATGTCAGGTACTCTCCTTAAATTAAATAGTGTATAAAATAACAGATTTGCGATAATCAAGTCAATGGTTTTCTAAGGATTTGTCTAAGCATCTTGACAAAGTCTATATTTAATACATAAACTTATTTCGTGAATCCGGTTATTACGGCTTTTAGTGCGGAAGGGGCTGAAAATAATAATCATTTGATAATTATTGAATAAAAAACACTTCAGGTGTGCTATTGCTTATGCTCTAACCCTTTAATTTTATGAAGAAATTAATAATGTGTGTTCTGGATAATATTCTACTTAAGACAGTAAATGGCGTTAGTTTTAAAATGAACCGGGGAGATATTTTGAGATTGCATGTAAAGCCGGTTTGTGGCAGTATATGAACGCTTTTTTTTAATTTTTCAAGGAGATAAATAAGTGTATCTTGGTGTTAATGTTGACCATGTAGCTACTGTTAGACAGGCAAGAGGTGACATTGAGCCGGACCCTGTAAAAGCAGCATATTTAGCTGTTGCAGGCGGTGCAGATGGGATTACAGTGCATCTGAGGGAAGACAGAAGACATGTACAGGATAGAGATCTGAGATTACTAAAAAAGAGAGTGGCAGTTGAGCTTAATCTTGAGATGGCAGCGATAAAAGAGATGATTGATATTGCACTGAAAATAAGGCCGGATATGGTGACCCTTGTGCCTGAAAAAAGGGCGGAGCTCACAACAGAAGGCGGACTTAATTTGCAAAAGAATAAAAGTCAGATAAAAAGGACGGTTGGAGAAATTCAGGACAACGGTATACCGGTGAGCCTTTTTATAAATCCATCAATTTCAGATGTTAATCTTTCAAAAAAAACTGATGCGCGAATGATTGAGATACATACAGGCCTTTATGCAAATGCCAAGGGCAGGAAACGAACAGAAGAACTTAAAAGAGTCAGGAAGGCAGTGAAGATGGCCATTGATATTGGTCTTGCTGTTAATGCCGGACATGGCTTAAATTATTCAAATGTTAAAAGGATAGCCTTTATAAAGGGTTTAAGGGGACTATATATTGGTCACAGTATTATTTCAAGAGCTGTTTTTGTCGGAATGGAAAAAGCTGTAAGGGAGATGAAGCAATTAATACGAAAAAGTGGAAAATAAGAAAAGTGTTATGTGTTAATTGTTATTTGTTATACGGAATAACAAATAAAAAACAATGAAATAATGATATACGGTATTGGCATAGACCTTGTGAAGATTGAGCGCATGAAAGCTGTTGCTGACAAATGGGACAAAAAGTTCCTTCAAAGGGTCTTTACGGAAAATGAGATATCGTACTGTTATGAAAGGAAAGAGCCTTATCTTTCCCTTGCAGTAAGGTTTGCTGCAAAAGAGGCTTTGATAAAGGCAATAGGGTCTGAGGTGTTTGTTCCCTTGACAGATATTGAAGTTATGAACCTTGAAAACGGTAAGCCGTCAATTATAGGCAAGGGTAAACTTGCTAAATTTTTTAAAAAGAAATCAATAAAAAACTGCCATTTATCACTCAGTCATGAGAAAGAATTTGGTATAGCATGTGTAGTGCTGGAGAGATAATAAAGGCAAAACCGGGGAGTATGAAATGAAGGCCTGGTGTGAACCGCACAGTAAATACCGCTGTTTATTGATTTTCTTCTCTCCATAAAATCGTCTGTCCATAATAATTTTTCAAAGTTTGTTCGCGTTCATTATTTTAAAGACTAAAACTCCTTAAACGCAACTATTTAAGTCTGACCCCGAAATTTCCTTAATTTTACTCATGTCTCCTGGGTTACAATAATCGGTTTGCATTGCGGGTAGTCTAAATGACACTCGTTGAATATATGACAAGTGTGTTTGCATATTGATACAAGCATGAGCATTAGAGGAACTTCTATTAGTACGCCAACTACAGTAGCTAATGCTGCACCAGAAGATAAGCCAAAAAGAATAACAGCAGTTGCTATGGCTACTTCGAAATGGTTAGAAGCCCCGATCATGGCTGCCGGTGCCGCATCATGGTAGGAGAGTTTTAACCACCTTGCAAATACAAAATAACCAATGACAAAAATAAAAAGTGTTTGTATGAAAAGTGGAATGGCAATCCACAAAATAGTAAGCGGATTATTGATCATGACTTTGCCTTTGAATGAGAAAAGCAGAACCAGTGTTAAAAGTAGCGCAGTTATGCTGATAGGGGTAAGCCAATGTAAAAACTTTGCATTGAACCACTCCATCCCTTTGTATTTGATTATCCACTTCCTCGACAAATAGCCTGCAATTAAAGGTAATGCCACATAAATTGAGACTGAAAGCAACATCGTTTGCCAAGGCACGGGCATAGAATTTACATTTAGCAGTAATGCTCCCAGTGGACCATACAGGAACAGCATCATTAAGGAGTTGATTGCAACCATTACCAAAGTTAAACCGTTGTTGCCCTTTGAGAGATAGCCCCACATCATGACCATTGCTGTGCACGGTGCAATTCCCAGTAAAATTGTGCCTGCGATATAGCTCCGCCATAACTCTACTTCTTCACCATTTGCCAGAATTTCTGTGCCCGGCAAGAAGTCCTTAAATAAATAACCCAAAAATAAATAAGCTATTGCAAACATTGAGAAAGGCTTGATAGCCCAATTTATAAACAGGGTGAGAAAAACTGGTTTTGGTGTTTTTGTTGATTTTACGACTTGAGTAAAATCAATTTTTACCATGATAGGGTACATCATAAAAAACAGGCAAACAGCAATAGGAACAGATATCTGATAAACTGAAAAATCATTTAGTGTTGTGGCAATACCAGGAGCCGCTTTTCCTAAAAGGATACCACCTGCAATGCAAAGTAATACCCATGCAGTTAAATACCGCTCAAAGATTGTCAGTTTTTTCTCTGACATTTAAGTTAAACTTTCAGGTTCATTTCGCATTTATTTCACTCATTAGGGACAAAACTTTTTTCAATTATGTCTCTGGCTTCATTGAAGTTTTGGTCATTCAATGCTCCTTTACCAAACAATATTACTCATTATCCGGATTCGTCAAAATCAGATGTACTGAGCTTGTCGAAGTATCTGCTGGATGAAGTGGTTAGGTTTCCTTAATTCATAATGTCCAGTCTGACCCTAACTCCTCCTTGGGTTTCCAGGCAAAAATAAGAATGCTCACGGCATTTAAGTTTCTATCCTCAGCCATACCATGGTTTGTCATCCCGCTGGGTATCCAAGCCTTTCATTAGGTTGCTGAATCCGCTGAACAGATCAATAACCGCCATTATTTCCAAAATCGCTGCATCGTCCAATCCCAGCTTCCGCGCCGCAGAAGTGTGTACCCACGTTCAATAATCGCATCCCGTCGTCGTTGCAACTGCAATCGCGATGGCTTCCTTGGTCACTGCGTCCAATTTGCCGTTTTGATGCATTACGGTTTTAGATTTATTCCAGTTCACTTCCAGGTAATCAGGGTTATGAGCCATCACCTTGTACAAATTTGGAACAAAATCGATTCCCAATGATTTTTTAATTTCATCGTAGATTTCTTTGACTTTTCCTGTTGCCTTGTCTTCGTCAATCATTTTGATGGATGCCATATGCCTTCCTCCTTTATTGATTTGATCAAATAAACACATTTATGATAATGACATTTTAGAAGCCGGACACTCCACATAAGCTGCCCCCACTGCTTCGCTTTGCCCCGTGAAATGCTTTGCATTTCCGGGACTTAGTCCCTGAAATCGCTTTGTGATTTCTAGGGGCGAAACAAAGCGTTGGGGGTCAGTCTTGATGCGGTTGTTAGGATATCTCAGTCTCATTTTGTGAAATG
>SDBV01004861.1_pt1 | contig 19116 bp, 15 predicted proteins | sample 2277081 | NCBI WGS metagenome assembly SDBV01 (sample SAMN10402039, study PRJNA504765) | marine sediment metagenome | isolation source: marine sediment core GS10_PC15, 223 cmbsf | place: Arctic Ocean: Southern Knipovich Ridge | collected 2010
GGTCGATACCGAATACTGGCGGGTATCCGGACGCGCCGCCTATCGGACTTCGCGTCGGAGTACGGTCTCGCTGCGCGCCTCCTATCAACACCAGGACACCAACCGTGGCTCTTCGCGGGGCCATTCGACCTTCGAAAACGTGCTCGTGATCTTGGGCTTCCGCTACGATTTCGACCCCTTTCACTTCTAGGAGATCGGGCGAGACTTTCATGAATGTCGAGGGTGGAATACAGCTCGCTGACTTGTGGAACATCGCGCGCCGTCGTGCCAAACTGATGGTTGCGGCGGCGCTCGGGATCGCGCTTACCATCTATTGGATCGCGATGGCGCTCCCGAATCAGTACGAGAGCTATGCGACCGTTCTCGTTACACCGCAGACCGTCGACCCGGCACTGGTTGCAGCCGGCATTCCGGAGAGCGATCTCAACAATCGTCTGTACCTGATGGCCGCGGAGATCTTGAGTCGCGGGAGACTTTCGAAGATCATCGACACTCTGGGCCTCTACGCCAATGAATCCCAGTACATGGTGCGCGAGCAGATCATCGATATGATGCGCGAAAGTGTCGGTGTCCAGCCGGTTTTCACCGAGCTCAACCAGGGGGTCAAGCGGCGCAATGAGGTCGAAGAGATCAGCCAGTTCAGGATCTCCTTCACCCATCGAGACGCCGCGATCGCGATGAAGGTGGCCCAGCGGCTATCGAACGACTTCATCGAACAACACATCGAAAGCCGGATCACGCTTTCTCAAAAGAGCCTCGAGTTCATCGACGATGAGCTCGCTCGACTCGCCGAGCGGATTCGCGAAGTCGAAGGGCGGGTCGCCGAGGTCAAGAACGCGAACCCCGGCCGATTGCCTGAGGATATGATGACCACACAGCGCCGGTTGGAGCGCCTGATGACCGACATGGCGTTCGCCCAGCGCTCTCTCGCCGAGGCGATCAGCGATGAGGCTTTCTTCCGCAGCCAGATTGACAACGCTCCCGTTGCGATTGGGGAGATGACACCCGAAAACCGGCTCAAGAGCCTGGATCTGCTGATCGCGGAGCACCGCGCGAGGGGATTCACCGACAAACATCCCGATGTCGTCAAGACGAAATTGGAGATCCAAACGCTCAAGCAGACCATCGCGCGCGGCGAGATCGAAAGCGCCGATGGCGGTGATCGGATTCTCAGCTACTCCCAGCAGAGCGCCGAAGCCGAGCGTCGACGCGCGGCGCTGCGCAGGACAGCCGGCGAAGACGAAATCGCAAGACTCCACGCGGCCGTGGACGGGCTCCAGGCACAGCTCGCGCAGACGCCCGCGGTTGCCGAAGTCCTCGACGGCCTGGAGCGCGAGTACCGCCATCTCTTCGACAGCTATCAGGATTTCAGCAACCGACAGCTCGAGGCGATGGTTCAGGCCCAACTCGAGCGGCGCCAACTCGGCGAGCAGTTTCGTGTACTCGAGTCGGCATTCGTCGCGCCCGAGGCGGCTTCACCCAATCGCCTCCTGATCCTGATTCTCGGCTCTTTTTTTGCGCTTGCGGTCGGAGTGGGTGTCGGAGTCATGCGGGAGAGCGTGGACTCGTCGCTGCACAGTGCCCGCCAGCTCCAGACGGCCATCTCGATTCCGGTTCTCGCGGCGATCCCGAAGATCCTGCTCGAGGCCGATCTCGCCGCGCTTCGCCGCAGCCGGATCAGTGCTTCCCTGGGCGCCGCGTTCGCGATCTGCTTTGTGCTCCTGGGCGGCGCAGCGAACTATCTCTGGGTCAACGGCGTGCCGACTTTTCTCATCCGCGAGCCGACCATTGAAAAGCCGGTCGCGGGAGAATTCGCACCCGCAGAAACCGGCACGGCCGTGGGCGCTGGGGGGTAGGCGCCCATGTATCACAATTTCTACGGCCTGATCCGCCCGCCGTTCGAGATGACGCCCGACCCGGCATTTCTCTACCTGGGTGAGACCCATCGGGAGGGGCTCGCCACCCTCGTCTACGGTGTGCGCTCCCGAAAGGGCTTCGTGATGCTTACGGGAGAAGTTGGAACAGGCAAGACGACCCTGCTCCACGCCCTGCTCGCACAACTCGATGCGAACACCGATTCCGCCTACATCTTCAATCCCCTCCTGGAGCCGCTCGATTTCTTCCGGCTGCTCTTCGATGAACTCGGGATCGAAGAGACCTGCTTCAGCAAGGCCGAATATCTCCTGGCATTGAACCACTATCTGATCGATCGGTTGAAGAACGATCGGACGGTGCTCTTGATCATTGACGAGGCGCAGAATCTCTCTCCTGAGATGCTCGAGGAGATCCGGTTGCTTTCAAATCTCGAAACGCCGAACTCCAAGCTGATTCAGATCGTGCTGGTCGGGCAACCGGAACTCAGCGAAATGCTCGACCGTGATTCCCTTCGCCAGCTGCGGCAGCGCATCGTCTTGCGTCACGAGTTGAAGCCCTTTGATGCTGGCGAATCGGAGTTCTATGTCGAAGAGCGGCTTCGACTCGCCGGGTACACGGGAAAGGGAATTTTCAAGCGCTCTGCGCTTCGCGAACTCTTTGCGGTTACGGGTGGCGTGCCTCGCCTCGTGAACGCGGTGTGCGATGGAGCCCTCCTGACCGGTTACGGGCGCGATCAGGCTACCCTGGACGCGGAAATCATCCGCGAAGTGGCGAACGATCTACGCTTGAATCAAAACCCAACCGGAGGCGCAGGTAAAACGGCTAACCGAGGCCGCGGTTCCAGCCAGCGACGGCGCGGTTGGTTGGGTCTCTTTCGATGAGCCCGGAGAAGGCACAGTAGATGGCCAAGGTATACGACGCTCTTCGGCGCGCCGAAGAAGACCGCAAACGCTTGCTCGGCGACGAGTCGACCCTGCCCACACCGTTGGAAGTGGAACCCGTGGGCCCCGCCGCGGAGCGCATCGATCGCAAGCCGGTCTGGAAGCGGGGCAGTGAAGCCCTGACGCCACGCCCCGGACCCGACGGATCTGCTGAGCTCAACAAGCGCCGAATTGCGCTGCTTCAGCCCGAGTCCTACATCGCTGAGCAGTTTCGCGCCCTGCGCGGTCGCATCGATGCGATCGCGGCCCAGCACCCGGTTACGACGATTGCGATCACGAGTGCATCTCCGGGTGAGGGAAAGACGACGTGCGCGATCAACCTCGCGATCGTCACCAGCATGAGCCTGGGGCGGCGCGTTCTGTTGATCGACTGCGATTTGCGCCGGCCCAAGGTTCATCCCACGTTGGGGTTGAAGCCGGAGGTCGGTCTCGCGGAGGTGCTCGCGGGTGCTTCCTCGATCGATGAAGCGATTGCGGCCGCCGAAGGTGTGGCGTTGGATGTACTGCCGGTAGCCGGTAGGCCCGACAATCCTTCGGAGTTGCTCGGCTCGCCCGAGATGAGCCGACTGATCGAAGAGGTCTCCGACCGCTACGACCGCGTCATCGTCGACACGCCGGCCGCGCTCGGCCTGCCGGACGCGAAAATCGTGAGCGATCTCTGCGATGGCACGGTGATGGTCGTTCGGGCGGACGTTACGGCCCAATCGGACCTCGAGACGGTACTCGAAATCCTGGGTAGACAGCGGATCCTGGGGTTGTTGATCAACGGCGTTGATGCCGACCAGGGGCGCTACGGTTACGCGAGGTAGCTGAGCTGCCCGATTGGGAAATCAACAGTCGCTACGTAAAGCTGGGGAGCTGGATATGTTGGAGCGCTCGCTATGCTGGATCCTGGCCGGCGCCCTTCGCGATGTTCGCTCGGGAGAAACCCGCGGCGCGCGGCGCTTTGACTGAATCGACGGGTCGATGGACGCGTACCACTACCTAATTCCGCTCGCCGTCGCCTTTGGGGTTGCTGCCCTGATGACCCCCCTCGTGATGCGATTGGCGATCTCCGTGGGGATCACCGATCAGCCGAGCGAACGTTCCGTCAGCCGCCGCCCCAACATGCCGCTTCTCGGAGGCATGGCGGTGGGACTGGGGTTCGCGGCAGGGTTGGCCGTGGCGATCCGGCAGGTCGAGCCAACGATTCCCGGGGGTCACCTGTTTGCGCTGATCTTGGGTGGAGCGCTCGTTCTCGCGACCGGAATCTACGACGACCGTTTCGGAATGAGCGCCTGGGCAAAGTTCGGTGTGCAGATCGTTGCCGCTGTACTCGCCATCTCGTCTGGATACCAGATTGATCACCTCACGGAGCCGTTTTTCCGCACTTCGTTCGTTTTTCCGATCTGGCTGAGTTGGGTCGTGACCATCGGCTGGATCGTCACCGTCACGAACGCGATCAACCTGGTCGACGGCCTCGATGGGCTCGCGGCCGGTGTCGCTGCAATCATAGCCGCCACCCTGGCCTTTCTCGCCGCCCAGGCCGGAGAGTTCTTCGGCGTCTGCATTGGTGTTGCAATGGTCGGCGCGCTGCTCGGTTTTTTGCCGTTCAATTTTGCGCCCGCTCGGATCTTTCTCGGGGATACCGGAGCGCTCTTCATCGGATACGTGCTCGCGCTTCTCGCACTCGAGGGCTACCGCCAGGTCACGATACTGACCTTCGTCGTACCCGTTTTCGCTCTCGCTGTGCCGATTCTCGATACGACACTCTCGGTGATTCGGCGCTTGCGATCTCGTTCGCCGGTCTTCAACGCCGATCGCCTTCACATGCACCATTGCATGCTCGAATCCGAGGGGTCGGCGCGCAGTGCGGTGCTGCAGGTCTACGTCCTCACAGCGGCCTTTTGCTTGATTGCCCTGGCATTCTCCAATCTCGAGGGTTATATGGCGCTGCTCTTTCTCGTGGCGGTCGGTGTTCTCACCTGTCGACTCGTCACGAACCTCGGGGCTTTGGCGACTGCCAAGGATCCGGTTGCATCCACAGAACCGAGCCTGAATTCCGGAGAAGACGAATCATGACACCCGGACGTGCACTGATTACCGGTGTCACGGGGCAGGACGGCTCATACCTGGCCGAACTCCTCCTCGCCAAGGGGTACGAGGTTCACGGAGTGGTGCGGCGGTCGAGCACCGAGACGTTCGAGCGAATTGCCCATCTCCGCGGGCGAATCCGGCTCCATCAGGCGGATCTCCTGGATCAGAGCTCATTGGTGAGCGCGCTTCGCGCGGCTCGGCCCGCCGAGGTGTACAACCTTGCCGCTCAATCATTTGTTCCCACGAGCTGGGTACAGCCTTCTCTCACCGGAGAGTTCACCGCAATTGGTGTCACACGCGTGCTCGATGCCATTCGACTCGTCGACCCCGAGATCCGCTTCTATCAGGCGTCGAGTTCGGAGATGTTCGGAAAGGCGCGTGAGACGCCCCAGAGCGAGGTGACTCCGTTCTATCCGCGGAGTCCATATGCGGTCGCCAAGGTGTACGGCCATTGGATCACCGTCAATTATCGCGAAAGTTACGGGCTGTTCGCCGTATCCGGAATTTTGTTCAACCACGAGTCGCCGAGACGCGGCCGCGAATTCGTTACCCGAAAGATCTCCGAGGGCGCCGCCCGGATCAAACTCGGCCTGGACGACGAGTTGCTCCTGGGAAGCCTCGAGGCGAGAAGGGATTGGGGCTATGCGCCGGAGTACGTCGAAGCGATGTGGCGCATGATGCAGCAGAGTGAGCCGGTCGACTACGTGATCGGCACGGGCGCCCAGCACACCGTGCAGCAGTGCGTCGATGTCGCGTTTCGCCACGTGGGCCTCGATCCCAGTGATTTCGTCCGAGTCGATCCGGATCTGATCCGACCCGCCGAAGTCGACCTGCTGCTCGCAGATGCGACCAAGGCGCGCGAGTCGCTGGGGTGGAGAGCCGAAACGAATTTCGAGCAGCTCGTTGGCATCATGGTGGAGGCGGATCTGGAGCGACAAGAGCGATCCAGTGGACGACGGCGCGGCCGGGGAGCGTCGCGATGAGCCGGCCCGAGCGGATTCTCGTGACGGGTGCGGCGGGCTTCCTCGGTTCCACCCTGGTCGACCGACTCCTCGCGGAGGGCCGCGAGGTAGTGGGTCTCGATTCTTTCGACCCGTTCTATCCCGAGGACCAGAAGCAGCGAAATCTCGCTTCGGCCCTGGGCGCCTCCACTTTTCAGCTCGTGCGGGGTGACATCCGCAACGCGGACACCGTCAGGTCGCTGTTCAGTGAGACGCGCTTCAACTCGGTAGTACACCTCGCTGCGCTCGCCGGTGTTCGTCCAAGCCTTGAGCGTCCGGCGATCTACGCCGACGTCAACGTTCACGGAACCAGCGTCGTGCTCGAGGCGGCTGTAAATCACGGCAACCCTCGCGTGGTCTTTGCGTCGTCGTCGTCGGTCTACGGCGAGAGAGAGGACGGCCCCTTCCGCGAGACCGATCCCGTCGAACGCCCGATATCGCCCTACGCGGCGACCAAGCGGGCGGGCGAACTCGTCGCGCATACCTTCCACCACGCCCACGGCCTTTCTGTCACGTGTGCGCGAATCTTCACCGGCTACGGCCCCCGCCAAAGACCGGACCTGGCGATTCGAAAATTCGCGGAGCGAATGCTCAAGGGAATGCCGATTCCGGTTTTCGGTGATGGGCATAGCCTGCGCGATTTCACCTACGTCGACGATCTCGTCGATGGTCTCGTAAAAGCGATTGACCGAGATCTGGATTTTGCGATCCTGAACTTCGGTGCAGGGAGGAAAGTCACGGTTCTCGAGGTGATCGAACTGCTCGAAAAAACGCTGAAGGTACCCGCGGAGATCGAATGGCTTCCGGCCCAGACCGGAGATGTTCGTCGCACGTGGTCGGACACTCGTGCGGCTCGGGAAGCGCTCGGGTTCGCACCGCAGGTTTCCTTCGAAGAGGGAATCGCGCGCTTCGCCGATTGGCTCGGGGATCCTGGGTGAGTGTGAATTCGAAGGGGCGTCTCGCTCTCGTGACGGGTGGCGCTGGATTCATTGGTGGTCATCTGGTGGAGGGACTGCTGAGGGCGGGTTGGCTGGTCCGCGTCATCGACGATCTGTCGACGGGATCCGAGCGGAATCTGGCCGACGCGATGGATCGGATCGAATTTACGCGCGGCGACATCCGCGATGCCAATGCGCTGGAACGCGTCATGGGCGGAGTCGAGGTGGTCTTTCACCAGGCCGCCATGGCGTCGGTGCCGCGGAGCGTCGCGATGCCGCTGTTGACCAACAGCATCAACCTCGATGGAACGCTGCTGGTGTTGGAGACCGCTCGGCAGTCCGGTGTGCGCCGCGTCGTGTACGCCGCCTCGTCTTCGGCTTATGGAGAGATCGAGGTGCTGCCGAAGGTCGAAACCCTACCCGCGGCCCCGCTGTCTCCCTACGCGTTGCAGAAGTACGCTGGCGAGGTGTACTGCCGTCTCTACAGCGAACTCTACGGCCTCGAGACCGTGTCGCTGCGCTATTTCAACATCTTCGGCCCGAGGCAGGACCCCAACAGCGACTACGCGGCGGTGATTCCGCGCTTTGTTACAGCAGCACTCGCGGGAAAATCGCCCGTGATCTACGGCGATGGCGACCAGACCCGTGACTTCACCTACGTCGAAAACGCCATTCAGGCGAATCTGCTCGCTGCCGATGCGGATCGCGCTTGCGGTTCTGTGATCAACATTGCCGCGGGTAAACGCACATCGCTCAACGATCTCTGGCAGTATATTCGGAAAATTGTCGGTACCGATGTCGAACCGAGCTACGCGGCCCCCAGGGAGGGCGATGTCAGGGACAGTCTCGCAGATCTGACGCTTGCGTCGGATCTGCTGGGTTACGAGCCCCGCATCGATCTCGACACGGGCCTTGGCCGAACGATCGCGGGCTTTCGCTTGTAGAGCGCTCGCAAACGGAGTTGGAAAAATGAATGTTTGCGTGATCGGGACCGGCTATGTCGGATTGGTAAGCGGCGCATGCTTTTCGGAATTCGGTGTGCAGGTGGTCTGTGCGGACAACGACGAAGAGAAGGTCGCCGCTCTTCAGAGCGGTACCATCCCGATCTATGAGCCAGGCCTCGAGGGGCTCGTCGAACGCAATGTTCGCCAGGGGCGGCTCTCGTTTACCACCGATACCGCCGAGGCCATAAGGTCTTCCCTAGTCATATTCATCGCGGTTTCGACGCCGCCTCGCCCGGACGGCTCGACAGACCTGAGGATGGTCGAGGCCGTGGCTCGCGAAATCGGCCGCTCGATGGACGGCTACAAGGTGGTCGTCACCAAGAGCACGGTCCCGGTCGGAACTTTCGCGAAGGTGAGGGGTTGGATCGAAGAAGAACTCGCTGCGGCCGGGCGCGAAGTGAGATTCAGCATCGCGTCGAATCCCGAGTTTCTTCGCGAGGGTGCAGCGATCGGAGACTTCATGCGGCCGGACCGCGTCGTGATCGGCACTGAGGACGTCGAGGCTGCCGCAATCCTGAGCGATCTCTACCGACCTCTCTACCTGATCGAAGCTCCCGTGTTGATGACGGACATTCCGACGGCAGAACTGACGAAGTACGCTGCAAATGCTTTTCTCGCGACGAAAATTTCTTTCATCAACGAAATTGCGAATCTCTGCGAGAAGGTTGGCGCCGACGTGCACTCGATCGCGCGCGGGATCGGACTCGATCGGCGGATCGGCCTGAAGTTTCTCCACGCGGGCCCGGGCTTTGGCGGTTCGTGTTTCCCAAAGGACACCCGATCGATCGCACACTTCGCGCGCGAGGTCGGCCAGGAACTCGAGATCATCGAAAGCGCCATCCGCGTCAATGAGCGCCAGCGCGAACGAATGGTCGAAAAGGTCGTCGAGGCTCTCGACGGTGACATCGATGGGCGCATGATCGGAGTCCTGGGCCTCTCCTTCAAGCCCGAGACCGATGACATGCGCGATGCGCCGGCGTTGGACATCATTCGCGGACTCGAAAAAAGAGGTGCGCGGATTCGCGCCTACGACCCTCAGGCGATGCGAGAAGCTTCGAAGCTCCTCCCCGGTCTCGCCACTTGCGACAACGCCTACGAGGCGTGCAGCGGGGCGGATGCACTCGTGCTGGTCACGGAGTGGAATCAGTTCCGGATGCTGGATCTTGCGCGCATCAAGTCGCTCTTGCGACAGCCGGTGATCGTCGATCTGCGGAATATCTACGAACCCGGACCGATGCGTGAGGCCGGCTTCCGGTACTTCTGCGTGGGCCGCTGATGGCGAGACTCGAGGACTCGCTGCACGCGGTGGTCCTCGCTGGTGGCGCAGGTGAGCGATTCTGGCCAGCGTCGCGCCAGGCGGTCCCGAAGCCCTTTCTGAGAGTCATCGGCGACAAGAGCCTTCTGGCGTCCACCCTGTCCCGGGCCCGTCGCTTCGCGGATTTCGAGCGCATCTGGGTTGTGGCGGGTTGTGAGCACGCGAAAGCCGTGCGGGCCGAAACCGGGCTTCCGGCCCGTCGGGTACTCGTGGAGCCAATGCGTCGCAACACCGCGATGGCGATCGCCTACGCGGCCGTCCGGATCCGATCCGAGGACCCGGATGCGATCATGGTGGTGCTGCCCGCGGATCACGTGATACCGGATGGACGCGCCTTTCGAGCGGCGATTCGCAAGGCCGCTCGGGCCGCGCTCGAGGCCGATGTGCTCGTCACGCTGGGGATTGAGCCGAGGCGACCCGATACCGGTCTGGGCTACATCCAGCGCGGTCTCGCAGCCGGCCCGAAAGCGCCAGGCCTTTACCGGGTGCGGCGTTTTGTCGAGAAGCCCGCTGAGAAGACGGCACGGCGCTATCTTAGGACCGGAGATTATTTCTGGAATGCCGGCATTTTCGCATGGTCGGTGCGCGCGATCCTCGATGAACTCGAGACCCATGAGCCCGATCTTTATCGCGCGTTGCGGCCCTTGCTCGACTCGCGGCGACGGCCAACCATCGAGCAGCTGCGCCGGGTCTATCGCCGCGTGCCGTCAGTCTCGATCGACGTCGCCGTCCTCGAGCGCAGCCGCCGGGTCTGGACGCTACCGGTTCGCTTTCACTGGAACGATGTTGGCAACTGGGCGTCGCTCGCAGAAGAATTGGGTGTCAAGCCCGGGCGCTCCAGGTCCGTCGCGGGTCGGTTGGTCGAATGCGACTCGGGAGCCAATCTCGTATGGAGCGAGGACCGCACGATTGCGCTTCTGGGAGTCGAGGGGCTCGCTGTGATCGACACTCCTGACGCTCTGCTCGTTGCACGCCTCGAGCAGAGTTCCGACGTGCGGAAGCTGGTGGCCCGATTGAAATCGAGCGGTCGAAGCGAAATCACGTGAGTGCGTCAAACCGGGAGGTCGACCAAAGTCGGCATGGCTCAATCCCACAGACCTGAAGCGATCGCGTCTCTGCGCGCGATTCCGATGTTCTCCGCCGTATCGGCCGAGGCTCTCGAGTCGATCGCATCGCTGTTGATCGAGCGCAGCTTTCCGAAACACAAGACGATTGTCGAAGAGGGAGCGCCCGGCGACTACATGTACATCATCGTCGAAGGGCGCGTGAAGGTCACCAAGCTCTCCGGCGACGGGCGCGAGAAGATTCTGGAGCTGCTCGAAGTCGGTGATTTTTTCGGCGAGATGTCTCTATTTGACGACGCGCCCCGCTCGGCCAGCGTGAAGGGGTTGTCCCAGGTCCGCATCCTGGCGCTCGCGCGCAACGACTTCCTGCGCCTGCTCGCTCGCAGTCCCGATCTCGCTCTTTCCGTGATCCAGGAGCTGACGCGCCGGCTTCGGCAGGTCGACGAGCAGGCGAGTTCGCTTTCTTTTCAGCGCGTGAAAGAACGCGCGATGGGGTTGCTGGTTCGCCTGGCCCGGGAAGAGCCGGGCCTGGAGGGCCGCCGCAAGACTCCGGTGCTCACCCACCAACAGATCGCCGACATGATCGGGACCTCCCGAGAGACCGTTACCCGCGCCATCAAGGGCCTCAAGGCGGCCGGCTGGCTCGAGCAGGACGGCAAGCACTACCTCGTCCCGGCAGAGGATTGAGGTCAGGCGCCACCCGAAGCGCGCCGATAACGGGGTGTGGCGAACCATCCCGATACAGCACACTGGATTCTCACCTCGATGAGTTCCGGGATCATTGCGATCGACGCCCAGGGCGAGGTGGTGATGCTCAATCCCGGCGCGCAGGGCATTCTCGGCTGTCCTGAGGGCGATCCGGGCGACGCCTTCGGAAAACCCTGTCTCGAAGTCCTTCGCCCCCAGCCGGCGGTCGCGCGGCTGCTGCTGGAGACGCTGGACGGGCGGGCCGCGCTGTCCCGCGCAGAACTCGTTCTAAAAGGCGTCCGTGGCGAGCTGGAGAGCACCATCGGTTTCACGCTGACTCCGGTGCGGGATCCCCGGGGCGAGGTTTGCGGGGCGGCGATCATCTTTCGCGACCTGATGCCCTTCGAGCGAATGGGCGAGCAGGAGCGGCTTCACGAGAGGCTCGCCGCGCTGGGCCAGATGGCCGCGGGCCTCGCCCACGAGATCCGAAATCCCCTCGCGGGCATGGAGATCGTGACGGGGTTGCTGAAGCGGCGCCTTGCCGATCGAGACGAGGAGTGCGCGCTCGTCACGCAGCTCCAGCGCGAAGCCCGCTCGCTCGCTCGAACGGTCGAAGACTGTCTGGAGTTTGTCCGGCCGATTTCACCCGAGCGCGGTCCGGTCGATCTCGAAGACCTCGTGAACGAATCGCTCGACACCGCGCTCAAACGATCTTCGTTTTCCGGCGCAATCGAGCGCGCGTTCGACGAAGAGCTTCCGCGGCCGAACGCCGACGTCGATCAGCTGCGAGTCGTGGTCACCAACCTGATCCTGAACGCCCTGGAGGCCATGAACGGGGAGGGAGAAGACGGCGAGAAGCGACTCGTTCTCGGATTGAACCACGTCGTCGCCCCGCCGACCGATCGAATCGTTCGCGTTGGAGCCGATGGGCGAGAGGAGCCGGGCAGCGTCGCGCGCCAGGAAATCGTCATCACCGTGTCGGATACGGGCCCCGGGGTTCCGGATGAATTGAAAGAGAAGATCTTCTACCCGTTCTTCACCACCAAGCAGAGCGGGTCGGGAATTGGCCTCGCGACCGCGCAGAAGATCGTCGCGGGGCACGGCGGAGCGCTCGAACTCGATGTCGAGACGGGCAGGGGTTGCTCTTTTCGGGTGCGCGTTCCAATCGAGGATGAGAAGCCGTGACTTCAGACTCGGCCCGCATCCTCGTCGTCGATGACAACGATACGCTACGGCGTGGCATCACCGTCGCGCTCCGCGAACGTTGGGGAGACGTTCAAGAAGCCTCCAATGGAGATGCCGCGATCGAGTGTATTGCGGACTCGAAATTCGACGCCTTCGACGTCATTGTCACCGACCTGCGGCTGCCGGGTTGCGACGGAATTGCTGTTCTTCGCGCTGCTCGCGAAAGAGATGCCGGAACGAGCGTGCTGGTCATGACGGCCTATGGATCGATCGAAACAGCGGTCGAAGCCATGCGATCCGGGGCTTTCGACTTTGTCCAGAAACCGCTGGATCTCGATCAGCTCGAACTCCGAGTGGCGCGCGGAGTCGATCACCGGCGACTGCTCTACGAGGTGACGGAGTTGCGGGCCGAGCAGGCCGCGCACCAAGCGAGCGAGCAGATCATCGGTGACAGTCACGCCCTGCGAAGCGCCCTGGATCTCGCGAAGCGGGTAGCGCCGACGCGTTCGACGGTCCTGATCACCGGCGAGACGGGGACGGGCAAGGAATTGATTGCGGGATTGATCCACCGGGCCTCTCCGCGGGCCGAAGGGCCCCTCGTCAAGGTGAACTGCGCCGCGCTGCCCGAGACGCTGCTGGAGTCCGAACTCTTCGGTCACGAGCGCGGCGCGTTTACCGGAGCCGATCGCCAGCGCATCGGGCGCTTCGAAGAGGCGAATGGAGGCACGCTCTTTCTCGATGAGGTGGGCGATACTTCGCGCGCCACGCAGGCGAAGCTGCTCCGCGTGCTCCAGGAGCAGCAATTTCATCGGCTGGGCGGCAGCCAGTTGTTGCGAACCGACGCGCGGATCATTTCGGCTACCAACCACGACCTCGGCGCTCGGATCGCGGAAGGTGTATTCCGCGAGGATCTCTATTTTCGCCTCAACGTGATCCGGATCCACCTTCCGCCGCTGCGCGAGCGGCCCGAGGATCTCGTCGATCTCGCCCACCACTTTCTCCGCGAGCTCGGCGTCGAAATGGGCCATCCCCTCCGCGGTTTTACGGAGGCGGCACTGGTGAAAATCCGAAGCCACGATTGGCCGGGAAACGTTCGGGAGCTGCACAATACGCTCGAGAGAGCCGTCTTGATGGCCGAGGGTCCGCGAATCGACGCCGAAGATCTGTCGATCCTGCCCGGCCGAAGCGTGGAGGGCGGCCGCAGCTGGCGCCATGAGCTGCCCGCTGAGGGAATCTCACTACGAGACGTCGAGCGAGAACTCGTGATCGAAGCGCTGGAGCGAACCGGATACGTTCAGAAGGACGCCGCCAAGCTGATCAGAGTCAGCCGGCGCAAGCTCAACTATATGATCCAAAGAATGGGCATCACACATCCAGCCTGGCGCCGAAATCGCGACCCGGTGAGCGCCGCTGGGTAAACGGCTTAGCCCGCATTATTCATGAAACCCTCTGCTGCGGACACAGGGAGCACCCAATCTTCGCGGCCTTCTCCCTCCGGGACCCTCGACGTAGCTACCGCTACGCCTTCGGATCCCTCCGGTCCGAGGGCCACCAATCTTGGGTACTCCCTGTGCCCTCGCGACGAGGGATCATGAATAATGCGGGCTAGCGCGTGCCCACAGATTCCGATACCCCTTGATTCCTCATCGTTTTATCCGAACCTTGAGCGTCTGAGCAGAGTCTCAAAGCGAATTGCCGCACCCAACAGCCCCCCCCAGTCAACACGAGGTGGTCGAATGCGACGCATTGTCACACGAATCGGGGTTCTTGCAGCTTGTGCTCTCGTACTGGGGGCGTGCCAGGACGACGAGGAGAAAGTCGTAAAGCACTTGAGTCGCGGCTCCACCTATCAGACGGCGAAGGATTTCCCGGCGGCGATCATCGAGTACAAGAACGTGCTGCAGATCGATCCGAACAATGCAGCCGCCCATTGGGGGCTCGCGAAGGGGTACCTGGCCAATCAGCAAATTCAGGAAGGATTCTGGGAACTCCGCGAAACCGTGCGCTTGGATCCGGACAACAAGGACGCGCGCGAGCAGCTTTCCCAACTCCTGCTGCTGGGCGGCGACCCCGATGAGGCGCTCGCACAGGCCGAGGAACTGATCAGCCGCGGCGGGGAGCGCGGGCATCTCCACCGCGCACAAGCCCTCGATCGACTCGAGCGAACCGATGAAGCGCTCGAGGAATACCAACTGGCCATTGCGGCGATGCCGGACGAGAGCGCACCGGTCGCGATCTACGCGCACGCCCTGAATCGGCATGGGGACCGCGAGGCCGCCGAGCGCACCTTCCGGAAATTGGTCGAGATGGCCCCCAGCATCTCCAGCCATACGTCGCTCGCGACATTTCTCGCGCAGGACCGCGATCGGGATGACGAGGCCGAGCAGGTTTTTCTGGATGCGACGCGTCTCACCGAAGCCGAAGGCCAGATTGCCGCCCATCAAAACGTGGCGAGTTTCTATTTTCAGCGCGAACGCTTCGACGAAGCCACCGCCTATCTCGATAAAGTCATCCCCACCGTCGAGAAGCCCATACCGCTGATCTACCTGCTCGCGCGCCTTCACGTCGCCCAGGGCAACACCGAGAAAGCCAACGAGTTGATCGAAGAGGCGACCCGGGTCGACCCCACCGATCCCGTGCCCTATCTGACCCTTTCGGGACATCTGGGCCGGCAGGGAGATGTGCTGGGATCTCTTGCGGCGGCCGAAAAGGCGCTCGAAATCGATCCGAATTTGACGGATGCGAAGCTTCGCGTGGCCGAAATCACGGTCGATGTCGGCTATCGCGATGGCGACGCAGAAACGATCCGACGCGGTGAGCAGATGGCCGCAGAGGTGCTGTCTGCTGGGGCCCCGAGTGCCAACGCGCTGATGGTGATGGCGAAGATCCACCTCGCCCAGCAGAAGGTCGACGAGGCGATCGAAGGCCTGCGGGCGGCGCTCGAGTTCGAACCGAGCAGCTCCCAGGCGCACTTTCTCCTCGGTACGGCGCTGTCCGTCAAGGGAGAGAGGACGGCCGCGCGCGCCGAACTTGCGCGCACACTCGAGATCGACCCGGGCCTGCTCGAGGCGCGCCGCGTCCTGGCTCAGGTTCACGCTTCGTTAGGCGAGCACGAGTACGCGATCGAAGAAGCGCGAAGCTATTTGGCCGCGAAGCCCGATTCGACGCAGACACGGATCCTCCTGGCCCAGAGTCTGGTGATCCTGCGCCGAATGAACGAGGCCCTCAGCGAGCTGAACGCGATCCCCGAGAGCGAGCGCAACGCCGACGTCCTCTACGCGCTGGGACGGGTTCATCTCGGTATGGGTAATGATCAAGAAGCTCGCCGCAACCTGACCATGGCGAACGAGTTGAAGCCAACCCATCACGACATCTTGCGCAATCTGGTGCGGCTCGATCAGAAAGAAGGTCGCTTTGCGGAATCGGTGGCTCGTGTCGCGGCCGCGTCGGAGGCAGAAGCCGAGAGCGCCAAGTTGCGCACGCTCACGGGTCTCGTCGCGCTGATGGACAACCGGCCCGATGATGCCGAGGCGGCCTTCCAGGAGGCGATCGAGCTCGACCCGGCGGACGCGGCCGGCTACGAACAACTGGCGCGGCTCTATGCGAAGACCGGCCGGCTCAACGAGGCGGTCACCACCTACGAAACCGCCATCAAAGCGCGCCCCGAGGATCCGAATCTGCACTATTTCCTCGGAACCCTCTATTCGTTTGGAGGCGCACAGGACAAGGCGATCGAGCGCTACGAAGACGCGATCAAATACGGCCCGCACCTGGCCTATCCGAAGAACGATCTCGCCTACATCTACGCCGAATCGGGCAAGAATCTCGACCGCGCCCTGGATCTCGCACAAGACGCCAAGGCCGCTCTGCCCGACACCGCCACGGTCGCAGACACGCTCGGCTGGGTGCTCTACAAGCGCGGAATCCCGTCCGCAGCGATCAGCTATTTGAAGGAAGCCGTCGCCAATTCAGACGGCGACATCACGGTTTCGGGGGTCAGCCTTCACCATCTCGCCCAGGCCTACGAGGCAGACGGCGACGCCGAAAAGGCGCGACAGACCCTGCGGCGTGTGCTCACCGCGCTCGAAGAACACGCCGAGCAGAAGCGGGCGAGCGGAGAGCCGGCCAGCCCCGAACCCGCCTGGGCGACGGAAGTGCGGGCCATGCTGACGCGCCTCGAGAGTGGCGGCTGATCCCAACCCGGCACCGGCTTCGATCTCAAGCCCCCCGACCGCGTGGTCGATACGGACACGTCTACGCGCGTCGCACGGCCGACCCGCGAGCGCGGCCCCGCGGGGAAGCGGCTCGCCGTGGCCGCGACCCGACGTCGTCGTTTGGAGGGATGCGATGAAAACCGGACTGCTTACGATCTTCGCTGTGGCGATTTTGGCAGCGCTCACTGCGGGGAGCCCGTACGCGAGCGAAACTTCGACCCCGAACGCGGACGCGGCGGAGACCGCAGACACTCGGGCTGACGCCGCGCCGGAGCCGCTTGCCGCAGACCAGACGGTGGCCGACGAGGGCGAGAGCGTCGAGGCGGCAGACACGCCGCAAGCCGAGGAGGTCGCTGAGAGCGAGATCGCGGCCGAAGCCGATTCGGTAGCCGCAGCGAGCGATGACGGAGCGATCGATCCCGAACTTCCGGGCGCCACCGACGAAATCGAGAACGCGGAGGCACTCGCTGAAACCGACGCAGCCCCCGCGAGCTCGCTCCCGGGATCAGATGCCCAACCGACCCGCAAGGTCACGCTCGGAAAAATGGGCTACGACGAGCAGGGCCAGTCCGGCAGGATTCACCTGGTCGTTTCCGGCGACACACTTTGGGATATCTCCGACGCCTACCTCGGAACTCCGTGGGTGTGGCCGTCGGTCTGGACCGATAATCGCGATATCGAGAATCCGCATTTCATCGTTCCTGGCGATCACATCTGGATCAGCGCTCATGAGATGCGCCGCGTCAGCGCCGAAGAGGCGGAGCTGCTTCTCTCCGGTCAACCCCGGGTGGCCGATGATGACGGCGAATACGCTGGCCCCGCCTCGGACAGCTTCCAATCGTTGTTTCAGGGCGATAGTGAGTCGAACACCGTGCGCGTCAGCTCGCTCGAGATGACTGGCCTGATCAGCGCGGAACAACTCGAAGCCGCGGCGAGCATCGTCGACGCCGTTCCCGAGCGCATCATGCTCAGCCAGGGCGATCGGGTGTACGTCGGCCTCGGTGAGCAGGAGGCGTCCGTCGGTGATCAGTTCACGATCTTCCGAACCCAGGAGAAGATCTTCGATCTGGATACCAATCGATTGCTCGGTTACCACGTCAAACTGCTCGGTTGGATCGAGGTCCAAGAGACAGACGCCGAGTCGTCGTTGGCGGTGATTCGGATGTCCGGCGAGGAGATGGAAATCGGCGACCGCGTCATGCCGCGCGAACGTCCGATTCTCGACATCGAGGTGGCGGCCAGCCCCAAGAATATCGATGGGCGGATCAGCTTCTTTCCGTCCAGTCGCGTGCTAATGGGAGGCGCCGACTACGTCTATCTCAATCGAGGAGAACTCGACGGCCTCCAGGTGGGTAGCCCCCTAGAGGTCTATCGAAGCGGTTGGCGAGCCCCTGAGCCCGCCCGTGATACCCGGGTCGAGGTGCCCGATCGCGTGATCGCACAGCTTCTCGTCGTGCGCGCGCGACGTCAGTCAGCGGTTGCGTTGGTCCGGCATGCCGAGACTGAACTCGAGTTGGGCGACCGCTTCCGAGGCGCGCTGGAATAGCCCTGGCGGGGGCGGCGCCCCCGCACTGGATTTGCGTGCGGTGCGCCGCACGAGCTATGCAGTCGGCTCCCCGGTCCCGGGGAGTTCTCGTTTGCCCTCCGATCCCGCACCGGACATCCTCGATCCCGCCGACTCGCGCCCCGCTTCCGGTTCCGTCCTCGGCGATTGGCTGGCACTTCAGCGCGGGCTCGGGCTCAAACCCCAAACGGCAGCCGAGCTGCTGCGAAGACACCGACATCCCGCACTCGCCCTGGCCGCGTCCGGCCTCTCGCCGGCATTCGATCGAAACGCCGAAATTGCAGCCCTCTTGCGGGCCGGTGCCGTGGGCGTGCCATTGCAATCAGCCGCGTATCCAGCGCGCCTCGCGAGCCTCTCGGACCCGGCTCCGCTGCTGCTGGTGCGCGGCGACGTCCGCGCCCTGTCCGAACTCTCAGTCGCGATCGTCGGGGCGCGTGCGGCGACGGTGTATGGCAAGCAGGTTGCGCGCGGCCTGGCCGCCGACCTCGCCCGAGAGGGCGTCGTGATCGTGTCGGGTCTCGCGCGCGGGATCGATGCGGAGGCCCATCGGGGCGCTCTCGAGGCGGGTGGGCGGACGGTCGCCGTCCAGGCGTGCGGCATCGATCGCATCTATCCCAGGGAACACCGGGCGCTTGCCGACCGGATCGCTGCTAACGGGGCGGTCGTGAGCGAGCTGCCGCTCGGCGAGCCTCCGCTGCGACAGTATTTTCCGCTCCGGAATCGATTGATCAGTGGTCTGTCCGCAGCGGTCGTGGTCGTGGAGGCCCGGGAGCGAAGCGGATCGCTGATCACCGCCAATCACGCAGCCAATCAGGGTCGAGACGTTTTTGCAGTGCCGGGCCCGATCACGGCTCCGACGAGCGTCGGGACCAACCGGCTGATCCGCGACGGCGCCTACGTGGTGCTGGGCCCGGATGAGATTTGCGGCGAGCTCGGCTTGATCCGAGAGCCGCGCCCTCGTCCGCGGGTCACTTGCGACCTCTCAGAGCTTTCCCGTGAGATTCTCAGCGCGCTTGCCGACGCTCCCGTCTCCCGCGACGAACTGGCGCGCAAGCTCGGCCGCGAGCCCGCCGAGTTCGCCCTCGAGTTGGTCGAACTCGAGCTCGCGCATCGAATCGCTGAGGATCGCGACGGTCGCCTGCAGATCGTCTCTCGACTCGGATGAGCCGAGCCGACTCGCCCGGTTCGCGCGTTGGCCTTCGGCCAAAGCTTTTGCAGCGTCGCGCGATCCCATCGGGATCGCGCTCCTAGC
>SDBV01004862.1_pt1 | contig 19115 bp, 19 predicted proteins | sample 2277081 | NCBI WGS metagenome assembly SDBV01 (sample SAMN10402039, study PRJNA504765) | marine sediment metagenome | isolation source: marine sediment core GS10_PC15, 223 cmbsf | place: Arctic Ocean: Southern Knipovich Ridge | collected 2010
GGGTCGACACATGACGAACCTCAGGCGCCGCCGCAGGCGGATACCCTGCGTACAGCCCCTGCTGCCGGGCGCCATCAGCCATCCGCCGCTCGGTGGGAGCCTTCAGGTCCGGGACCTCCAACTGCTGGCTCTCGGAGTTTTTCATCGGGCACCTCCGCCGAGATCGGTCGCGACAGCCTCGAAAAAATGCCACAGCGGTTGCGGCCACCAGATTCCGAGCACGAACACCGGAACGAGCGCAAGCCACATCGGCACTGTCATCCACGCGCTCAGCCTCGCGTCGTGGCCGGCCGCAAGCGGCGACTGGGGTGGCGTGCGCGCATCGAAGTACATCGCCCGGAAATGGTTCAGGAAGCCGATAAAAATCACGATCAGCAGAATCAGCATCGCGATGACCGCCCACGCGTTGGCGGTCTCGAATCCCGCGCGCATGAGCGTGAGCTCGCTGAGGAACAGACCGAAGGGCGGCGCCCCCGTGATAGCAACGGCCCCCGCCAGCCACAGCGCGCCGGTCACCGGAAATCGCGTCCACACGCCCCGTATCGCGTCGATCTCCTTGGTGCCATAAATTCTCATCGCGTTGCCGGCGCCGAAAAACATCAGCGACTTGTTCAGCGAATGGTTCAGCATGTGGTAGAGCACAGCGGCAATCGCGAGCGGTCCGCCGAAACCCAGACCGAGCGCCAGCACGCCCATGTGCTCGACGCTCGAATAGGCCATCAGCCGCTTGATGCCCTGCTGGCGCACGATGAAAAGCGCCGCGACGAAGAGCGAAAACGCGCCGAACGCCACGAGTACCGTCCGCGGGACAAGGGATCCATTCACTGCATCGGTGACGGTCAGAAACCGGGCGACGCCGAGCATCGCTGTATTCAGCAGCGCACCCGACAGCATGGCCGACACCGGCGCCGGCCCTTCGCTGTGTGCGTCGGGCAGCCACGTGTGCATCGGGGCGAGCCCTGCCTTCGTCCCGTAGCCCACCAGCACCAGCAGAAATGCAGTCTGCGTGAGGACCGGATTCATGCGCGGCGCCGCGTGCCGCAACGTGTCCCAGGTCATGTCGTAGGTGGGACCCAGCACGAGACTGCCGGCCCAGTAGAACAGCACGGTCCCAAGCAGGGCCAGACTGATGCCGGCTGACACGACGATGATGTACTTCCAGGCCGCCTCGATCGACTCCTTTCCACGCTCGAATCCGACCAGAAATGTGCTGACGAGTGTCGTCAACTCGATCGCAATCCAGTAGACGCCGACGTTGTTCATCAGCGGTCCGCAGATCATCGTGGCGGCGAAAAGCGCAAAGAGTGCGTAGAAACCCGGAAGGCGGGCCTGCTCTTCCTTGAGCAGGCGCATGTAGCCGATCGCATAGATGGAAGCCAGCGCGTAGACGATGCATGTGCAGACCAGCGTCCACGCGCCAAGCGGGTCAAAAAGCACGTAGCGATCCACGAAAGTCAGCGTACCGTTGATGTGTGCGACCAGCCAGAGCGCAACGGCCACGCACACGAGCGACGCAATAAGGTTCGCGAATTCCGCTACCCGTGCATGCTGGCTCACGACAGAAACAACAGCGGCAAGCAACGGCGCCAATATGATGAGGGCGAGCAGGGCTTCGGTCATGGTCACCCCACCAGTCGCCTGAGTTCGCGGCTGCTCGTGCTGCCCACGTGTGCAACGAGATACCTGACGAGCACACCGAAGCTGACCACGATCACCAGCAGGTCGAACAGCAGAACCAGCTCGATCAGCAGCGGCATGCCGGGCACCAGAATCTGGGACCCCAGAAAGATGCCGTTCTCAAGCACCAGCAGCCCGAGCACCTGACTGATCGCCTCCTGGCGCACGGCCAGCATCAGAAAACCGATGAGCTTCATGGACAGCATGACCGTCAGCGCGAGTACCACCACCGTGCCGCCCAGACCGAGCGCGTTGCCCAGATGGTTCGAGACGACGAACGCGAAGAGCACCAGCAGCGCACCGAGTACGAGACACGAACTGGGCTGCAACGAGACGTGCAGTTCCCGTTCGACCGCCAGCCGCGAAATGATCCTCCAGATCAGCCATGGCAAGACCAGCCCGCGGAAGAAAGCCGTCAATATGGCCACGAGATACAGCTCGTGATAGTTGCCGTAATAGCCGACGGCACCGGACAATGCGGCTATCAGCCATGATTCTCCTGTAAAGGCGAGCAGATAATCCTTCAGCCAGCGTGAGCCGAGCATCACGAAGGCGAACAGCAGGCTGCCGATCGCGAGCAGGCTGAAAAGCGACGCGGCAAGCGGGCTCAGATGGGCGAGGAGCATCGTGTCACCGTAGCTGGTTGGCGGCAATGGCAAGCACCGCGAGCATGAATGAAGCGGCAAGCGGCTCCTGATAACGAAAAAAGCGCAACCGCGACTGTGCGGTTTCCACCAGCACGACGACGAGCGCGACGATGAGCATCCGCAGGAACAGTCCCGCGGCCGCGCCCAGCACGCCGAGCGGCGTACCGTGCTGTGAGAGCCCCCAGGGCAGCGTCAGCACGTTGCAGAAGATTGTGTAGAGAATGAACTGCTTCATCATCGACGCCCATCTGAGCAGCGCAAGCAATGGCCCCGAATACTCGAGAATGCGCGCCTCCTCGATCATGTAGACCTCGATATGCGTGCTTGAATGAATCGGCAGGCGATCGGTCTCGACCAGCAACAGTACGAAGAATGCGAACACGAGAAAGAGGTGCGCCGGGCTCCAGTAAACCGATGGCTGCTGGACCAGCAGATGGTTGACCACGAACGGCAACATCGACTTCGCGAGCAAAGTGATCCCGACGAGTACGAGAATCAGCGTAGGCTCGGCAAGGATGCCAAGCATGACCGAGCGGCTCGAACCGATGCCGCCGTACGCACTGCCCGAGTCGAGGCCCGCCAGCACGATTGCAAACGAGCCGAGTGTCAGGATGAGACCGCCCCCGAGAATGTCGCCCATATCGGAAAGCGGCAAAGGAAAGTCGGTCAGTACCGGGATCAGGATCGGCACCGTCATCATGCAGGTGAACGCAACCACGGGCGCGCACCAGTAGATCCAGGAAGCGGTGTCCGGAACAACGATCTGCTTGCAGAACAGCTTGCGCAGGTCACGGTATGGCTGAAAGATCCCCGGACCGCGGCCGCGCTGCACGCGCTCCTCCCACTGAAGGATCACGCCCTGCAGGAGCGGGGAGAGCGCCAGCACAGTGATGACCTGGGCGATCTGCAGCACGATGTCTCGCACGGTCATAGCCACGCTCCCGCCTGACCGGTATCCATCGGTCCGGGCCTGCGCGCCCACAGGCCTCTTCCCGACAGAACGCACCTGCGTCGCGGAGGTTTCGGGTGATCGGGGCTATCGGGGTCGGGCTGTCGCGACTCGCCACTGCATCCCATGTTGTTCGCTTTTTTCTGGCAGTAACATGCCCGGGATGCTCATCAATACGAGCCGACAAAATGCCTGCCGGCCCCGGCTTCCTGGGGACTGACAGGCATCATCAGCCGTACGGAATACATACGGCGGTTAAGGGAGAATGCCATCTCCGCTTGCGTCAACAGTGAGTATACAAAACCCGCCGCAACGCGCAAGGCCGAAAAATCAGCCTAATGGGTACGCCGGCCGAGGAGTGAAAAATGCTTCCCCGGCTCTTTTGCCATGTCATCTCCGAGCAAGCCGAACTCGATCGGCGAACGGGTGAAAAAAACGTGAATATGCTCCGCCTTCACGGCCTCCAGCATCCTGTCCGCCTCATCTTCGCTGACGGCGAGAATGACCTGGACAGGCTGCTCCGCCAGACTGAGCATGTGGGCTGCGTGGTGCGCACCGGCATGCCCGGTTCCCTCCGCACAGTTGATCACGGTTGCCCCGTGAATGCCCAGCTGTTTTGCCTCCCGGAGGAGCCATTCGATGATCGTATGGTGACCGTGGTGCCTGCTCTGCTCGGTGTAGAACGTAAGCTGATAGCCATTCATGTTTGCCTCCTCTCGCGACGCCAGGACGTCGTCGTACAGACGACAGGCCCTCAGGCTGACGCGTCTCGTATCTGAATATTAGTCGGTTCGCGGTCCCGTGGTTGACGCACAGCAGCAAACTTCATACCCGAACTTCTCGATCGCACCCTCAGCTATCCGGATCAATTTCCCTGACGAAGCGAGCCGCCTCGATGAACACCGGAACCATCTCGTCGACGCGCTCGGGCGGCACGTGGATTTCGACCCACTCCTGCATGACCGAACGCCCGTACGGCTGGAACGGAAACGCCCGACCACTCTGAATGAGGTCTGCAGCATAGTGTGGCGGCAAACGGATTCCAATGCCCCTCCCGTAAACGCAAAGGACAATACGGCGTCCGAGGAACACGGCCGGGTAGCCAAACAGATTCGCTTCCCGCGCGTCGCCATCCAGCGCCTTCAGACAGAGCAGTACGGCATCAAACAGGCTCCGGTCATGAATCGGCTTCGATTGCTTGTCCATCTGCTTCTCCTGCCAGGAGCGGCACACCGCATCGCGCTGAAGTTTTTCCGGCCCGCTGCCTATCGTCGCCGATCGAACGCGGCGCGCCCGGCATACTCCGCCGCTTCGCCAAGCGCGCCCTCGATGGTGAGCAGGCGGTTGTATTTTGCAACCCGCTCTCCCCGCGCCGGTGCACCCGCCTTGATCTGTCCGCAGTTCAATGCAACGGCGAGATCGGCGATGCTGGTGTCCTCCGTCTCTCCCGAACGGTGCGCCACCATGCACGAATAGCCGGAAGAAAGCGCCATGCGTGCAGTGTTCAGCGTTTCCGTGACGGTCCCCACCTGGTTGGGCTTGATGATCACGCAGTTACAGCACCGCCGCGCAATGCCACGCACCAGAAATGCGCGGTTACTGACAAAGAGGTCGTCCCCTGCTATCTGGATCTGTTCGCCGAGCTCGCCTGTCAGTTGTGCGTAGCCATCCCAGTCCGTATCCACGAGCGGATCTTCGATTGAAACGATCGGATAGCGCATCGACCACTCCCGACACAACTCCATCATCTCCGCAGCGTCCAGGCTACGGTCTTCCAGTTCGAGGCGGTACCGGCCATCCTGCCAGAGGCCGGAGGCGGCAAGGTCCAGCGCGAGCGCAATGTCTTCGTCCGGACGGTAGCCGGCACGCTCGATGGCCTGCATCAGCAGATCGAGCGCCGCCGCGTTGGACGGCAACTGCGGCACGAAGCCGCCTTCGTCGCCGAGGTTCGTTGCCGCGTGGCGCTCCACGAGCAGTTCTTCGAGCGCATGATACGTCTCGACGCCGTACCGGATGGCTTCCCGGAACGTCGGTGCGCCGAGCGGCACGAGCATGAACTCCTGAATGTCAGGACCGCCGTTCCCATGGCTACCACCGTTGAGCACATTCAGCATCGGCACGGGTAGCACGTGTGCCTCATCGCCGCCAAGGTACCGGAACAACGGAAGACGGCACACCTGTGCCGCCACCCGGGCACAGGCAACCGATACGCCTAGCGTGGCATTGGCCCCGAGGCGGCTCTTGAAGTCCGTGCTGTCTAGTTCGATCAGGGTCGCGTCGATGCGCCACTGATCGTCGGCGGGTAGCCCGACCAGTGCAGATGCGATCACCTCATTGACGTGCCGGACGGCCCGCAGGACGCCCTTTCCTCCGTATCGGGCGGGATCGCCATCCCGCAGCTCCAGGGCCTCCGACTTCCCGGTCGACGCACCTGAAGGCACGGCCGCACTGGCGAGCGACCCGTCGTTCAGGACCACGGTAACCTGAACGGTCGGATTGCCCCGTGAGTCCAGTACCTCTTCACCCGTCACACTCGTGATCGACGCGGATTTGGACATCGCCCCATTCTCCTTCTGACAGGCGTCAACGTTCAGGCCTGCTGGGGGAGCTGCCGGAACGCGCTGCGGCCGGCGAAGCGGGCATCGTCTCCCAGCATGCGCTCGATCGCGAGCAGCCGGTTGTACTTCGCGACACGTTCGCCACGCGCCGGTGCCCCCGACTTGATCTGGCCACAGCCCAACGCGACGGCGAGATCCGCAATGCTGGTGTCTTCCGTTTCTCCGGAACGGTGTGAAACAAGGCAGGTATAGCCGGCCGAAAACGCGAGCTGGGCCGTATCGAGTGTCTCGGTCACGGTGCCGATCTGGTTAAGCTTGATGAGGATGCTGTTGCAGCAGTGCTCATCAATACCGCGTTGCAGGAATTTGCGGTTAGTCACAAAAAGATCGTCGCCCACCACCTGCACCCGGCCCCCAAGCGACTTCGTCAACGCCGCAAATCCATGCCAGTCGTTATCGGCCAGCGGATCTTCAAGCGACACCAGCGGATAGCGGTTCACCCAGTCAGACCAGTACGCAATCATCTGCTCCGACGTAAGCGTCTTGCCATCGCGGGCCAGGATGTAGTGCCCTTCTTTGTAGAAGGAACTGGCAGCGGGATCGAGACCGATCGAGATATCCTCGCCGGGCCGATACCCTGCCCGCTCGATCGCTTTCAGGATGAGGTCCATGGCTGCGGCGTTAGATGGCAGCTGGGGTACGTAACCGCCCTCGTCGCCCACGTTGGTCGACGCGCCAGCCTCTGCCAGTACCGTTCCGAGCGCGTGATACGTCTCGGCACCATAGCGCAGAGCTTCCCGAAACGTCGGCGCGCCGAGCGGCACCAGCTTGAACTCCTGCACGTCCGGACCATCGTCGCCGTGCTTTCCCCCGTTAAGCACGTTGAACATCGGTACCGGCAGCACGTGCGCATTGGCTCCGCCGAGATAGCGAAACAGTGGCTCCCCGGTCTCGAGCGCCGCCGCCTTCGCGCATGCGAGCGACGCACCCAGGATCGCATTGGCACCCAGCACCCCCTTCGAGTCCGAGCCGTCCGTCTCGATCAGCTTCTCGTCGATACGGCGCTGGTCGTTCACCAGCATCCCGTTCAGCGCCCATGCGATCTCGCCGTTGACATGCTTGACGGCCTTCAGCACACCTTTACCGCCGTACCGCGCCCGGTCGCCGTCGCGAAGTTCGACTGCCTCGAACTCGCCCGTCGACGCTCCCGAAGGTACGGAGGCACTAGCCGTCACGCCGTTGCTCAACGTGACAGTGACGTCGACCGTAGGGTTACCTCGCGAGTCAAGGATTTCGTCGGCCGAGATGGCCTGTATTACCGCGTGTTTGCTCATTGCAACTCCGGGAATGGATTTCAATTCAGGGATGGGCATCATGAAAGGCAGCCACGGCGCTGCGAATGGCTTCGTATGCCGCGTCAATATCAGCCCAGCCGTCGAACTGCACCCATTTCCCCGGTTCGAGCTTCTTGTAATTCTCGAAGAAGAACTGGATCTGATTCAGCGTATATTCGCCGACGTCTGCAAGCTCCTTGATATTGCGCGTCGCGGGACAGACGCTGTCGACCGGCACGGCGATCACCTTCTCGTCCGGCCCCGCCTGGTCTGTCATGTTCATCAGACCGACTGGCCGGCAGGCAATCAGCGACAGGCGTTCCAACGGAAACGGTGCGATCACGATGATGTCGATCGGATCCCCGTCACGCGCGAGCGTGCGTGGAATAAAGCCATAGCTGGCCGGATAACGCATACCTGCGCTCATGATCCGGTCAACCTTAAGGATTCCGAACTGCTTGTCGGCCTCATACTTCACCGGTTCGCTCTGCGCAGGAATCTCGATGATTGCATTGACTTCGAGCGGCAGGTTTTCGCCCGCAGGAATGGCGTTGAAATCCATCACTGGCCTCCCTCTGCGCCGAGCGTGTCGTACTCGATGGGTGCGCGAGTATAGAAAAGACGGATACCGGCGTCGCGCAGCTTTGCCAGTAGCGCGTCGATCTTCGCATCGTCAGCAATCACCATCACCGCGACCGGCTGGTCCGTCAGTTCGAAGAATCGGGCTGCGTGAAATTTACCTTTGGCGTCCACTCCTTCGGCAACTTCAACGACAGTGGCACCCACTATGCCCATCTGCTTTGCCTCATCCAGCAGCCATTCGACTACTGTCATGTGCTCGACGCGATGACTCTGATTCGCCGCGTAAACGGTAAGCTGACTGCCTTTCATACGTACCTCCGCATCCGCGACCGGCGCGTCCAGACAGATGAAGACATGCGTGCACGCACGTCAGGCATTGCCCGACGGGGAAATAAAACTGATCGCATTGGAAAACCAGATTCGTGAATTTACAAACCTGGGCGGCGGAACGCCTTGACATGCCTACGCCGTCCTGACCCAGGAACCGGTAGGCATCATCAGCCCGCAATGGGGCAGTTAAAGGAGAATGCCATCTCCTTTTTCTATCTTAGCACGCTGCATAGGCGGCGACTACTGCCGCAGGCGCACCAGAACTTGCTGCCGCGGGGGTTTGATCACACGCAAAAACCGCGTTGCGAATTACCGGTAGTTTGGCTACAGTGAAAGCAGTTTGATCTACGGAGATGGCATTCTCCGCCAACCGCCGGCGACGCCCGGCTGATGATGCCTGCAGCTGTCCGGCACCCGGGTCGCTGTGGGGCGCGTTCTCTCCCCCGTTCGACCCGTGCCGGCGCATTTTTCTGTGTGCCGCTGACAGGAGAGACGAATGATCTCAATCGAGATTCCCGGTTACCACACGCTGAACCTGCGGCATCTTGTGCTCGACTACAACGGTACGCTGGCGGTCGACGGCCGGCTGCTCGACGGCGTCGAAGCACAGCTCATAGCCCTCATCCGAACAGTTGACCTCCACATCGTGACGGGAAACACATACGGCGATGCCCGCGAGCATCTGCGCGGGTGCCCGGCCGAGGTAGTCTGTCTGCCAGCCAGCGGACAGGCACAGGCTAAACGCGAGTACGTGCTGCGACTCGGCGCGCAACAGGTTGTGGCTGTCGGAAATGGGCGCAATGATGCCCTGATGCTCGGGCAGGCAGCGCTCGGTATCGCCGTAGTGGGTACCGAGGGTCTGGCCGGCGACGCGCTGCAGGCGGCCGATGTCGTCGTCCATCACGCGGTGGACGCTCTCGGACTGCTGCTGCATCCCAAACGACTCATCGCGACGTTGCGTAGCTGACGGGAGCTTCCAGATGGACTACGACGGTATCGGCGCGGGCAGCAATGTTCCGGCTTCGTTTAACGTGATCATCGAAATGTCGGCGTTCGGTGAACCAGTCAAGTACGAGGCCGACCCAAGATCCGGCCGCCTGCGGGTAGAGACGTTCATGATGACAAGCATGCGGTATCCGGCGAACTACGGCTTTATTCCGGACACCCTTGCGCCGGACGGACGGCCGCTCGACGCGCTGGTTGTTGCACCGTTCCCAATCGTTCCCGGCGCGGTGGTCGAGGCGCGCGCGCTCGGCACCATGCATCTGACCGACGAGCGCGGGCCGGACACCAAGGTGATCGCCGTACCCGTGGATCGCGTGTGCACGTCCACCACAAGAAGCCGCTCGCTCGACGATCTGCCAGAACCACTGCTGCACGAGTTTCGCCATTTCTTCGTGAATTACAAGGTGCTCGAACCCGGCCGCTGGTCCCGTTTCGAGCACTGGGGATCCGTCGAGGATGCAAACGGCGAACTGCTGCAGTCGATTGCGAAATGGCGCGAAGCATCTGCTTCATCAGAGTAATCACATAAACGCAATTCTTCGTTCGCTATCAGGATACCGGACGCGTTGCCGACGCCCGCCACGGTCGTTAGAATGAAGTCGTCACCTCGGGAGATGGCATACCTCCCTGAACCGCCGCATATCACATGCGGCTGATGATGCCTACAGTTCCTGGAGGGAGCTGCGGGTCATGCCGTTGCCTGTCCAGGCTTGTGTCTTTCCAGTACCCGACGACAGTGCAACGCGCCAGCCACGATGATCCTGCGCCCGGACCACACGCCGCACTGATGCTCTCAGACGGCGAGGTCGATTTTCTCTGGTGGTTCATCCAGGGCAGCATCATGGACGCCGACGTTCGGGCACGTCTTTACGACCATTGGGGAATGTGCCCTCGACATGCGCTGGCATTTTTTGTCGTCGAAGCGGCATTTCGTCCGCATCTCATCCACGGCAGCACGATCCTGTACACCGAACTGTTGCGCCGCGCCGCGCGGGTGCTGGGCGGAGATGGCCTGTACAGGCTCGTTCCAGCAGCGCTTGCGCGACACAGGCTGCGTTCATCAGGTCCATGCCACATGTGCGGGCTCGGCTATGGGCCGGACTCGGCAGGAAACGCCCCACCCGAACGGCTGGCAAAGGGCCGCGACCTTGCCAACGCGCGAGCCTTCGCGACCGACAATCGCGACGGATGGCTGCCGCATGTCTGCGGACAATGCGCCGACACCGATAGTCCCGTACGTTGCCGGCCACATCTCTTTCATGAGCTGGAACACGACGGATCAATTCCGATGCAATTTCATCGGGATACCGTCGAAAGCATCTGCACACACCTCGCGAAATTTGAACACGCCTTTCGCTGGGACAGCCGCGGCACCGATGCGGACACCGACCGGGGCGCGCTCGTGGCAGCAATCGGCTGGTGCAGCGGCTGGCGCGAAATACTCGCAACCTTCGATGGCGGCTAGACAACGAGACATCCATGCTACGCGACCACAAGCATTCCGCCTTCCCGTCCGACTATGCCAGGCGGATCGGTGAGGCATTCGTCCGCATCGACACCTGCCTCACCGATGCATTGCATTATCTCGATCCTGTTGCGCACCGCTCCCCATTTCCGTCTCGAGTCGCTGACGGCGTTCCGGTCCAGCATCAGATGATGCTGGATGGACTGAATCAGGTACGCGCAGCCATGTGTACGATTGTCGAGCGTCACGGCATCACGCTCCCCGCTCCGGAAACCGGTGCCATCAACGCCTGCCGGCTGCGTATCAGCGAAGCGATACTCTCGGTGTCTGAACTCGACCCTCGCATCGGCAGTCTTTCTCCCACCCTCACTGCCCATGGCCTCCCCGATGAGTTCGAAGAGGAAGCTAACCGCCTCGTGGCTCACCTGATGGCGCTCCTCGAAAGCGTACAGGCGTCGCTTGCGGGGGACGTCGCCGGTGCATCATCGGCCCCGACTGGCGGCGTGCCAGCCATGTCGCAGCAACCGGTCGACGCAGCAGCGTCCGTCCCGGCTCTCGTGATGGAGCTGGAGCGCATTACAGCCACACACGGTTTGGGTGAACTCCACCGGCGCACGATCGATTTCTCGCATCACCAGGCATCCGAAGACATCGTCGTCGGCTTCTTCGGCGCGGTCAGTGCCGGCAAATCGTCGCTGATAAACAGCCTGTTGGGCAGCGCGTTGCTACCGGTGGCCGCATTGCCGACAACCACGATACCAGTTGAAGTCCGTCGCGGTCGCACAGCGAAAGGCACAGTGGAATTTGTCGCGGCAAAACCAGAACCCATCGAACCGGGCCGTATAGCCGAGTTCGTCGACGACCACTACAACAATTCAAACGCGCGCCATGTCACGCGCATCGTGCTTGAAGCGCCTGCCGAACTGCTGGCCAGTGGAATCACGCTCATCGATACGCCCGGGGTAGACTGGGACGTATGGGACTCAACGCCGGGCGGCCCGACGACGGCCCCCTGGTGCGACCTGGCCGTCGTGCTCATATCGGCGACCGCCCCGCTGACATTGCGCGAAGCCGCACTGGTACGTCAGCTCAGCAATCGCGGCGCGCGCGTTGCCGTGCTGGTAACAAAGATTGATCTCGTCGAAGCCGACGACCGGTGGCGTATCTATGACCACGTCGTACGTGGTCTCTGGAAGAGCACTCACCTCGACGTCCCCGTATACCTGATCAGTACATGTGAAGACGACCCGCCCTGGCGGCGCGCCTGGATGGACGGCCCGTTCGCTGACACGCTCGCGCAATGCCGCGAGCAGCGTCTTGCCATGCGCAGTCGACAGCTTGCCGCGTTGCGAAGTAATGTCCTCGACGCACTGCAGATACGGCTCCTGTGGCGCTCGCCAGTCACACACGACTGCGAACAGGTAGACGAAATCATCGGCGCATTGAGCGCGATTCGTGCCGCGATCCAGGCGGCGGATCCTTCGCCCAGACATTCCGCCATGTTGCTCGACCGGACGATGGCCGGCCTCGCAAACGAGATTGCGCACAACGCTGCCGCCCTATGGTCTGAAACGCATGAAATGCTGTTCGATGCGACGCGCCTGGTCGAACTGGCAACCAATGCACGGGCGCTCGCGCTGGCAGGCACAGCGACCCGAACGCTCGAATCACTCCACGCGCGGGCGAACATTGCGTTGCATCACGCGGCGGATACGCTCGGGGCAGCACGGCTTCTACCGGGACTGCCACCGGGTGCCTACGTCGCGCCAGCCTTTGTATTCGACCGCCCGTTGCCGACCACGCTGTTGCCCCGCTCGCTCGGCTGGGTGATCGGTCGCTGGGGTTTCTATCTGAGTGCGCGCAACAGCCTGCTTCACAACGCTTCGACCGAGGTCATCCGGCGATCACTGTCGTCCTATCTTGATCTGCTCGACACATGGATGCGACGCTCGCTTGCCGGCCTTACCAAGGCACTTGACGAACATATCGTCCGCATTCAGGCCGCACGGAAGCGGGACGACCCCGAGACACTCCGGGCTGCCACCCAGCTGCATCGCGACATCGCCAGGCTGCTTTCAGCCGAGTTCAACTGACGTACCGTGCAGCCCAGCCAACGACGAATCGCCCGCTGTCAGGAGGCGCGTGCAGTCGTCCGCCCGGCTGGACGGCAGCGATCGGACCGGACGCTACCGACGCCCGTCGACACTTTGCTCTTCGCCAGGCACGGCGGGCGCGTCCTCCGGCACGCCAGCGCCTGGCGAACCTGGGACGGGGGCAATAGCACCCGGTTCGGGCGCGGCGTCCTCTCCAAATATCTGCAGGTAGAGATCCTGACCGAAACTCGTCTGCAGCGGCTCCGCCTCAATCAACCGGAAAGTGCGGACTCCGTCGTCCCGGCGTTCCGCCCTAAGGAACATCGATGGAAATTTTTCGTGTTCGTGCAGCTCATGGGCCAGCGAATACAGGTGCGTGACGAAGAAGATTTTCACGTGATGCTCAAGTAACGCATCCAGAATCTGCCTCCCGATGTCCGAACCTTCCCGCTCATTCGTCGACGCGAAAGATTCATTCGAAAGAAAAAGCGCATTCGCGACCATGTGGTCCACGATCTCGGTCATGCGCCGGAGTTCCTCGTCGAACTTCCCTCCACGCATCGACGAATCCTCTTCCCGCTTGTAGTGGGTAAAGATGGCCTGCGCGGCGTTGGCTTCGAATTCTCCGGCGCCCACAAACACGCCTGCCTGCAGCAGGATCTGCGCGATCCCGATGCTACGCAGGAAGGTCGACTTTCCGCCCTGGTTTGCGCCGGTCACAACAACAAGATCCTTGCCATTGGCGTCCGCATCGTTGCCAACCGGTGCCTGTTCCATTCTCAGCGCGAGGTTAACGTCGTAGAGCCCATGGTATCGATGCCTGCGCTCGCCCACTGTATGAGGAACCGGAAAGCAGACAGGCATGCCGCGACGTACCAGTTCATTGCGCAGATTCAGGCAGCCCAGGTAGAAACCCAGTTCCAGGGACAGCATCGAGAAGAAGCTCTTGATGTGGTCCGCGGACTGCGCGAGCGCGTTCGCGACGTGGTTTATGCCTCGCGCCTCAAGCTCGCCCAGTGCGCGTGCGCCATTCTCGTCCCGGTCCGCAATCCGGAACGTCCTGGACGGCGGCCGTTTTGCAAACATCCTCCTGAAAAGGTTCGGATCCTTTTCGTGCGGCTTGCGCAGCACATAATGTTCACCCTTGTTCCCCCGTCCGGGTCGCGCGCTGATCAGCACGCCGCCACTGAATCTGATCTCCTTCAGGCATCGCGTGATGGTGATGAAGTAATCGTCCGTCAGTTCCTCCCGCAGCATGGCGAAAAACCGTCTGAAGCCCGGGGACTCAAAGCGGCCCACGTTATCGTCAGCCAGCCTGCGAAGCCGTTCCAGGATCCCCGAAAACGTCTGCACAAGATCTCGGGCACCATGCAGGATGCCACTCGGCGAGGATGTCACCCCCCAATAGAAGCTCTTTCGTTCGGCTGCAATTGCTTCCACCGCGATCGCATAGATCTGCCTTGCAACGTCCTCATGTGCGATGCAGTCACCGAGCACTGCCTGCCGGTAAAGAATCTCGTCCACGTCGGACAGACTAAGTGGCAGCACCTTCTTCGCGATATCGAAAAGATACTCGTCGCCAGCAGCCATGACCTTATAGAGCGTATTCAGTTCCAGATCCTGGACCAGTGTGCGTTCGTTCCAGAACTCTTCCCTGCGCCAGTCGAAGTCTTTCCCCTCATGCAGCAGATAGGCTTTCATGATGCGAGGCGCTCCTTCAGGCGATCGTAGGTGAGTCCATATTGCTCAGCAACTGAAATGGCATAGGCGCGCCCATCCGCCAGGCGCCGTCTTACTCGAAAGGTCCGCGCTGACGGATTGTCGGGATTGATCTCACTCACCATGCTGACTGTCTGCGGGCCGAGCGTCGCCAGTTCCTCGATGAAAGTCACACAGACGCACAACGCGTCAAGCCTGACGATTTCGCCAATGATGCGGCGGCACAGGAACAATGCGTCGGCCAGCGTTGTCGAGCTGAAGATTTCGTTCATCAGGATGATGCTGCCGGACGTAGCGCGCTGCAGGATCCCATGCATGCGCATCAGGTCGTCCTGAAGCTTGCCACGCAGGTCTAGCGTGTTTTCTTCACGCTCGAAATGGGCAAAAAGCCTGTCATAGAGGTACAGACGGGAATTCCGGCCCGGCACCGGACAGCCCAGTTTTGCCAGGTAATGCAGCTGGCCAAACGTGCGAGCAAAGGTTGTCTTGCCTCCGTTGTTCGGTCCGGATACCACAAAAATCCGCTCGGCACCGTCCAAGCGCATGTCGTTGCAGACCACCGCGACCTTGTCGGCACAAAGCTTGTGAGCCAGGACAACATCGAACGTGTTTTCGCATTGCACCGCCTTGGTCGACGATGAAACCGTCGGATAGCTGAATGGCAGGCCGGCATCACGACATGGCTGGATATAGCTACGGTACGCAAGATAGAACTGGATCTCACGGTCGAAGGCCGAGATCGTCGGATCGAGATACCCGGCATACCGGCTGCGAAAGCCTTCAAGTAGCGCGAATGACTGGGGATGAAGTTCGGCAACGAAGTCGAGTATCTGCGCCTCGACGTGATTCATCTCCGGGTAGTCCTTCTGCGCGACGCTGCGGTCCTTGACCTCGCCCTGCTTGAACCGTTCAAAAATGCCCAGCACGTACGCACTGTAGTCCGACTCGCCGTCGTAATTCAGGACCGTGATGGCATTACCATTGATGTGTATGCAGTAGCGCACGCCGGCAAGCGCCGTACGTACCTCTTCGAGATCACGTTCGAGTCCGGTGAACACCTCCGAGCCAATGTATGACTGAAGCCAGGCATCGAACGCATGCAGGCCCCTTGATGCGGGACGCCCGTCGCGCAAGCCGGCAGAGAATGCCCTGACAGCCTGGCTGTACTGCGTCGCCGCCTCATGGAACCACCACTCCTTCTGTCGCCGGTAGTACAGCTTTTCGGCCTGTTCAAGGCTTGCCCTCATCTTGCGCATGGCAAGAGCAAATGCCTGAATCGATAGGAACACGTTGGTGTTGTCAAGGTCCCGCATGACCTCGTGCCGAAAGATAATCGCGTCTTCGCGCGTGAGCTCCGTGCGGAAGAACGGCACCAGCTTGTACTCGTCGTAGCCCCGCGTGGCCTCGTGCACAAACTGGTCCAGATTCAGGTCACCAAAAAATTCCGGCTGATCGACCTCGCCGGACGGAGGACCATCCTCTGGCGTCTCGAAGAGAATGCTGTGGAATGCCACTGTCTTTCCCCCTGCGCTCATCGCGCACGCCATAGCGCACGCAGCCAGCCGGGCCCTTTTTACAGGAAGCCAGGCTGGGCGAACAGAGAACCGGGAACACCGCGGACGCGGCGCAGGCACACGAAGGGGAAACGCGATTTTTCGCGCACACCTACAGCACCCGTTCCCAGGCCTGTAGGCATCATTAGCCCCGAAGGGCGGTTTTGGAGGAATGCCATCTCCAGCTGTGCAGACAGTTTACGCTGACGGACTCCGGCTTACAACAAGACAGGAGCGACGTCGCAAACTCTACACGCAACACGAGCGGCCGGAAACGTTCACCGGCATTTGCGCGCTTCAATGAGACATCAGTACAGGTATCGACCAGTTGTGCAGCAGATCCTGGCTCACACTGCCGAAGAAGCGTTCGGCAAACGACGAATGGCCGAAAGCGCCGGCGACAACCAGGTCCGCCCGCTGCCGGTCAATACACGTGAAGAGGGTGTCGGTGACGTTCGCGTCGTCGACATCCGGCCACGTGAAAATCTCCGAACCTATTCCGTGCCGGTCTAGCCACTGCTGAACGCGTTGCGGCGCAGAGTCGATATGATCAGATGGCGGTGCGTATTCGAATACCGTTACCTGAGTGGCGTGAAGAAGCATCGGGAGGGCATCGTGCAACGCGCGCGTGGACTCCCTGCTGGAGTTCCATGCGATAACCACGCTCTGTCCGACCGGGACCGGCGTCCAGTTGACCGGCAGTACCAGCACGGGCACACCCGCGTTCGCAACAATTTCGTCGGGGATAGCACTTACAGTCGTATCCGCAGCGTTCGTTCCGCGCTGCGACGCGACGACAAGATCCGCGTAATGCGCGTAGAAGTCCTTCCAGCTTGTTGTCCGCTTTTCAGCGACGCGGTATTCGCCTGCCAAGGATGCTGAATGCAGCTTCTCTTCGAACACCTCCTGAAGGCGCAAGGCGCGCTCTGCAAATTCGTTACTGAATGCCTCCTGTGCCGACACGTCAACGCCGATCAGGCGTGCGTCAAACCGGCGACAAAGCGTGGCCGCCAGCTCGAGGCGATGATCCGTGTCCCGACCCGGATCGAGAAATACCAGAATGTCCTTGTAACCCATGGCTCCCTCCTGCAGGAAAGTGTCAAACATCTGCGCTTGATCAGTGCTGGAGCAAAAAGCTGGCCGGTGCGATGCGTGTCCTCGGGAAACAACCGCCCACCTTATGACCGCGCGCCGTATCGCCCCGCCAATCGCCTGGAAACCCCGTTCTTTCGCCTTTCCGGACAACTTGCCGCACGCGACCTCCTTGATCTAAACTAGCGTGTCTGGGAGATGGCATGCCTCCGATAACTGCTGACGCAAGTCAGCTGATGATGCCTGTGGGTCCTTGCGGGAAGAAGGACGGAAGGCATTGCGTGCTGCGTTTTTCCTCCCTCAAGGTTTGAGTTCTTCAGGCCAGAGTTCCAACTCTTTCGAGCGCACGAATCTTCATTGCATGGCACGTGCCTAGCCAGGCCGATGACTGGCTTTTATACACGCGCCCCAATCTTCGGCACACACGCTGCGTGCCGCGGTTGTGTTCGCCCGGACGATAATCGTTGCGGTGACGAAATTTCGTGTCTCACGGCCTGCCGTGATACCGGTGATCCTATGGTTGACCGTGAGGGCTTTCGCCCAAACGTGGGCATTGTGCTCGTCAACGCCCGCAACGACGTCTTCCTCGGGCGGCGGGTGCGCGACCACAAGTGGCAATTCCCGCAAGGTGGCATAGACCGAGGAGAGACACCCGTCGAAGCCATGTACAGGGAGCTTTATGAAGAGATTGGCCTTCTTCCCACTCACGTCAAGATAATTGGCCGAACGCGGGACTGGCTACGCTATGAAGTCCCTGAGTCGTTCCTCCGGCGCGGCGACCGTGGCAATTTTCGTGGCCAGAAACAGATCTGGTTTCTGCTGCGTATGGTCGGCAGTGATGGCGACATCTGTCTACGGAATACCGATCACGCCGAGTTCGACGGATGGAGCTGGAGAAAATACTGGTCGCCTGTGGACTGCGTCGTCGAGTTCAAGAGGGGAGTGTACATGGCTGCTCTGACTGAACTATCGCGCTTTCTGCGCCGTCCATCGACGTTTCATCGACGCGCAATCACTGCCGTCTGACAAGGGCAAACGCTGGCCGTTTCCATAATGCGGGTGCCGTCTGCCACCTCGCGACGAGCAGGCCTCAGTCACCGATTGCCTCCAGAATGCGAATACCCAGCAGGTGGAACTAATGAGAATTGAATCAATCCTTTCCGGAGGGAAACTATTGCGCCCGTCGGTCGAGCGCGACGGTGATGGACATTATCTTTGGGTCGTCTCGGTGTCCTCTCCCAATCCATCAAAACCCGGCTCTGATACCGTCGTCTACAAAGGCAGTTGCGACGCCGCCCCCGCCGACGAAGCACTCGACATCGCCGCCGATATGGCCAGTCAAATCGCGAAACAGTTAGCCGACGTCGACGATGAATAAAGTCGATGCCTCGAGCGGGATCGCTTAGCCTGATACGCAATCTTTAATTGCAGCTTCGACCGGTGCAACGGCGGGTTCTACGCCCGGCTCGCACCGTTCAAAATAGTGTCTATGAACACCCGCCTCTCTACTTCACCTTGCAAACGCAACGGTTCATTCCCAGGTAGCGCCCATGACGAAAACGCGCGACGAACTCAATCAGTCGTCGCGCTTACGTTCATCATGATGGTTGGAGAGATCGTTGCCGGTTACCTGACGGGCTCGATGGCGCTGCTTGCCGATGGTTTCCACATGGCAACGCATGCGGGCGCGCTCGGGACTGCCGCAGGAGCTTACGCCTACGCCAGGCGGCACTCGGCCGAGCGTGCTTTCAGCTTTGGCACGGGCAAGGTAGGCGAGCTCGCCGGCTTCGCTTCCGCCCTCATCCTGGCCCTCGTATCGATAGCGATAGCGATCGCCGTCGAGTCACCCGGTCCCGCCGGAAGTCACGTGCCCGGTATCTGCTGAAGCAACGCTGCACATTACCGGCCCCGCAGCATCGGACGTCTCCCTCCACTCACGTTGCGGGCCGGGCTTTCGCGCTGCGCGTCGAGCCGCGTACCGCGTCTCGCCCCTGACGGGCATCAATCCCTGACGCAACCCCTTGACCCCTGAACAGCCGGGTCAGGTGGAGGCCGCACACGCGGCCCCCACGATCGCGCTCGCCGCGCGGCGGCTCATCCCGGTCAAACCC
>SDBV01004863.1_pt1 | contig 19113 bp, 19 predicted proteins | sample 2277081 | NCBI WGS metagenome assembly SDBV01 (sample SAMN10402039, study PRJNA504765) | marine sediment metagenome | isolation source: marine sediment core GS10_PC15, 223 cmbsf | place: Arctic Ocean: Southern Knipovich Ridge | collected 2010
CTTTAGTTTTATAAAAATTTAAAGCTAAAACAAAAGATAGAAGAGTACAAATAGAAATTATTAAAAAAGTGTGCCCAAGAGTTTTGTTATATAAAAAACCAACTAGCTGAATTATCCCAGCGCAGACAAAGGTTCTAATGGTCATTATTAAAGAAGATGCAGGTCCGTTTTTTTCAGGAAATACACCTAGAGAGGCTGAAAAAACTACAGCGTAACCAATGGCGCAAGATAGAGCAAAAATACACATAAACAAAGTTACTTGCCAAACAGGGAAATTAGGTGTAAGCCAGGTTATACAAAGTATTGATAGAGTTGCTAAAATTGGGATTAAAAGACCGAAAAGAGCAGATTTTTTTTCTCCGAAAATATTTGATATTCGATGAGCGAAATAACTCATAAATGAAAAAGAGGCGATGATTATAGCTTGATGAATAGAAAAGCTTGTTAAAGAGATTCCTTTTACATCACGATAAAAAAAAGGCATAACACTAATAAATGCAAAGTAAGATGCTGCTAAAAGAGTAGGAACGAGAGCGCTTTGTAAAAATCTTTTTGATTTGAGTAAAGTTACATAGTTTTGAAAAACATCTTTTAATTTTACATCTTGAGGTTTTTTAGTTTCGGGCAGGAAAAAAAAGATGAGTAAAAAGCTCAAAGTTGAGCAAATAGCTACCACGCTATAGCAACCTCTCCATCCGAAATAAGCATTTAAAACTCCCCCAAGAATTGGAGCTGCAGCTATAGTTGTTGTTAAAATAGCATTTAACCTTCCCATCCATCTAGTAACGTCATTACCTTGATAGACATCGGATAGCATAGTAAATACAATTACAAAAGATGCAGCGGCCCCTAGACCTTGAATAAATCTAAATAGTAAAATCATTTCTATATTTGTGGATATGGCGCAGCCTAAACTACCGATAAAAAAAATACAGTTGCCGATTAACATAATAGGGCGTCTTCCAAAACGATCGGCTAGAGGGCCGTACCACAAAGATGCGAGACAAAATCCTAAAAAATTTATGCTAATAGTTCTTTCAACCATTTCTTCAGAAACCGAAAAAAATCGAGCGATATCAGGAAAGCTAGGCAAGGATAGATCGATTTCCATAGCTGATGTTATCAAAGATAAAATTAGTATGTACGGAAAGGATTTATTGACGTTAATTTTCATAAGGTTTTTTCAATTGAAGAAATTATAACATTCACATAAGATTTAAAGTCTCAATGTAAAGAGACTCAAATATAACAAAAACTAACAAATTATTTCTAGTAGTAATCGAATAAGAAAAAAACAATAAAGTTATGTATATGGCAAGGGATGCTCAAGAGCTATTAAAAACATATCTTAAATTATTTGAGATTAAGATCAAAAGTTTTGAAAAAATTGAACATGAAGAAGCTTTAAGTTCGACCATATATAAATTAATAATGTCGGATTCATCAATTCGTATCTTAAAGATTTCATTTAATAAAAAAAGATGGGTAAGAGAGTGTTATTGTTTAGAAGCTGTTAAAAAACATATTTTAGTTCCCAAAATTATTGAGGCTGTAGAATCTAAAGAGGATGCCAGCGGTGCAATATTGATGGAGTATATTCCTGGCAAATTAATCGTAGCACAATCTTTAACTAACGATCTATCTTTTCAGATGGGATCTTTATTAGCCTCCCTTCATCAAATTGATGTAAAATTTTATGGTGATTTTTCTCAAGATCAAATATTACCCCCTTCAATAGAGAGTGGCTTTTCGCTTTTAAAAGAGTATTTTGAAAAATCCTTTAAAGAGTGTGAAAATCATCTTCAAAAAGAGCTTTTAGATATAATTAAAAAATATTTTTATGAGTCTTTAAAAGAGATAAAAAACCTAGATGGTCCTCATATAATCCATCGAGACTTTAAACCTGGCAATATTATTGTGAAAAATAATAAAATAAAAGCTTTGATTGATTGGGAAATTGCAAAAAATAGTTTTGCCGAAGAAGATTTTTCTCAAATGGAGTATCTTGTTTGGGATAAATACCCTAAAACCAAAGATGCTTTTTTAGAAGGTTATAAAGCTGTTCGGTCTCTGCCTGACCTAGAGCAGGTCATGCCAATTATCAGAATTTCAAAAGCTTTGGGAGCCATTGGTTTTACTATAGAAAGAAACACTTATAGAGGCAGGCATAAATTTGTGTTTGATCAATGTTATCGATATCTTCAAAATATTTTTTTAAAATAATTTTTTTATCAAGATCCAAGGTCTTGAATCATAAAAAAAAATTTAAAAAAAAATTAAGCTTTTTTTATTAGCTTTTGCTTGTTTTTTATGCATTATTCAAATATACTTTTCATTAGAAAAGCTGATACGCTTCAGCTTAATTGATTAATTTTAAAGCTAGGTTTTTTCTTTGTATATAACTTTTAGAATCTTACAGTTCTTTCAATAGTTGCTACATGAAGTAAAACTAGAATTTTTTAAGGAGAATTTTTATTATGAAACTATATGTAGGTAACTTACCACATTCATACACAGAACAAGAATTAACAGATCTATTCTCAACTTTCGGCAGTGTCGTTAGTGCTAAGTTGATTTTAGATAGAGATACAGGTAAATCAAGAGGCTTCGGCTTTGTTGAAATGAGTTCTAAAGAAGAAGCTGAAAAAGCTATTCAAGAACAAAATGGCAAAGAAGTTGGTGGAAGAACTGTTGTTGTTAATGAAGCACGTCAAAGAGAAAAAAGAGATAACAGATCATCTTTCGGTGGCGGAAGAAGACAGTACTAATTTTTTTTTTGAAATACTTATTGCACCTTATATTTTTGTAAATATAAGGTGCTTTTTTTTATCTAAAATATTTGAGTCTAATTAAATATTTTCTTGATTAAGAGGGGTTTAGACGGGACATCTTCATCAATAATAATAGCATCTTCAAAAAGTGAAAGAGCTGCCTTTAGCTTTTCTTCACTATTATAATGTATCTCTATAATGGTATCTTCTTGATTTACAAAGGAACCTATTTTTTTATGCAATATAGCTCCAACTGAAAAGTCAATTTGAGAATCTATTGTTTGACGACCAGCACCTAAAAGAGTACAACCTTTAGCTATTTTTAGGGCATCTAAAGTATGGATATAGCCTGATCTGGAAGCTTTGAGACAATATCTAAAATCAGATTGTTCAAAAAGATTTTGATCATATATAACATCAGGATTTCCGCCTTGGGCTGTTATCATTTCTTTGAACTTTTCTAAAGCCGATCCATTATCGATGACTTTTTGTATTTGAGCATAAGCATCTTTTTCATCTTCAGCACAATTTGTTTTGATGAGCATTAGGCTTGCAAGTTTAAAGCTTAAATCTATCAAATCTTTTTGGCCTTTGAGAGAAGTACCTTTTAAAATACCTATCACCTCCATTATTTCTAAAGAATTACCAATGCACATTCCTAGGGGTTGATTCATATCAGAGACGATAGCAACAACTTTAGTATTAAGATTTTTTCCAATATCTATCATAGTTTGGGCGAGTTTGCATGAATCTTCGTACTTTTTCATCAAAGCGCCAGAGCCTGTTTTTACATCCATTATTAAAACATCCAACCCTTCAGCCATTTTCTTGCTCATAATACTACTAGCAATTAAAGGCAGACTCTCCACCGAGCCTGAGACGTCTCTTAGAGCATAGATCTTTTTATCAGCTGGAGCTATATCTTTGGTTTGTCCAATGATACAAACACCAACATCTTTAACGAGTCTTTTATAGCTTTCGTTATCTTGATCTACGCTAAAGCCGGGGATTGATTCTAATTTATCTAAGGTGCCTCCTGTATGTCCAAGACCTCTTCCTGAGATCATCGGCACTCTCAGCCCCAAAGATGCGCAAATAGGAGCGATTATCAAAGAAGTTTTATCTCCTACACCACCCGTTGAGTGTTTATCAACAATAGGCTCTTTTAGTTCATCAAAATTTATTATTGTTCCAGAATGAATCATCGCATCTGTTAAAAATGATGTTTCTTCAGCTGACATATCGTTTATAAAAATAGCCATCAAAAATGCTGAGGCTTGATAGTTAGCGATATTGCCATTGGTATATTCTTGAACAAAGTAATTTATTTCGTTTTTGCTCAGCTCTTTGTTATCTCGTTTTTTTTGAATGATATCAAGTATATGAAACTCTGTTTTATCTATATCGGTCTTTAAATTATCTACAGCTTCGATAAAAAAAGGTGTTAGTAACAATATAAACAAAAAAGTAGCTTTTTTTAACAAAATCATAAATGGTCTCCTCTATATTTTTTTGATATTCAACCAAAAGGATTGAATACATTGAAAAGATATAAAACTCTTTTGAAAAATTGTATGCAAGAACAAAAGTTATGAAAATAAAAGGAAAATTCTAAAATTTATATTATGTTTTGATATTTTGATGAACTCTAATTACAAAAAAAGAGATGTAAAATAAAATTTTTAAAATTTTAGGAGCTAAATACCGAAATAAATTAGACTTAAATAGCTGATTTTAGGGACTTTATATTTTATAATAAAATAGTATAAAACTTGATAATTAAAATTAAACATTTATAACTAATTAATGGTAAAAAAATGGGTTTTTTGATAAAATATATACTATATCTTAAAAATAATTTATAAAAAGGAAGGATAAAAATGGCAGTTTCAAATAATCCAAAATTTCAAATCCCTAAAGCGTTTTTAGATGAAAGTGGCAATCGTATCGCGGATTTACATATACATACGAAATGTGGCAAGAGCGCTCCAATGGAAGTTTTTAGAATAATGAAAGATGGTAAAAGATTTTTTAAGTGTCCAAATTGTAAATATTTAGACGAGAGAACAATCACTGTTCGACCGGAATTGCGTTTTAACCGTGCGAAAAACGATTTTTTTGAAAAAACTTTGCCACAACATCAAAGATTAGCAGAGGAATATCATACATTAGAGAGTCGCTCGGCAGAGTTAGAAAAAAGAATACAAGCTTTAGAAGTATACCAATTAGCCAAAAAAGAATTTAAAGATAAAGACTATGATGGAGCTGTTGAAGCGTGCATACAAGCTTTAAAGTTATGTTGTTCAGATGGGATAACCACTCAAAAATTAGAAAAACTATTATCAAATGCACATACTCAAAGAGTTAATAAATATCTAGAAAATATGGATGATTTAACAAAAATGCATGAAGAAACTCTGGGAGATGAAAATAAGATGGCTGTAAGAATGTATAATAAGTTAATTTTACAATCTTTGAATTATCTTGGTTTGGCTAAAAAACAAATGGCTGATTATTATTATCAAGTAGATAAGGTTTCAGAGGCTAGAGAAACATTTGAAGCAACTAGACATGATTTTGAAACTGCACTAAATTTAAAACCTCTCCAAGATACAGATACGGCAATCTCAATGAATTTAGCAGAAGTATACTTAAGTTTAGCAAACATTTACCAAATACCTATACAATATGATTATTCAAAGTCTATAGAATGTTATCAAAAAAGCATTCAATTGCAGGAAAAAATATTAGAAAATTTTCATGAAACAGCAAGAATAGAACCTATGAAAACTACTCTTAATAATTCATATTTAGATATGTGTGATGTATATATTAAGCTAAGTGATAAATTTATTGAAAAAAGTGATGAGACTCAAGGCGTTGAGTTACTAAGAAAATGTAGAGAAGAGTTAAAAAAGATTGATGAAAAATATGTTCATGAAAGGGTTTTGGGAGCAACAAAAATGCTTTTGAGTTTAAAATTTCTAAGTTTTAAAGATGAGGATAGCGACTCAGGGGAAAAATAATACTATTTAATAATAAAGACTAATTAAAAAAAAGGAAGGTTATAAAATGGCATCAAGTATTGATATTTCATCAATAGTACCTAGAAGATTTTTAGATTCTAATGATGATATAATTGAAGGTTTACATATTCATAAAGAATGTGGGGGAAGCTCTCCAATGCAAGCTTATAGAACAATTAAAGATGGGGTAAGGTTTTTTAAGTGCCCAAGTTGTAAATTTGAAAATAATAAAACAATTACTCTTCAGCAAGATCTATCTTTTTATAAAGCCAAACAAGAATTTTTTAGAACACTTATGCCAAGAGATAAAGAATTATTAGACAAATACTTTCTACAAAAGAAAGAATTTGAAAAATTAATAGAACAACAGCAAGAGGAAAAAGAATTAAAAGAGCAAAAGATGGCCAAAAAGGAAGCAAAAATGAATAAGCAGGCTGAAGAGGGATATAATTTTGCTAATAGAGCATTTATACGTGGTAACTATGATGAAGCTTTTGAAATATGTACTATAGCTTTAAGACTAAGTTGTAAAAATGCTGAAACAAATAAAAAATTACTACAGCTACTATACAAGGCACTTACTGAGAGAACTAATAAGCATCAAAAAGATATGGATGGATTGAAAGAAATGCATGCAGGTAACTTGAATCCAAAAGCGATAAGCCTGTTTAATAGGTTAGTTATAAGACTTGAGACTAATATGGGTCTAGATTATAAAAACATAGCGAGCTTTTGTTCTAAACTGAGAAACAATCCTCAGGCTGTAGTTAACTTTGAGATGTCTCTATATCATTTTAACATTGCTTTTGATTTAAAAAATAATGATTATTCATTATTAAAAAATCTAGTTGAAACATTTCAGAGCTTAGCAGAAATCTATTTGAGAATAGATTCTCATTCAAGAGCTATTGAATATTATCAAAAGGCTATTATGTTAGATGAAGAATTTTTAAAAAATGATCTAAATGCTCTAGAAGAAAAAGATGATACTAAAAAAAGACTCAATAATTCTTATTTAGATATGTGTGATGCATATATGAAGCTTAGCGATGCATTTATTCTAAAAGATGACTATTTTCAAGGTCTTCAGTTGCTAAAAAAATGTAGAGAAATAATAGAAAAGATTGATGAAAAATTTGTTTTTGAGGAGCTCCTCGGGACAACAAAAATGCTTTTAGATTTAAAATTTTCTTTATTAGAGGAAGTCATTAAAGAGGAAGATACCAGTTCAGAGGAAAAATAATTCTTTAAGCTTTGTTTGTAGATTTAAATTTGTTAAATCTATTCTTTGTTAAAAAAAAACAGATCAAATTCAAAGAATAACTTTTTTATTCTTTCAAATTTCAAATATTGATATATTACTCAATATGAGTAAACCTTGTTTTAAAACTAGTTTTGGTTTCGGCATTGCCTCAGGAGTTATCACAACCTTAGGTTTAATGGTTGGTTTATATTCTAGTACCTATATCCGTGGAGTTGTTCTAGGAGGGGTTTTAACAATTGCTATTGCAGATTCTTGCTCTGATGCTGTAGGAATGCATTTTTCTGAAGAATCTGAAGGTGTGCATACTAATAAAGAGATTTGGCTTACAACTATTTATACATTTTTTTCAAAACTTGTCGTTACCTTATCTTTTTTACCATTGCTTTTTGCCTTTTCTCTTAAAGTTGGGATAATGTTAAATATTCTCTGGGGATTTTTACTACTATCTGTTTTTAGCTATGTCATTGCAAAAGAGCAAAACAATTCTCCTTTCAAAGCAATCTTAGAGCATGTTTCAATAATGGCAGCTGTGATTTTGATCACGTTTTATCTAGGAAGATTTATTGATAAGATTTTTATTAATTAGCCCTTTATATCTAAAAGCAAAAAAATCGTCTTGTTTTTTATATGTTTTGTATAAGATTATCTTACTTTGATTGAGAGTATAAATGGGACTTATCGATTGCATAGTTTTATTCGGTTTTATTATTTGTTTAATTTTACTTGGCCTTTATAAATCTAAAAAAAATATTTTAGAATCGACTTATTTAGTTGCTGATAGAAAAACAAATCTCTTCTCTTTAGTTGCCACCCTTGTCATGACAGAGTTTAATAGTGCAACTCTGATTGCTTTTTCATCTTTGGGATATTTGATGGGTAAAAAAGCTCTTTTTTTTCCTTTAATTTTTTTAATTGGACTTTTGTTTTATGCAATAGTGGTTGCTAAAAAATGGAAAAATTTTAATGGGCTTTCTGTAGCTGGCTTTTTTACCAGTAGATATGGGAAGTTTTTAGGTAAAATAGCGAGTTTTTTGCTTTTACTTTCTATGGTAGGTTTTACATCTTCATATGTTAAATCATTAACTTTGCTTTTTTCTGAAATTATAGATGTCAATTTTTGGACTTTGAGTCTTGGTATCATTTGTATAATTTTACTGATGTGTTTAAGAGAGGGTCTCGTCTCAATTATCAGAACAGATATTTTAAGCTTTTTACTTATCTTGGTAGTTTTTCCTGCAATTGTGTTTTTTGCTACTAAAGCCAAAATAGTTGCTATTGTAAATATGGATAATTTAAATGCAAATTTTTCTTATCAATTTTTAATATCTTTGATAGTTTTAACTATGTTTACCTATATTTTAGCGCCCTGGTATGGTCAAAAAATATTTGCCGCTAAAAATGAAAAGACAGCCTATTTATCTGTGATATTTTCTGCTGCTTTTGTTTTTATATTTTACTCTTTGGCGGTATATACAACGTACCTTCTTAAGCAAAAAGGGTACACTCTTTTAAATCCTGAAAAAGCTTATCCGGTGGCTATAAACACTTTTTTGCCAATAGGTCTTAAAGGACTTAGCTTTGCTCTTTTATTTGCTATATCTGCTACAACTCTAACCGGGGTTTATAGCGCAATGAGCGCAATGGTGATAGCTGATTTTTTAAAAGAGAAAAAAAAAGCTTTTCAATCTAAAATTTTAACAGTTTTTTTTGCTCTGCTCTCTTTTGTTTTAGCGAACGTTTTGATCGATAAAATTTTTAATAAAATGATCTTAGCAAACATCCCAGTTGCCGCTCTTTCCTTTGCTCTTATCGCTGGGTTTTATTGGGAAAAGGCTTCAAAAATTGGCGCTTATATAAGTGTTGTAGTTGGGCTTCTCGTCGGCTCCATATCTTATATAATATTTAAAGAAGAGGGGATGTATACCTGGTATTGGGCAATTTATGGTATAAGCTTTATTTTTCTATCAGGTATAGTAGGATCGCTGCTTTTTCCAGATAAACAAAAAGCTTTAGCTACTTTGTAGAGTTATCGAGAGCTATTTTTAAAAAGTTAGTAAGTAATTCTTTGCCACCATTATATGGCACTTCAACTTCCGGATGAAATTGAGAACCATAAATAAGTTTCTCTTTATGTTTAATGTTTTGGATGTAAGTTGACTCAGACAAAAGCTCAAAATCCTCGGGAACAACAGCTACTGACCACCCATGAATCTCTGGGGCTATAAATGGATTTTTTATGCTTTTAAATATCGGATCATCGATTAAAATATGAATAGGTTTGACTTGTTGTAACTTTTCTAAGGAGGTTAGAGCTTCCCAGCCCATTGATCTAACAAAAGAATATCCATAAGTAAAGGCAATCATTTGATGGCCTGCACAAATGCCTAAAAGAGGGATATTAGTTTTTCTGATTATATCAAAAACACCATTGTATTCATACATAGGCAGGTTTGGATAATCAGCGTTGTTACCACTTAAAATAATAGCGATGGGCTTATTTTTAAGCTTTTCTATTATGTCATTGTTTATCTCATAGTGAGGCACTGTTAGCATTTTTATGCCTAGATCAAGGGTTTTTATGTATGGAGCTAGTTGTGTGAAGGTTCCTCCATTCATTTGATCGCCTATTAAAAGAACATATCGCCCTTCGGGAGTGATTGGGACTTTCGGCTGACCAGGAGAATAAAATATAACACAATTTAAATGGGGAGCAACACCTCTAAAATGTCTGATTTTAAGTCTTAAAAAACGAGTATTAACAGGGTTGATATCGATGATATTTCTAAAGGTATCATTGTTGCTAATATTAGCCGCTTCAATAACAGTGAAATTTTGTCCATCTAAGCTTTTTTCCCAAGAGAAGTCCTCTAGCCAACCATCATCTGTATTGATATTTGAGAGCATCCAAATTCTAGAGACTGAAGTTGGTTTTCCGAAATCAAATAGAGCCCAAGGTTTTATCGGTCCAGGAGGAGAGGCTTGCCAAAAGCTGATTTGTCCAGGATCATCATAATCGATTAGATTTTTGGGATTTTCTCCAGTTGATACTTGAACATTTTTGACATTTATTCGAGTTAGATTCATGAAATTTTTGTTATAAGTAGTATTAACATAAAACCTACTATGAGACCATTGGCTTTCAGCTCCATTTGAATCGATTGCTTTAGCTCGCCAATAATATCTTATTTTATCAACTAGAGTTGTTTTAACTCTTTTTTGGACTAAAAATTCATTTAGCTCTTCAACATCTTTATATTCGATAAAATTTGGCGAATTAAAATGTGGTTCGCTATCTAATTGAATAGTATAAGTTATTTTTCCAACTCCACCTTTTGATTTATAAAATGATAAAAGTGGTTTCGTATTAGTACATACAACATCCCAAGAAGGATTGTTAGTCAGATCTGGCGCGGTTATGTGAGCTTTTTTAATATCTTTAGTGCAAGAAAATAAAACTAAAGAAAATATTATTAAATATATTTTTTTCATGAAAATTAATGCCTAAATTGATGTCCTTCTTCTTTTTTAATAAAGCCTTTTTGGTGAGCGAAAAACTCTAAATTTTTTCTCAGATCTTTAAGTAGCATATTTGCTAAATCATATGAAAAAGCATTTTTTACAACTATTCGTTGAACTATTAAATCTTCTCTATTAGCCGGCATTTTATAGGCAGGTACGAGCCAACCATGTTCTCTTAATTTATCCGCCATATCATAGAGTGAGAAATTAGTTTCCTCTTTTAAAGTCCATGCAAAGACAGGAATGTTATCGCCTTTTGTTATTAGTTTGAAGGGACCCATTTTTTCGATTTCTGATGATAGATACATAGCTATATCTCGACAAGTTTGTTGAATTTCTCTATATCCCTTTTTTCCGAGTCTTAAAAAGTTGTAATATTGAGCACAAATCTGTGATCCGGGACGGGAAAAATTAATAGCAAAAGTTGCCATTTTGCCACCTAGATAATCGACATAAAAAATTAAATCTTCAGCCAATTCATCTTTATCTCTCCAGACAATCCAACCAACGCCTGGGTAAACAAGGCCATATTTATGTCCAGAGGTATTAATCGATTTTACTCTTTTAACTCTAAAATCCCAGAGCAGGTCTGGATCTAAAAAAGGCGCAATAAAACCACCGCTTGCAGCGTCAACATGGATGGGGATATCAAGTCCTTTTTCTTCTTGTAGTTTATCTAGCTCCTCACTTACTCGAAGCACTGGTTCATAACTTCCGTCGAAGGTTGATCCCATAATGCAGACAACTCCAATTGTATTTTCATCACATAGTTCGGCAGCCTTTTTTGGATCAATTGTAAATCTATCACCTTCACAATATACAAAACGTGGTTCGATTTCCCAATATCGACAGAATTTATCCCAACATACCTGAACATTCTTGCCCATTATTAAATTAGGTTTGTCGGTTGGCTTATTTAATTTTTTCATTTTTTCTTTCCACTTCCATTTAAAAGCCATGCCTCCTAACATACAAGCTTCCGATGATCCAATAGTAGAACATCCCATGGCATCTAGTTCTTCTGGGGCATTCCAAAGATTTGCGATAATGTTTACACATCTATTTTCGATTTCAGCGGTTTGTGGATATTCATCTTTATCGATCATATTCTTATCTAAAGTATCCATCATTAGTTGCTTGGCTTCCGGTTCCATCCAGGTGCTAACAAAAGTAGCTAAATTTAATCTAGAATTGCCATCTAAAATAAGCTCATCGCTTATAATCTCATAGGCAGTTCTTGGAAGCATAGAGTTTTCTTCCATCTCATATTTTGGTACATGAGTCTTTAAAGCATGTCTTGCATAAACAGGTATGATAACCTTTTCTGTCTCAGGTAAATTTTCTAAATGTTCTTTTTTAAAAATCATTTTTTATGCTCCGTTCTTTTCGGAATTTTTTTTTGCCAGGATGGTTTTTTTAACGATTGTATAATGAATGGAATAGCTAAGAAAACAACTACTCCTATAATTAGAAACCAAACATATGCTGTGGGGTTTGTTATAGAAAGCTGAGATGGTGGGAAAAACCCAACGATAAATGCAAACAATACTGCCAAAAGACCAATGCCAGCTACAAACCACATACCAAAATTCCCGCCTGGAATTTTATAGGCTCTTTCTACATTCGGTTTTGTATATCTTAGAGTTATGGCTGCTGAATATAATAAAACATACATTATCAAATAAAGAAGTACCGTGAGGGCTGTGAGGAAGAAAAAAGCGATATTAACATTAGGTAATAATAAAAATACAAAGGCTAAAACAGTAACTATAAAACCTTGTATCCAAAGGATATGAGTTTGAATGTTATTTTTATTAGTATACTGTAAAAAAGGAGGAAGTTCACCATGTTTGGCGGTAGCGAGTAGTCCTTTAGATGGCCCCCCAATCCAAGCGGTCACACTACCGATAGCTCCAAAGGCCAACAAAAAGCCCATAACAGGAACTAACCAATCTAATTTGAAAATATGTAACATATCTTTAAACCCTTGCATAATCCCTGCTGTTAAAGAGATGTTTTTTGCCGGAATTGAAGCGGCAACTGCAAAGGAACCTAATAAAAAAATGATAATAATTATTGATATCGCTAAAAAAATAGCTTTCGGATAATTTTTTTTGGGATTTTTTAAATCCAAAACATGGACAGCATCTACCTCTATTCCTGAAAATAACAAAATGGTTCCGGCTAAAAATGCTAAATTATCAAAATGTTTAAAATCTGGCAAAAGATTCTGTGAAGTTTTCATAAATTCTAATGGATTGCCTAAAGCCATCCAAATTATTCCTAAAGTTATTATTAAAGCAGCAGGAAAGATAGTTCCTCCAATCACGCAAATTGTAGTAAACCAACTAGCCGCTCTAAGTCCTCTAAAATTTATAAATGTAGCTCCCCAATAAACTATTAAAATAACAGCAATAATAAAATATTTATTAGATGCTAGCTTTGGATCTAAAAATAAATAAGATAAAGCTCCTGCTGCGAAAGCTAAAACCGTTGTATACCAGACTGTATTTTGAAACCACTGTAGCCAAATAGCAGTGAAACCAAGTTTTGATCCAAAAGCTTCTTTTACCCAACGATAAACACCCCCATCTTTTGTCCAACCAGTCGCCAGTTCAGCTGAGACTAAAGCAGAAGGCAATAAAAATAAAATAGATGCAAAAAGAATAAAAAAGACCATATGCATGCCAGTTTTTGCAATAAGAGGAAGACCTCTTAAAGACAGAACAACCGCAATGTTTAACATAGCGAAAAGAAAAACACCTATTTTTTTTATTTTTTTAGACATTATAACTCCATTTAATACGTAACCGTTATAATCATTTTTTTAACAAATGAATTAATTTGTCAATTAGTTTTTATTTTATTTGAAACTCATTGAGAAAGTTTTTTTATAAAAATGAAGAAGAATTATTTTTTTTCAAAAATTAAAATAGCATTAGAAACTGCTCGATCTATTGTTCCATCTAAACTTATTGGTTCATTGATCAATTCATTTTCAATCACCATGCTAGATGATGAGCCTCCGTCTAAATTTAATGCATAGATGCAACCTAAATCAAACATGAAATCTCTTAGCTCATCAATAGTCATACCTTGGCTTTTTTCTTTATCTTGTCCATCGACAACTAAAAATATCAAATTCCCATTTTCTTTAATACCGATAGCAGTTCTTGCATGTCTATCAACTAAGAATGAAATAATTGTTTTTTCAGAAGAATAATCATAAATTTTTTCACCATCATAGATTAAAAGGGGAGTTCCTCCAACAATATAATCCAACTCATCGAAAATGTAAGAACTGGATGGATTTTTTTGAGCTAAGATATCAATTTTATAATCAAAATTGTTAAATTTTAAAAATTTTATAATTTCATCTTTTGGATCAACTGCTAAAAAAAAAATATCAGATAAAATCATTGAGCTTGTTGTTTGATTTAATGTTTCTCTTAAAAAAAAGGGCCAAAAATATAATATCCTTTCATTTTTTTCCCTTATTCGATTTATTCCATCAACTAAAATCTCTTTGCTATTAGTTATTAGGTATGCTTTGGCATCCAGTTGATCGATCAAAAAATCTTTGTTTTCTCTATCCCACCCAATAGAGCCCCTCGTTTTTATTGGAAGTGAAATATAACTGCCATCTATTTTTAAAATACCAGAAGGCAGGCCATTTTCTTTAAAAAAGCCAGCATTTATTCCAGCTTTAGCACTATTTTTTTTAACAATATTTAAAACAGTGTCTCTTGAAATTTTTGAGATATCTGCAAGAGACGGCCTAACTTCATATTTTTGAGGATCGAGCTCAATTAGATGAATTGAAAGAGGTTTTTCTGTTTTTATATTTTTATACTCAAAATCTATTTTTGAGCAAAAAATAAACCAAAGAAAAATTAAAAAAAGACCTTTTTTTAAATGGCAGATCATCAAAGTACATAATTTAATAAATACAAATATTATACATAAAACTCAGATTTTAAAAAATATTGAAAATTAAAGATCTTTTCTAGAGCCTTCAAATAACTGGCCACCTTTGTAGAGCCATTTTCCAGCTATTTTTTCAAAGTGAGAAATTTCAGTGAAGGAAATATCTTTGCCGTTTGCTTTTAGAGTAGCGATGAAAGTTACAAAGGCTTGTTTTTTTTCTTGAGTAAAATCTAAAATCTCAAGATTTTCAAATAAAGTTTCTTCACAAAAACTTTTGATATCTTTTTTTAAGGTTTTTAAATCTTTTTGAAAACAAATATTTTCTGGATGCGATGTTTTTATAATATAATCTACAAGCGTTAAAGCGTATGCACTGAATCTAGATCGCATTAAATCCTGAGCATTTTCACAATTAGATTTTCCTAAATGATACTTTTCACAACAATCAGAATATTTTTTTTTACTTTTGCAAGTACATAATTTTTCATTCATAAATATTATTAATATCAACTTTAATAATTAAAGATTATAAAAAAAACGTTTATAAAAAAATTTTTAATATGTTATGTGTTTTAAATAAGAGAAAAAAACTTTTTTTGAGGTAAAAAAAAAACATGAGTGTATTAAGTATATATTTAGCAAAATTAATTGGTCTTGTATGGCTGATCTTAGGAATAGCTTTGATTGCAAAACCACAAGATTTTCAACATACAATTAAAGATGTTGCAAAAAGCAATGCGATAATGACTTTTATTAGCATTTTCCCGCTAGTTATTGGTCTTGCGATCATTATCGGTCATAATGTTTGGATAAAAAATTGGGTTGTTTTGATAACAATTATCGGTTGGTTATTCTTCCTTTGCGGAATTTTAAGAATGTTCTTCCACAAAGAGATCATGAAACATATGGCTAAAATGGCAAATAACAAAGGTTTTTTTGTTTTCTGGGGAATCTTCATGTTAATCATTGGAGGCTTCTTAGTTGCAAAATCTTTCTTTGGACAAGCATTCTTTTACTAAGAGTAAATTATCCAAGCAGATTTTTTTATCTGCTTGGATTTTTCTTTAATTTCAAATTTCTCTTTAAAAATATTTAATAAATTCAATAAGATTAGATCTTAAATAATATTCATTTGGGTAAATATGCTAAATTATTCTAGTTGGATAGAAATTGATCTAAAACAATTTAAAAAAAATATTAAAACAATAAGAGCGAACATTAAAAAAGTTCGTTTTTGTCTTTGTGTGAAAGCTAATGCATATGGCCATGGGATAATAGAGATAGCTAGAGCAGCTCAAAGTGAAAAAGTTGATTATTTAGCTGTTGCTAGTCTTTTAGAGGGTATTAAACTAAGAGAGGCAAAGATAAAGATGCCTATTTTAGTTTTAGGAACTTTTCATGAAAATCAGATCAAGGATTTAATCGATAATGATCTTGAGATAACGATTAGCTCTTTTTTTAAAGCTAGATTATTAAAAGAGTACTGCAAAAAGATGGGAAAAAAATGCAAAGTACATTTAAAAGTCGATACAGGAATGAGAAGAATAGGAGTAAAAGTAGAAACAGCTTTTTCGCTATATAACTATTTAAAAGAAGATAAAAATTTTTCTTTAAAAGGAATTTTTTCTCATTTTGCCTGCGCGGATATAAAAGATCATCCTATGAATGCTATTCAAATAAAAATTTTTGAAAAATTTTTAAAAAAGATTAAACCTAGTAAATCTATTATTTGTCATATGACAAACACAGCAGCTTTGTGTAATTTTAAGCATGACTTTTATGATATGGTAAGACTCGGCGCACTTCCTTTTGGTTGTTATTCAAAAGATTTACCAAAAAGATTTTCGGATATTAAGTCTATTTTTTCAGTCAAAAGTAAGGTCTCTTATTTTAAAGTTGTCGAAAAGGATCAAGGTATTAGTTATGGTCATAGCTTTATTACAAAAAAACCGATAAGAATAGTTACGATTCCCATCGGTTATGGAGATGGGTATTCTCGAGCGCTATCTAATATTGGCGAGGTATTAATCAGAGGTAGAAAATTTCCAATCATCGGCACTATTTGTATGGATCAATTCATGGTAAATATCGATAACAGAGAAGCCTTTATTGGCGATGAAGTCGTATTAATAGGTAGGCAAGAAAATCAAGAGATATCAATCAATAAAATAGCTAAACTTTGCAAAACTATTTCATATGAAATTTTATGTTCTTTTAATGAGAGGCTGCCTAGAGTCTATATAAATTGAAGGTAATTTTATGGGTGAGATGTCTTTAATATATGTTGTTTGTGAAAATACTGAACAAGCTAAAAACATTGCTAAAAATCTTTTGCAAAAAAAACTTTGTGCTTGTGTAAACATAATCGATAAAATGCAATCGATGTTTTTTTGGCCAGCTGATAGCGAGGAGATTCAAGAAGCGGATGAAACGATTCTGCTTATAAAAACTATAAAAGAGAATTTCTCAGATATCAATCAAGAAGTTTTAGAGATGCATTCATATGAAGTGCCGTGTGTTTTTTCAATCGATATCGATGATGTCGATGGCAATTTTTTAAGCTGGTTAACAGCCCAAATAAAATAAAGAATTAAATATATATATATTATCAAATAAATTTGAGGGTTTTGATTTATTAAAACAGGAGAAAAGTATGACATCTAAAGAACTAATATCAATTGAGCCACTTGTAGATATCGCCGAAATTGGTCAAAGTATTAGCATAGATATTCGTTATGCTACGACAAATAATTTTACAAAAAAAATCATTTATAAATCCGATCTTTGTTATCTCCACAAAGATGTAGCTATAGCTGTAATGAAAGTACAAAAGTATTTAGAAAAACAAGGCCTTTGTTTAAAAATCTTTGATGGATATAGACCGCTTTGGGCTCAGCAAATTCTATTTGATACTCTACCGGATGAAAGATATGTTGGTAATCCTAAAAAAACAACTCGCCACACCAGAGGAACAGCCGTTGATGTTACTTTGATTAACCTATCAGATAATAAAGAGCTTGAAATGCCAACAGAGTTTGATTCTTTTTCAGAAAAAGCTCATTTAGTTTATGAAGATTTAGAAAATTTTATCAAAAAAAACAGAAAACTTCTTCAAGATGCTATGATAAAAATTGGGGGATTTGAGCCTTTGCCAAATGAATGGTGGCACTTTGATTTGAAAGGTTGGCAAGATTATCCTTATTTAGATATTCCAGGTTTGTATTGTTAAAAAAGACTTTTCAGGTTTTAGATATTTTTTAAAAGTTTATTTGCATGCCATCATATGCAAGTAGAAACTCTACTCCTCTCTCATTGGCTAATTTTTCAATTATTTTTTTAGCTTTTTTTTCATTTTTTACAATATCAGAGCCTTGATGGGTGATAATCATTTTTTTTACTTTATCTTTTTTGCACCAAGTAAGCTGACTACGAATATTAGCATGACCATAAATTTGGCCGGTTTTTTTATCTTTTCTAACCATAGTTCTTTGAATAGTTGCCCCATCTCCGATATAAAATTTGATATTTTTAAAAGCCTGATCCCTTTTTTCTATCCAAAGAACATCTGGTACATAAAAAAAAGCTTTTTTTCCAAAGCTTATTCTATAGCCTACAGCTGGAGCTAGAATTGAATGAATAACCTCAAAAGCTTCAAAAGTAATATTAGCTATTTTTGTCTTTTTTCTAGGATAGATAATTTTTCTAAACTTTTTTTCTATTGGAAATTTATCTATAAGCTTCCAAGTGATTTTAGTTGCCCAAACAGGGCAAGGCGAGCCTTTTTCTAAACCAAACGCATGATCTGGGTGAGCATGCGTTATAACTATGTGATCAGGCTTAATTTTATTTAACTTATTTAAAAAGGTTTCGCCACAATCTAACATAATCTTTTGATTATTATGGATAATCATCAAAGATGTATGATTTGAGTGGCGTCTTGTTTTTGGATCTATATAACCTCTAGTGCCTAAAAACTTTAATTTCATGATTTATGAGGTTTAGTTTTAAACTTCATCTCTTTATCTAATTCTTCTTTATCTTCAACTACCTGTTTTAGTTCTTTGTCTTGGAGTTTTTCTTCTTTTTGAATTCTTTTTTTATGAGAAGGATCTGGGTTTACTATTTTTCTTTTCATCTTTTTTCTCCTATCTTTGATTAACTGTATTAAGTATTCTTTATATATATGAAAATTTGACTTTTTTTGTCAGCATGAAAGTTTTTGAAAGAATTTATGCCCAAGTAAAAAAGATAAAAAAAGGGGAAACCAAATCCTATTCAGAAATAGCCAAAGAAGCTAAAACAACCCCAAGAGTTGTGGGTTTTGCTCTTCACAAAAATCCTGATCCTAAAAATATTCCTTGCCATAGAGTAGTTTTTAAAGACGGATCTTTATCTCCTTCTTACGCTTTTGGGGGTAAAAAAGCGCAAGAAAAAAAGCTAAGAGAAGAGAGAGCTTTAAAATGAGTTATAATGAATCCTATCCTTTTTAAATCTATCAGGTTTTTCTATTTCTTGATCAGGATAGCCCATAGGTATTAAAGATATAGGAATTATATGTTTTGGCAAATTTAATAATTTTCTAAATCCATCTATATAATTTTGTCTA
>SDBV01004864.1_pt1 | contig 19112 bp, 18 predicted proteins | sample 2277081 | NCBI WGS metagenome assembly SDBV01 (sample SAMN10402039, study PRJNA504765) | marine sediment metagenome | isolation source: marine sediment core GS10_PC15, 223 cmbsf | place: Arctic Ocean: Southern Knipovich Ridge | collected 2010
CGCCATAAAATCAGGGTACGGCTTAGCGGTAAAAGTCATGCCATTGGTCAGATTCTTTATCTGTCCGCTAGACAGGTCAACTTCCCGAATGTCGCAAGCCTCGGTGTTATCCACTGCCCCACCACACTCAAGCAACGGCAGACCAATATTTATCGCATTGCGGAAGAAGATACGGGCAAAGCTCTTGGCAATTATACAGGAAATGCCAGATGCCTTAATAGCCAGCGGAGCATGCTCCCGCGAGGAGCCACAGCCAAAGTTAGTCGTCGCCATAATTATATCCCCCGGCTGCACCCTCTTTGCAAAATCCTTATCTATATCCTCCATGCAGTGCTTTGCCAGCTCCGACGGGTCAGACAAACTCAGATACCGCGCCGGGATAATGACATCAGTATTAACATCAGCCCCGTATTTATGAACTTTGCCTTTTAACATTCTAGGAACCCCTCACCCTTTATCCCTCTCCCCTTAGGAAGGGGAGAGGGAAGATTATTTTTTAAAGGGGCTTTGCCCCTTTAAATCCCTTGGCACTGTATTTATAGACTTTACCTTTAAGGGTCAGGAAATAACATTCCTAAGACTAGTGATTAGTAAAATCATTCAATTCGGTACCAAGTTCCAAATGTGCATAGATTTCAAACATTGCTTGTTCAATCTGGTCTTCAACTTCAACAAAGCGTATTTTTGCTCTCGAAATCCTTTCTTTAGCCGCTACGAACTCTTTAACGAAATCACTATTCTTCATCAGCTGTTCATTTGTCTGCTTTTTCCCCTTTATCCGTATAGCTGAAACACTCTTTTTCGCTATTCTAAAAGCCAGTGTAGCACTGTAACGGTCAGAACCTCTTTGGCTATGTTCTCTCAAACGCTCCTTCAATCGGTTTGAGCGCCCAACATATATAGGCTTGTTATCTTCAAAAAAAATATATACGCCCTTTTGAGGTACCTGAGTAATTCCAATGTCATCTATGGCGATTGGTGGTTGTTCTAAAAGCGACTGGAGCCGTGATGGCATTCTGTCTGTCAATTTTTTAAATCTCTCGTTCATTTTATGCCTCCCTACACTTTCACCAAAGCCTTCTCAAAATCCTTTACTCTTGGTGACTTTTTGCCCTTGCCCGGCTCAATAGTGTGCCCCTCTTCTCTTAAACGGGCGACTTAAGCTTCCACACCTCCGGGATATTTTTCGTTGAGTTCCCCGCCAGATTTTAGTGTCCGCCAGTACGGGGTAATGTCTTTCTTCCCTTCAGCAGCTACTGCTTCCTCGGCAGCACGAGCCGCAATATGGGCAAAAATTCCAGTAGCTAGAGACTGCCCATTATTCTATTAACTCATCAACTTCTTTTTTGCCTTCTTCTAATTCTTTCTCTTGTTCCTTGTCTTCTCTTAATAATAGAGATTGGAATTCCCCCATGTGTGTCTTTTCTTCTTTCGCTATGTCCAAAAGAACCTTCTTAATAACTCCGTTTTCCGTCATCGCTGCCATTTGTTCATAGAGACTTATGGCATCTAATTCAGCAATCATCCCAACCCTGAGTATCTCTTTGCCTAAATCCTCTTTTCTGACCTTCTCAAGCTCAATGGGTATTTTTGACAACATTTTTTCCTTCCTTTTAAAATAGTTAAATTAATTTCATTTAAATCTTCTTATTAGGCGTTCCAAAGTCCACGATTTCACATAGTGCAGAATAAACAGACTCTTTGCAAATTTAGCACTTCACCCTACCCCAAAATATCCTCTGGGCTGGTAATCTTACCCATTATAGCGCTGGCGGCGGCAACTGCTGGGTTAGATAGATATACCTCTGATTTGGGGCTGCCCATCCTGCCGACAAAGTTGCGGTTAGTGGTAGAGATGCACCGCTCACCATCAGCCAGAACCCCCGTATGCAAACCAAGACAGGGGCCACAGGTCGGCGTGCTAACCACCGCCCCAGCTCTAATAAATATCTCTATAAGCCCCTCAGTCAGGGCATCAAGATATACCTGCTGCGAGCCGGGGATAATAATGCACCGCACTCCGGGGTGCACCTTCCTCCCCTCCAATATCCGAGCAGTAATCTGCAAATCTTCAAGACGACCATTGGTGCAGCTACCAATCACCGCCTGGTCGATCTCTATATCCCCCACCTGACTAACCGGCTTGGTATTAGCTGGTGAATGAGGCAGGGCAACTTGAGGCTCCAGAGACGAAACATCATACTCAATCACCTGCGAGTATTCGGCATCGCTATCTGGTTCATAGATAGTATAAGGGCGTTTTGCCCGAGGCTGAATGTAAGCTAGTGTTTTTTCATCTACCTTAAAAAGCCCGGCTTCCCCCCCGGCTTCAATAGCCATGTTAGCCATAGTAAATCGTCCATCCATGGATAGGGCGTCTATTACTTCACCAGCAAACTCCATTGCCGAATACAGAGCACCATCCGCACCAATCTGACCGATAGTATACAGGATTAAGTCCTTGCCCCCCACCCACTTGCCTAAACTCCCATGATAAACCAGCTTAATAGTTGGTGGCACCTTCATCCAGATGTCGCCAGTCGCCATGGCGACAGCAATATCAGTTGAGCCCATACCGGTGGAAAATGCCCCTAAAGCACCGTAGGTGCAGGTGTGTGAGTCAGCCCCGATAACTACATCCCCGGGCAGCACCAAACCCTGTTCAGGCAAAAGCACATGCTCGATGCCCATCTGACCCACTTCAAAGTGCACTGCTTCTTGCTCACGACAAAACTCTCGCATCAGCTTAGCCTGCTCGGCCGAAGCAATATCCTTGTTAGGCACAAAGTGGTCAGGAACCATTACCACTTTTTTAGGGTCAAAAACTTTACCCACCCCAATGCGCTGAAACTCTCTTATGGCGATGGGGGCAGTAATATCATTGGCGAGAATCAGGTCTACGCTGACATTTATGAATTCGCCGGGGACTACCTTCTTATCGGTATGGGCAGCGAGTATTTTCTCAGCTAAAGTCAATGTAGTTCTCTCTCCGGAGTGATTAAGAAATTCAGCTTAAGACAAGCTCTCACCAAACTAGGTTGAGGAAGAAATAATACAATCAGCACAGTAGGCGCAAAATATTTCTATCCAACAAACCTGATGACCTACTTCTTAGCCGCCAACAACCGGTTAAGGGCATTCATATAGGCTTTAGCGCTGGCAACAATAATATCGGTATCAGCACCCCGCCCGGTATAGGTGATGCCTTCACTCTCTATTCTAATCAACACCTCACCGATAGCATCAATACCTTCAGTTACTGATTTAACACTAAATTCAGTAAGCTCATTGGGCACGCCCACAATTCTATTAATAGCCTTATATACGGCATCCACCGGACCCGTACCCAGAGCAGCATCAGCCAGAACCTTGCCATCAGGGTCAATAAGCCTGACTGCGGCCGTGGGGATACCCCTATCTCCACAAGATACTTGAACACGGTCAAGGTGATAGACCTCAGATACAGTACGTAACTCCTGAGCAATGAGGGACTCAATATCTCTATCTGTAATTCCCTTCTTTTTATCAGCTAGTTCTTTAAACGCCATGAAGGCTCGGTTAAAATCTTCCTCAGACAGACTATAACCCAGTTCCGCCAGCCGCTCCTTAAAGGCATGTCGCCCGCTAAGTTTGCCCAGTACTAAGCTGCTAGCTGGTATGCCGACTGTTCTAGGCTCCATTATTTCATAGGTTATCGGCATCTTGATAACACCATCCTGGTGAATCCCCGATTCATGACGGAACGCATTAGCCCCAACGATTGCCTTATTAGGTTGAACCACGAAACTAGTTAGCTCGCTCACCAGTCGGCTAGCCTTATAGATTTGCGTGGTGTTAATATTAGTCGTCAGGTTAAAAAAGTCTCTGCGGGTCTTGATTGCCATCACAATTTCCTCAAGTGAGGCGTTACCTGCCCTCTCCCCAATACCATTAATGGTGCACTCCACCTGTCTTGCCCCCCGCTTGACTGATTCCAGGCTATTAGCCACCGCCAGGCCCAGGTCATTATGGCAATGAACGCTAATTATAGCCCGATTAATATTAGGTACATTATGTAAAATCTCTTCAATGAGACCGCCAAACTCATCAGGGATAGCATAGCCCACGGTATCAGGAATATTTACCGTAGTAGCACCAGCATCAATAACCGCTTCCAAAATTTGATAGATGTATTCAGGCTCAGTTCGGCTGGCATCCATCGGTGAAAACTCGATATCATCGGTATACTTCTTTGCTCGGGCTACCATATCACGAGAAGTCTGCAAAATCTCCTCACGGCTCTTCTTCAATTGATACAAGAGATGTATATCTGAAGCCGACAAGAAGACATGGATTCGCGGGTGCTCAGCCCCTTCAATTGCCTCCCAAGCCCGGTCTATATCGTCAGGATGGGCCCGAGCCAGAGCACAAATTATCGGGGTGCGAACCTCCTTGGCAATAAGGCTTACTGCCTCAAAGTCGCCCGGAGAGCTAATGGGGAAGCCAGCCTCAATAACATCTACACCAAGCTTTTCCAGTTGCTTAGCTATTTCCAGCTTCTCCTTGATATTCAGTGTCCCCCCCGCCGCCTGCTCCCCATCCCGCAAGGTGGTATCAAAAATAATTACTTTATCCATCTCTGACACTTCTTCTGCTATCTCACTATTCTACAGAAGTTTACCCCTTGAGCCACGGCATCATCTGGCGCAACTCTCTGCCCACTTCCTCAATGAGGTGTTCCTCATCCATCCGCTTCAGGGCATTATAGACCGGGCGGCCAGCCTGGTTTTCTAAAATCCACTCCTTGGCAAAGCTACCATCCTGAATCTCCGCCAGGATTTGTGCCATCTCATCCTTAACCATATCATCAATTACCCGTGGCCCCCGTGTATAATCACCATACTCGGCGGTATCACTGACTGAATAGCGCATATAGCTTAAGCCCCCCTTATAAATCAGGTCAATGATAAGCTTTAGTTCATGGAGGATTTCAAAGTAGGCTATTTCCGGCTGATAGCCGGCATCAACCAGCGTCTCAAACCCTGCCTTTATCAGAGAGGAGATCCCACCACATAACACCGTTTGCTCCCCAAAGAGGTCCGTCTCCGTCTCCTCGGCGAAGGTCGTTTCAATAACCCCGGCACGGCTGCAACCGATGCCCTTAGCATAGGCAAGAGCAATATCATTTGCCCTGCCTGAAGCATCTTGCTGAACGGCAACTAACGCTGGAGGTCCTATACCCTCGGTATAGAGTTGCCTCAGCATATGACCGGGACATTTGGGAGCTATCATAGTAACATCAATGTCAGACGGGGGAGTTATTTGCCCATAATGAATGTTAAAGCCGTGAGCAAACATCAACATTTTGCCTGAGGCTAGCCCCGCCTCAATTGACCTGTAATAAATATCTCGCTGCAAAGTGTCGGGAACCAGCATGGCAATTATATAAGCTTCCTTTGCCACCTCATCCGCCGCCAGCACCCTGAAGCCGGCATCCTTGGCATTCTTCCAACCCGGACTTCCCTCGGCTTCAGCCACCACTACCTGGCAGCCACTATCCCTCAGGTTCTGCGCATGGGCATGCCCCTGGCTGCCATAACCAATAATGCCAATTACCTTCCCTTCCAGCAGAGTTAAGTCAGCATCGCTATCGTAGTATATCTTAGCCATACTCATCATCCCCTTTATTTTATTATGCTCTATAGCTATCTGGAGGCTTTCTGTCTTTTGCTATGCGCCTTAGATAATCTGTCTCCCACCTTTATCGGACCTGAATCTCCCTTGGTCATAGCTATTCGACCAGCCCTGGCTATTTCCTTAATACCAAAACCACGAAGTAAATTCAATAAGGATTTGACTTTCTCCTCATCCCCGGTGACTTCAATTGTTAACGAATCAGAGGCAACATCAACTATACTGGCTCTAAATATGTCCACAATTTCAATAATCTCGCTTCGGGTAGAGAAAGTGGCTTTTACTTTAATCAATGCCAATTCCCGGGCAATTATGTCGCCCCCGGTAATATCAGATACCTTGACCACATCTACTACCTTATCCAGTTGCTTCCTAACCTGCTCTACCATCGTAGTTGTCCCATCTACAATAATAGTCATACGCGATAGATGAGGCAGCTCACTACGCCCTACGGCAATGCTTTCAATATTAAAGCCACGCCTTCTAAAAAGACTTGCCACTCGGTTAAGTACCCCAGGCTTATCCTCTACCAGAGCCACCAGGGTGTGCTTCATCGCAGCCATTATGCACCTCTTTACTCAGGTTAGATATTGCTCACTGGAAGCTTGACGGAATCAGAGACAATTTTCGCCTCTTTCTTAGGTGCTTCCAGAACTTCGGCTAAAGACGCCCCTGGCGGCACCATCGGGTAAACATTCTCCTCCGGTTCCACCATGAAATCTATTAGGAAAGGACCTTGATGCGCCATAGCTTGCTCAATAGCCGGGACCACCTCTTCTCTACGAGTAACCCTCAACCCGGGAAGGCAATATCCTTCAGCAATCTTGACAAAGTCAGGGCAAGATAAGGGTGTAGCTACATACCGTTTCCCGTAGAACAATTCCTGCCATTGTCTAACCATCCCCAGATAGCCGTTATTTAAAATGGCTATCTTAACCGCAATATTATCCTGAACTATAGTAGCTAGCTCCTGTATCGTCATCTGAAAGCTTCCATCACCGTCAACCAACCAAACTGTGCTATCAGGACACCCTACCTTAGCCCCCATAGCTGCTGGTAACCCAAAGCCCATAGTCCCCAGACCACCTGATGAAATCAGACTATTTGGCTTATTATACCAGTAATGTTGAGCTGCCCACATCTGGTGCTGCCCGACTCCAGTAACGATAATAGCCTCCCCCTTGGTTACCTCATATATCTTACGAACGACATACTGGGGCAGGAGCCCCTCACTGTCTCTAATTTCTGTTGACGGATGCTCCTTCCGCCAATTATCAAGCTGCTGAACCCAATCAATATGCTCGGTAGACTTAATCTGTTTATTTAATGCCTCAAGAACCGTTTTCACATCACCAACTATCGGCACATCTACGCGCACATTTTTACCAATCTCAGCCGGGTCAATATCAATATGGATAATATGGGCATGAGGCGCAAAGGCACTTATCTTACCGGTAACCCTATCATCGAACCTCATCCCGATAGCAATTAACAGGTCAGTGGCATCAACTGCCATATTAGCATAAGCCATGCCATGCATACCCAGCATACCATAACTAAGAACATGAGTCTCCGGGAAACAGCCAATCCCTAACAAAGTCGTAATTACCGGTATTTGTGCTGTCTCAGCCAGCCGCTTAAGCTCATTATAGGCCCCGGAGATAACTACTCCCCTACCAGCAACAATAAGAGGTCGCTGAGCTTCATTTATCAGCTTCACTGCCTTCTTAATCTGTGCCGGGTGCCCCTGAAGTGTTGGCTTATAGCCGGGCACATCCATCTTAGTCGGGTAGTGAAATTCTGCCTGGTCGACGAAAACATCTTTCGGTATATCAATAAGTATTGGTCCAGGGCGCCCGCTTTTAGCCAGATAAAAAGCCTCCTTAACTACCTTAGCCAGTGAAGCTACATCAAGGACAAGATAATTATTTTTAGTAATAGGTAGAGTAATACCGGTAATGTCTATCTCCTGAAAGGCATCTTTACCAATAAAGGGTCTGGCTACCTGACCGGTTATCGCTACTATAGGAGATGAATCAAGGTAAGCATTAGCAATCCCGGTTACCAGGTTAGTGGCTCCAGGACCAGAGGTAGCAAAGCACACTCCTACCTTTCCGGTGACTCGGGCATAGCCATCAGCAGCATGGGCAGCACCCTGCTCATGACGCACCAGAATATGGCGAAGCTGCGGATAGTGAGGTAAGGCATCATATAGAGGTAAGACAACTCCACCAGGGAAACCAAAAATAGCCTCAACTCCCTCTCTTACTAAGCTCTCACACAGAATCTGAGCACCTGTCATCTTCATAGTAAGCCCCCCTTACCGGCCGAACACCGCTCCAGTGCTAGCTGAACCTACCTTCTCAGCATAATATTTAAGATAACCCGCTTTTGCTCTGGGCTGAAATTCACCAAGCTGTGCTAGACGATTAGATATCTCTTTATCACTAAGCTCTACTTCAAGTTTATAATTAGGAATATCTATCTTAATTATATCCCCATCGGTCAAGGCAGCGATAGGTCCACGGCTGGCTGCCTCTGGAGAGACATGACCAATAGCGGCACCACGGGTAGCCCCAGAAAAACGCCCATCGGTGATAAGGGCTATTTCTTTATCCATACCCATACCGCTCAGGAGCGCAGTAGGAGTAAGCATTTCTCTCATTCCCGGCCCTCCTTTAGGCCCTTCATAACGGATAACTATCACCTCAGCTAGCTTTATCTTACCATCCATAATTGCCGCCGTAGCTTCCTCTTCAGAGTCAAATACCCTGGCTGGCCCCCGATGAGTCATCATCTCGGGAGCTACCGCCACCCTCTTCACCACTGCCCCCTCTGGTGCCAGATTGCCAAAAAGGATAGCAATACCCCCTTTAGCCGAGTAAGCATTACCAACCGAGTGGATAACTTCTTTATCCACAATCTGACTGTCAGCAATAACCTCAGCCACTGATTTCCCCGATACTGTTTGCAACCCCAGGTTTAATAACTCCCGTATCTCCTTCATCACTGCCGATATACCCCCGGCCCGATCTAAATCCTCAATATGATAGTTACCGGATGGGCTCAGCTTGCATAGGTTAGGAGTGCGCTCACTTATCTGGTTTACCAACGCCAACGGGAAATCCACCTCTGCCTCATGAGCTATTGCTATAAGGTGCAAAACTGAATTAGTGCTACCACCTAAGGCCATATCAACGATAAAGGCATTATAGATGGAATCCCTATTTATTATATCCCTTGGGCGAATGTCATCAATCAGCAGCTTCATAATCTGCTGACCCACTTTCTTAGCTAACTTTTGCCGTCTAGAATCAACAGCCGGGATAGTGCCATTGCCAACCAACCCCATGCCCATTGCTTCCGTTAAGCAATTCATGGTATTAGCGGTGAACATTCCGGCACAACTGCCACAGCCGGGGCAGGCAATCTCCTCCAGGCGTTTCAATTCCTCCTCACTCATTTTCCCTTTAGCCACCTTGCCCACCGCCTCAAAGACTGAGCTAAGGTCAACCTTCTTAAATCCGTTGTCATCATCCAGACGCCCGGCCAGCATTGGACCACCGCTAATAAAAATAGCCGGTAGATTCAGCCTTACCGCCGCCATAAGCATCCCGGGGATTACTTTGTCGCAATTAGTAACAAATACCAAGGCATCAAAGGCATGAGCTTCAGCCACTATCTCTACTGAGTCAGCTATTAGTTCCCGGCTGGGTAGACTATATTTCATACCCGGGTGATTCATTGCAATACCATCACACACAGCAATAGTATTAACCTCAAAGGGAACACCGCCTCCACTGCGCACCCCTGCCTTAACCGCCTCAGCAATATCTCGTAGATGCATATGCCCGGGGACAATCTCGCTAAAGCTATTAATAACACCGATAAAAGGTTTATCCAGTTCTGCCGGCGTGCAGCCCACGGCGCGCAATAAAGCCCGGTGCGGAGCTCGCTCTATGCCCCTTTTAACAGCATCACTTTTCATACCCTCGCCCTACTTACATAGTATAGTAAGTAAAAACCCGTCCCTGTGAGGACGGACCGTAAACTCCAAAATCTTACCTTCAGTCCGTAACACAAGATAGCATAATGCCTGTTTTACTGTCAAGCAATTGTGTTGGCTCTAAGGCACTGGCAAGACAGAGAAAATCCAGCCTGTCACGGCTATGGTTTGCCTAGGACAGCTTCATATAGCTCATCATCCCTTCACTATAGCAAATTTGGCGTCTCACTCTACCCTTTATCACCATGCGGTTCTTCACTTAGCCGAATTAGATGCCATAGCTCAGACGAGATGCCAAACGCCTAGACAAGCCATACTCCTCCATTCTAGCTTGTACAACATCAATATCATAAGGAATACGGTGGAGTATGACCGAGCTGGCGTCACTATCATAGATAGCATAGCTGGCTCGAGGGTCGCTATCCCGGGGTTGCCCCACACCACCGGGATTAATAATCAGCCGGTTCTTAGCCAATATAAGCATCGTATCAGCCGGGAATTTCTTAAAGTAACAAGCACCAGCTTCATTATACTCAAACATGAGAGGCACATGAGAATGACCTACCAGGCAAAATTGTGATTGGAAATAGGCAAAATTTTCACCGGCAACACTGGCTGATAGCAGATACTCCCAGATAGGCTCCCTCGGGCTGCCATGCACCAGTGTAAAATCACCTCTATGAATAACCAATGGCAAACTCCCAAGATACTCTACATCATCCGGGCTTAGTTGCCGTCCTGTCCAGTGGCAGGCGGTGGCAGCATCAGGATTAAAATCGGAGGTATCAAGCTTACCTATTGCCGCCCAATCATGATTTCCGGCAACACAGACAGGGTTACACTGACGCAAAAGCTCAATACACTGGTGCGGATCTGGGCCATAACCGACAATATCTCCCAGACACCACACCTCCTCCACCCCTCCCCGACGCTCAACATCATCCAGCACTGCGGTAAACGCAGCTAGATTGGCATGAATATCAGCAATAATTGCACAGCGCATTCTGTATCCAATAATATAACAGCTTTTGCCCGATATGGCTAGAGCTAAGTTGTGACTCCAGACATAATCATGCTATAATTTTTTCACCATGAAGGTTTCAGAGCTAGGGGAATTCGGATTGATTGACCTCCTGGCTAAAATGGCTTACGGTGCGCGGGACAATGAGATAGCATCCTGGCAGCAACTTCTAATTGGTATTGGTGATGATGCTGCCGTCTGGCACGGTGATGCCTCAATCCAACTAGCTACTGTTGATTCCTTCATCCAGGATGTGCACTTTTCCTTGGGTATGGCTTCCTGGAAAGAACTGGGGTGGAAGGCAATGGCAATTAACCTGAGCGATATTGCCGCTATGGGGGGTACACCCAGATATGCATTGGTATCACTAGCCCTACCAGACTACACAGAGGTGGATGATGTTACCGCCCTCTACCAGGGGATGATTGAACTGGCACAGAAATGGGGAGTGGCTATAATTGGTGGAGATACAAGTAATGCTCCCATAGTCGCTATTACTATTACTATTCTTGGTAACACTGGGGACCGAAACAAACATATACTCACCCGCTCGTCCGCTAAGCCCGGTGAACAAGTAGCGGTTACCGGTTATCTAGGCACTGCTGCCGCTGGCCTGGAGATGCTTACCAAGCAGCTTCAATTTAACCCTGAAGCCACCACTTGTTTCAAGAACGCTTTTCTTCATCCCCACCCCCGAATAGCTGAAGGAAAACTACTCGTAGAGCAAGGAGTAAAGACAGCCATAGATATCAGCGATGGGTTGATTTCAGACCTAAAACAGATATGCAAAGCAAGCCGGACTGGTGCCCGAATAGAAATTGACCGTGTGCCGATTCAGCCTACAGTCAAAGCTAACTTCGGTGATAAATCTCTTGAACTGGCACTGTCAGGAGGAGAGGACTACGAGCTATTATTTACCGGAAGTGCTGAGGTCGTTGATAGGGTGAAAAGAGCAGCCTCCTGCCCGGTAACGGTAATCGGTGAAATCGTAGCTGATAAAATAGGCGAAATAATAATGGTTGACAGTCAGGGAAAGCCTTTCGACCTTCCTAAGGCGGGATGGGAGCACTTCTCTCCAAGATGAAGCTAAGTCAGTCACCAAATTCACTACACTCTATAAATATGAGCAACCTTAAGTTAATTAGCCATAGCCCCGAACAGACCCAGAGGCTCGGAGTCCATATCGGCGAGTTAGCCCTGCCCGGCGATATTTTTCTTCTGGTCGGAGACTTAGGAGCCGGAAAGACATGCCTCACTCAGGGTATCGCCTGGGGGCTGGACATCAAAGAATATACTCTTAGTCCCTCTTTTGTCATAATGAGGGAACTTCATGGTAGACTGCCACTATACCATATAGACCTATACCGACTTAACCAAGTGGAAGAAATTGAAGAATTAGGCTTAGATGACTATCTATATGGCAACGGTGTTTGCGTAGTGGAATGGGCAGAAAAGGGATTAGGCGTGCTGCCCACAGAGCATCTGCTAATTGAAATAAACTATCTTTCCGATACCGAGCGTAGCTTTCAACTCAAACCGAGTGGTAAACGCTACCTTAAAATACTATCAGAGTTGAAGCACCTTTCTCTCGACTCATAGAAAGGATTACTAATGCAATTAGCTATAGATACTTCAACAGATACTGCCAGCATTGCTCTTGCCCAAGATGGCGAAGTGTTAGGTGAATTAACCTGGCACTGCAGGCAAAAACATTCAGTTGAACTACTGCCTCGGCTAACCCAACTACTAAATGAGACTAAAGTAAATCTTCAATCTATCACTTTCATCACCGTAGCCAGGGGGCCAGGAAGCTTTAACGGATTGCGAGTGGGAATCAGCACGGCAAAGGGATTAGCCTTTAGCCTGGAAATCCCAATTATTGGTATCAGCACCTTAGAAGTGGAAGCCTACCAGCATGCCGAAACTGGTTTGCCTATCTGCCCGATATTTAACGCTGGTAGAGAAGAGATTGCCACGGCTATTTACCAGAGGAAACACAATGAGTGGCGTCAGCTTACTGCTGAGCACATAACCACAGTTGACTCTCTATGCTCCAAGATAACCACCAAAACTATATTCTGTGGCGAATTCATAACAGTTATTGCCCCCCAGCTAAGAAAGCAGCTTAAGCAAAAAGCTATAATACCGACGACTACACTACGACGAGCCAGTTTCCTAGCTGAGCTAGGGCAACAGCGGATGAAGACAGACAATTATGATAACTTGGCAACCTTACAACCACTATACCTCCGACGACCACCAATTACTGTACCCAAACACCGCTAAAGATAAGGAGACTCTAATGATAACCTGGCCAAAAGTATCAATTAATACTGAAAAGAACATTACCATGTGCTTCGGCTGCGGAAAGAATAATCCCATTGGATTGAAATTAGATTTCAAGTGGGATGGTAAAACAGCTAGGGCTGAGTTTATCCCAACCAAACTTTATCAAGGCTGGTCCGGCATTATCCATGGTGGTATTATTCAGTGTATCCTAGACGAGGCTATGACTTATGCCACTTATTTTGAAGACATGGATTGTCTCACTGCCAAAATGCAAACCAGGCTAAGACGACCCGTCTTAATCGACGAACCCCTCATCATTACCTCTACCATAACCAAAAAAACCAGAAAATTAGTTGAGACCGAAGCCACTATATCTTTGAAGGATGGCACCCCTATAGCTGAAGCCACCGCTACCCAGTTTGTCACTAACCCAAAGCCGAGAAAGATGAGAACTAAGGGGGCGGAGAATGCCTAGAAGCAAGGCCAAGGCAGTCATCTGGGATATGGATGGGGTCATTGCCGATACTGCCCCCTATCACCTTAAAGCGTGGCAGGAGGCCTTCCACAAAAGGGGAATTAACTTCACCGAGGATGACTTCAGGCGTAACTTTGGTCAGAGAAATGATACTATAATCAGACATACTTTAGGTGAACAAATATCTCAAAGTGACCTGGAGGCTATTGCCAGGGAAAAAGAGGAGACCTTCCGCAAAGTGGTAGAGCAAAACATAAAAGCACTCCCCGGAGCAGTGAAACTACTCAAGTCGCTTAGGGAGAGCCGGTTCAAGGTAGCATTAGCCTCCTCGGCACCGATTGAAAATATAAAACTGGTTATCCAAGGTCTGAGTATAGATAATTACTTCCATTCTATAGTCACCGGCCAAGATGTAGCCGAAGGGAAACCCAGCCCGCAGGGTTTCCTGCTGGCTGCCCAAAAATTGGGAGTTGCACCCAAGGACTGCATTGTGATTGAGGATGCCATCGCCGGCGTCGCTGCGTGTAAAAGAGCCGGTATGCATTGCCTAGCCGTAACCAACACCCACCCTAGGGAGAGTCTAACGGAGGCTGACCTTATCGTTGCCACTCTGGAAGAGGTGGCAGTGGCTGACTTGGAGAGACTTCTCGATTCTGATAAACAAAGGAGCTGAAAAAATGGAACGGTCTTTAATACTTATCAAGCCCGACGCCATGGATAGGGGGCTGGCGAGCACTATTCTTGGTCGCTTAGAAAGCCTGGAACTCAAGCTAGTGGCACTAAAGATGCTTCACCTGAATAAAGCATTAGCCCAACGGCTCTACGCTATCCATACCAGTAAGCCTTTTTTTGAAGGCTTGGTAAACTATATTAGCTCCGCCCCGATAGTGGCAGCTGTCTTTGAGGGAGAACAAGCAGTAGAGGTAATCAGAAAAACAATAGGACCAACTGACCCCACCAAGGCTGAGGCAGGAACAATCAGGGGCGACTTCGGCTTGGATATTGAACGTAATACAATTCACGGTTCTGACTCAGTGGAAACTGCCGAGAGGGAAATCCAACTATTCTTTTCCGAGGATGAAATCTTCGGCTACTGAATCCTGACTACAGGTGTAGCCTGATCCCACAGCTTATCCAGCTGGTAGTACTCCCGTTCAAAGGGAGAAAAAATGTGGACAATGACATCGCCAAAGTCAAAAAGAAGCCATCCTGAGTCTACCGTTCCCTCATGGTGGTGGGGCAAAATGCCTTCCTTCTTCAATACATGCCCAACTTCATCATAAATCGCCTGAATCTGTCTAGCGGAATCACCACTACATATCACGAAGTAATCGGCAAAGCTACATACCCCCCGGGCATCAAGCAACATGATATCGCTCGCCTGCTTATCACTAGCCGCTTCAACCGCATGGCGTGCTACCTCTATCGCTTCCAGAAGCTATCCTCCATATGTAACGGTTTACTCAAATATTATATCACAACTATAGTAATTATAAATTCTGAACACCGAGGGTAGTTTCTGAATTTGTTTTTATTAGCTATTTAGCTTTGTGCTATACTATAAGTAGAGAAGGGAACGAATGGCAGGGTTACTTTTTGGGACTGGCGGCACTCCCCATAGCTCCAGAACATCATCTAGCATAGATGGAATCAGGCGCATTGCCGAACTTGGGCTGGGCTGCATGGAGCTAGAATTTGTCCAAGGAGTAAAGATGGGGGAAGCCGGGGCTCGCCTGGTTGCCGAAACGAGAGCCACGGAAGGAGTGAAGCTATCAGCCCATGCCCCCTACTTCATAAACTTTAATGCCCATGAGCCAGAAAAGATAAGAGCTAGCCAGAACAGGGTATTTCAAACAGCCCACATAGCCGCAATATGTGGGGCAGAAAGTGTTACTTTCCACGCCGCTTTCTATCTCGGTGACCCACCAGATAAAGCCTATAATATGGTAAAGAATTATTTAGCCGAGGTAGTAGACCGGATGAAGCAAGAAAATATCCAGGTGTGGATTAGACCGGAAGTTGCTGGAAAAGGTAGCCAGTTCGGAACCATAGATGAGGTGCTCAGGTTGAGCGCCGAGCTGGAGGGAGTAGCTCCCTGCATAGACTTTTCCCACTGGCATGCCCGAACTGGGAGGATTAACTCTTACCAAGAGTTTGCCTCTATTCTACAGCAAGTTAAAGACCAATTAGGTAGACCCGCCCTGGATGATATGCATATCCATGTGTCCGGTATTGCTTATGGCCAGAAGGGGGAAATAAAACACCTGAACTTAAAGGAGTCAGATTTACAATATGTGGAATTGCTCAAAGCGTTAAAAGATTATGATGCCAAAGGTCTTGTAATTTGCGAGAGTCCAAACTTAGAAGAGGATGCCCTGCTTCTGCAAACAACCTTCAATACCTTGCCGAGAACGAACTAACCCCCATTGCGTTATAGTTATAACTGCTAAATTCAAGGTCATTGCTCAAGGGGGTAATGGAGGCAAGGTTGAAAAACAATCCCCAATTTTCCTATTTGCTGGTGTTTTTGGTATAATATAACTAGCAGCTATAGATAACAGATTCATGCTTATCAATAAACACAATAATTTGAATGCTAAGTACTATTTGAGGTGAAGATGAAAACGGGTGGGATGCATAAGGGCTTAATATTCATAGCTATTTTAATTGCCATCGTAGCCCTCTTCTCTTTCCTTATTCCCACAAGTCAAAAACCTGAGGAAGTCCCTTTAAGCAAAATTATAACTATGTCACAAGACAAAGGGATTGAGAAGATTTTAGTGGAAGATGATATGTTACTCATTACTGCTACTGATGGCACAGAGTTAAAGACCTTCAAAGAGAGTAACGCCAGTATCTATGATATTGAAGGGCTTAACCTGGAAGGGATAATAATTGAGGTAAAAGGTTCGTCAGGATTTAACTGGGGTGGGCTACTGCTTAACTTCCTTCCCCTCATAATCTTTGGCGGCTTGTTGTTCTTCTTGTTTCGCAGTGCCCGAGGGGCTAATAGCCAGGCGATGAGCTTTGGTCGTAGTAAAGCCCGACTATTCCCGGCTAATACACCAACAGTAACCTTTGATGATGTAGCTGGGATAGAGGAAGCCAAACAAGAGTTGCATGAAGTAGTCGACTTCCTCAAATCCCGTGAAAAGTTTGAAAGTCTAGGAGCACGCATCCCAAAGGGCATGTTGCTAATAGGTCCACCAGGTACCGGGAAGACATTACTGGCCCGGGCAATAGCCGGTGAAGCCGGGGTGCCTTTCTTTGCTATCAGCGGCAGCGAATTCGTCGAGATGTTTGTCGGTGTCGGCGCCTCCAGAGTGCGCGACCTCTTCGACCAGGCTAAACGTAATGCTCCTTGCATCATCTTCATTGATGAGATTGATGCCGTAGGCCGTCATCGTGGTGCCGGGCTAGGCGGCGGTCATGATGAGCGGGAGCAAACACTTAATCAGATTCTAGTGGAGATGGATGGCTTTGACACTAATACTAACGTGATTGTTCTTGCCGCTACTAACCGACCTGACATACTTGACCCAGCCCTGCTCCGTCCCGGTCGTTTTGACCGACGCGTAATCCTAGACCGACCAGATATCAACGGCCGAGCGGCAATTCTCCGGGTCCATTCTAACGGTAAGCCACTAGCTGAATCAGTTGACCTGGAGGTACTAGCGAAACAGACGGCTGGTTTCAGTGGTGCTGACCTAGCCAATCTGATCAATGAGGCGGCTATTCTGGCTGCCAGGCGGGAGAAGAAAGTTATTGAGATGGAGGAGCTTGAGGAATCTATAGACCGTGTGATTGCCGGCCCAGAAAGGAAGAGCCGGCGGATAAACCCTAGGGAAAAGGAGATTACCGCTTATCATGAGGCAGGGCATGCTCTGGTCGCCAAAATGCTGCCTAACGCTGACCCGGTTCACAAAATCTCTATTGTGGCTCGGGGTATGTCCTTAGGCCACACCCGGCAACTGCCCACCGAAGACCGATACTTGATGACACGCTCCCAATTCAACGATACGTTAGCCACTCTCCTAGCCGGCCATAACGCTGAGGAGCTAATCTTTAATGAAATGACAACCGGGAGTCAAAATGATATCGAGCGAGCCACCAAGATTGCCCGCTTGATGGTAACTGATTATGGAATGAGCGATAAATTAGGACCACGAACCTTCGGTCACAAAGAGGAGCTAGTCTTCCTGGGTCGTGAAATCACTGAGCAAAGAGACTACAGCGAGAAAGTCGCTCAGCAGATTGATGAAGAGGTTCACAATATTATCCAGCACGCTTATGCAGTAGCCAGGAAGATTCTAACCGAAAATAAGCCGAGATTAACCCATATTGCGACAAAGCTCCTTGCTGAAGAGACCGTAGAGGGTACAGAGCTGGACGCACTATTTAACGAACCTATACCATCGCCTTCACCAGAAGCCACTCCAACATCTATTAGCTAAAATTACCGGCCTTAATTGAGACCAGCCATTGCCGCAGTTTCTGCTTACCACCAAGATACCTCGCCGCGGTCAACATGCTAATAGCGAGCATAAAGCCCATATCTTAAACGAGTACTCTCTGCGTCGCTAACCAGTTGAGAAAGAAACAAAAGCTACCCGAACCTGTGCCTTGTTGAAGTGGATGGTTCTATGCACGCCCTTTCTGATGAACAGGTAAACTTGACACAATATATTGCCCCTGTTAGACTTTGGCTAAGTAAAAATTACTAATTTTAAACACTTCACCGAATTACCATGGCCCCGTGGTGTAGCGGCCTAACATGCCACCCTGTCACGGTGGAGATCGGGGGTTCGAATCCCCCCGGGGTCGGATGTGCAATACATAGTGTGACACCCCACCATACTGGAGATCGAGGAAAGACTTGAATGCAGGTCTTGGTATAACTGCCAAGACCTTCTTATCTTTAATCCAAGCAATGTCAAAAAGCTGTTTGGCTAGCGATTCCTAAGTTCTTGCGAGGCTTGTTTCCAAGCCGGTTTTATATCATTTAGAGTGGTGCCATGACCACCAAGATGATAATAGATGCTACCAGAAGAGTCCAGTGGAATTGCCCTTTGTCACCAGAATTATTCCTCCCAAGGCTCTTGGGACTCTATGAGTCTTGACAATTACCTAAGATGATATATGATGTAAATAATACAGACTTATTAGGAGAGGTGATTAAAGGAGGTGGTGCCTATTGAGATACATCGGCCAAGAAAGATTTTCGGACAGCATAAAACAAAAGGAGGATTCAATTGAAAAGGAGAAAATTACTTACCCTATTGGGTGGCATCTGCCTAGTGTTAATACTGGCAGTGCTACCATTCATGGCGGCTTGTGCTGCTCCCACCCCCACACCAACACCCACTCCCACTCCCACGCCCACTCCAGCACCGTTACCACCCGCTGAACCGATAGTGCTTAAAGCGATTACATTTCTCCCTGGGTTTGACGTCGAGGCGCAAGCCTTTTTCATGTATCAGGAAAGGGTCAATGAGTTGGCCAAGGGTGAGCTTATAATCCAGTTCGTGGGCGGACCGGAGGTCATCCCAGTGCCTGATCAGGCTATAGCGGTGAAGAAAGGTGTAGTTGATATGGCCTGGGGTGTCGGTGGTGGGTATACAGGTCTGGTATCGGCAGCTTGGATCCCT
>SDBV01004865.1_pt1 | contig 19110 bp, 20 predicted proteins | sample 2277081 | NCBI WGS metagenome assembly SDBV01 (sample SAMN10402039, study PRJNA504765) | marine sediment metagenome | isolation source: marine sediment core GS10_PC15, 223 cmbsf | place: Arctic Ocean: Southern Knipovich Ridge | collected 2010
AGCTATTCTAACAATAAATTGTGATTCCAGGTGCAGCAAAACCCCTGATTTTTAATCCCCTGGGCCTATGGCGCATAGAAAACCGGCCCGCCGAAAAATCGACGAGCCGGTTTTTATATGGCTTCTAGTTACTGCGCTGGGGGAAACAGCGACCCGGCCCGATGGATCGTAGCCGGCCCTGGTTGGCCCCGTATTGGTTACATTCACGCGGGAGCGCTTACTACTGACAATCGGTAAAAAAACCGCTTTATGAATCACCTGCTATTTTTTAGCAGCTTTCTTCGTTGTCTTTTTCCTGGCGGCCTTTTTCTTGGGTTTAGCCTTACCGGTTCCATTAATGATCGCTGCCTGGGCGGCTGCGAGTCTTGCTACCGGTACCCGGTAGGGCGAGCAACTGACGTAATCCAGCCCGACAATGTGGAAGAATTCCACCGATGATGGGTCGCCGCCGTGTTCGCCGCAGATGCCGAGTTTCAAGTCGGGTCTTACCGCCCGACCCTTCTTGACCGCGATGCGGACCAGCTCACCGACGCCGGTTCGGTCCAGTGTCTGGAACGGGTCGGTTTCATAGACCCCCATCTCGACGTACTCTGCCAGGAACCTGCCCGCATCGTCTCGGCTGAAGCCACAACCCATCTGAGTCAGGTCGTTCGTACCGAAGCTGAAGAACTCAGCCTCTTTTGCAATCTCGCCGGCTGTCAGTGCACCACGCGGAACTTCGATCATTGTACCGATCTTGATTTCGGGGGCTTTTCTGCCCTTCTTCTCAGCCTTTATTTGCTCGAAGACATCCAGAACGATCTGCTTCTGGTTGGTAAACTCTTTAACATGCCCGACCAGCGGGATCATGATCTCTGCCCTAGCGCCGCGGACGGCGTAGGCGGCCTCGATGACAGCCCTTGCCTGCATGGCGGTGATTTCCGGGTAGGTCATGCCCAAACGGCAGCCACGATGGCCTAGCATCGGGTTGAATTCGTGGAGCGACTCGACCTTTGCTTTGATCTTTGCAGGCGAGACGCCCATAGCCTTGGCCATTTCCTTCTGGCCGGCGGCATCGTGGGGTACGAACTCGTGCAGCGGCGGATCCAGGAAGCGGATCGTAGCGGGTTTGCCCTTGAGGGCCTTGAAGATGCCAATGAAATCCTTCCGTTGCAGTGGCAGCAGGGATTTCAGTGCCTTCTTTCGGCCTGCTACGTCTTCGGCAAGGATCATTTTGCGCATTGCGATGATTCGGTTGCCCTCGAAGAACATATGCTCGGTTCGTGTCAGGCCAATGCCTTCTGCGCCGAACTTGATAGCCACTTCCGTATCATGCGGCGTGTCGGCGTTGGTTCGCACGCCCAGTGTACGATACTTATCCGCCAGCTTCATGATGGCATTAAAGGGGCCTGTCAGGGCTGCGTCGATAGTGTCGATCTGGCCGACGTAGATTGCGCCGATCGAACCGTTAAGGCTGACCCAATCACCTTCTTTGAGGGTCTTCCCGCCGGCGGAGAGGGTCTTGAATTTGTAGTCGATTACGCAGTCGCCCGCACCTGCGACGCAGCAGGTGCCCATGCCACGAGCGACAACAGCGGCGTGGCTGGTCATCCCGCCGCGGCTGGTGAGGATGCCATTGGCAACGTGCATGCCTCCGATATCTTCGGGGCTTGTTTCGATACGGACCAGTATTACATGCTCGCCCATCTCTGTCCAAAGCTCAGCCTGTTCTGCCGAGAAGACGATTCGTCCGGTTGCGGCGCCGGGGCTGGCAGGTAGGCCTGTTGCAATTTTGACAGCCTTGGCTTCGGACTTAGGGTCGAATCTCGGGTGCAGCAGCTGGTCGAGTGATTTCGGATCAACGCGGCAGACAGCTTCTTTCTCGGTGATCAGGCCTTCTTTGGCCATATCTACGGCGACCTTGACGGCTGCGGCTGCGGTTCGCTTGCCCGAGCGAGTCTGAAGCATGAACAGCTTGCCTTTTTCAATCGTGAACTCGATGTCCTGTATGTCACGGTAATGCTTTTCCAGCTTGGTGCGGATCTTGAGCAGCTGGTTGTAGCTCTTGCGATCGTACTTTGCCAGTTGATCGATCGGCAAGGGTGTTCTGATACCGGCGACGACATCTTCGCCCTGTGCGTTCATCAGAAACTCGCCGTAGAACTTGTTCTTGCCGGTGGCTGGGTCGCGAGTGAAGGCAACACCCGTGCCGCAATCGGATCCCATGTTGCCGAACACCATCAGCTGTACGTTGACGGCAGTGCCGATCAGGCCGCGAATATCGTTGATCTGGCGGTACTTGTTGGCTCGGGGGTTGTTCCATGAACCGAAGACAGCGTCGATCGCTGCCTGGAGTTGCTTGCGGGCGTCTTGCGGGAAGGTCTTCCTGGCCTTTTTGTAAACCTTCTTGTATTCGGCGACGACTTCCCTGAGGCCGTCTACGCAAAGGTCGGTGTCATTTGCGGCCTTGCGGCGTTTCTTGACTGTGTCGAGTGCATGCTCGAAGTCATGATGTTCCATCCCCAATACAACATCGCCGAACATCTGCATGAACCGGCGGTATGCATCCCATACGAAACGCTCATTACCGGTAAGGTCGATCATGGCCTGGAGAGTTTTGTCGTTAAGTCCCAGGTTCAAGACGGTGTCCATCATACCGGGCATCGATACCGCCGCACCGGAGCGGACCGAGACCAGCAGGGGGTTACTGCCGTGGCCGAAGGTCTTGCCGGAAAGCTTCTCGATCTTGGCGATGTTTGCATCTACCTGCTTATGGACGTCCTTGGGATACTTCTTGCCCCTCTTGTAATAGGCGTCGCAGGTTTCGGTTGTGATGGTAAATCCGGCAGGGACGGGCAGGCCCAGCGATGACATTTCAGCTAAGTTAGCTCCCTTGCCGCCTAGAAGTTGCTTCATCGCAGCTTTGCCTTCGGCCTTGCCGCCACCGAAGAAATACACGTACTTTGTCTTCTTGGCCATCAGATACTCTCCGTTATACCTTGTGGTTTTGTAGCCTTTATTGGCTGGTTAATTATGGCGTGGTGGGTTTGAACTTTTCTTCACACCTTCCGGTGCTTCGATTGACTTCGAAACCCGGCAGATTTTACTGAGCTATAGCCTCGGCTATTAAAAAAACCAAAGCACGCGGGTGAGTGTATGATCATGGCCCTAGCCTGTCAACGCACTTTGGTTAAGGGACAACTGTACGGGAGCATTTTTTCGAATTTCCGACTGGGCAGGCAACTAGAGTTTGACGCGGGCCAGTACACGCAGCGACCAGACTACATTTTTGGCCGGAAATGATTGCGGAGCGTACTGTTCGTTGATGGGGATAAGATGGACAAGTCCGTCGGTTTTCCTCAGAAGCTTGCAGGTAACGCCAATCTGGCCGACAAGCTGAATTACAGATGCGCGGCCGTCTTGGGCGGCAACTGAAGGGCTGAGGATTACCAGGTCGCCGTGTTCGATTTCGGGGCTCATCGAATTTCCGTCAATTTGCACTGCGAAGGCGTCCGGGTAGCGGTTTTTGATCGTTTCGGCAACGAGGAATTGACTGGGTTGGCCAGGTGCAGGATCGGAGAGGGTAACCAACTGAACACTGAGCGGCTTGGACAGGTCTCCTTGATCGCCCAGGGCAATCGCTGGGGTGGTTTGACTGGCCGGCGCGATGGCGTGGCGGGCAATCAAGTCGTCCAGTGTAGTTAGCGTTTGGTGGCGGTCTTTGGCGGACCAGAACTGTGGAACACCTGCGGCGCTTCTGCCGAGTACGGGCAACCAGCCCGCCTGCTGAGCCGTGGGCTTTTCGGGCGGGTTGTTCCCGGCAGCTGGATCTGTTGCGGGAGTTGCAGCATCAATTGTTGACCCGTCCGCCTCGGCCGGCGAGGCCGTCTGCGCTACTGTTGCGGCCGCAACAGTAGCTGGAGGTGTCAGCGAGCTAGTAGTTCCGTCAGTTGCTTCCAGCGAAGGAGTAGGTTGGCCTGCCTCGGCCTGCGATACCGGCAATCCTGTCCCCATATCAGTGGCTTTAGCCGAGGGTCCCCGCTCGCTCGTAGATTCGGCTTTGGCGGGGAACTCCAAAGACTGGGTTAGGATGTCGAGGAAGGCTGTAAGGGCTTCAATCGCAGCCGGCTTGGCATCCAGTAAGGCGGATATTCGCTGTAAGATCGGCCGGGCATTTGCAAGATCAGCCCCGCCGGCAGGCGATGGCTCCTGGCCGGTAAGCAGCCATTTAAGATCAATATTCGCAACTGCGGATATTTTGATCAGGATGTGGGCAGGGGGGACTCGCCCGGCTTCGTAATATTCGTAAGTGCTCGGTGATATCCCTAAGAGCTTTGAAAACGAGGCTTTACCTCTTGGGCCGGTGGCCTTCTGGCGAACCTGTACGACTCGCCGGCAAATTTCTGGTAGATCAGTTTGGCTCATAAGAAAAAGATTCGTAAAAGCGAATAACCCTATTTACGAAACGCATTCGCGTATATATACTTGTTCGAAGAAATGGTTACGCGAAAGCGAAAATAAGGTAAGTCAATATGCCAAAAAGCCCTGCAAAAGCCAAGAAGGAACTTTCCGAAATATTAAAAACCATGGATGAGGTTTGGCAGCTCCAGGGCCAGTTGATCCAGTCCGCCAAGAAAAAGCTCGCCGCATGTTCAGTTAAAGCCGGCACAAACGGGGCAACTAAGTCCCCCGGTCGGGCCAGCTGAATCAGTTGGCTATGAAAAACTCGCTGCATGTTCAGTGAAAGCCGGCACAAACGGGACAACTAATTCCTACGGTCGGGCCAGCTGAATCAGTTGGCTATGAAAAACTCGCTGCATTCTTACCCTCCTCTGGCAAAACTGACCGATCAAACCCGTAGGGGTCGGCCGGCTGATCGGCAGAACGTCGGGGGAGGGTGAGTTTTATGTCATTCCTCTCGGCTCCAATTTCGGCAGGTTTTGCACTCATTTGGTGAGCATTTCCCGATTTATCTTCTCGAGAACTCCTTCTTCGTGCAATCTCAAGCAGGCTGAGCAACAGGCGAAGCGGATACTCTCCCGCATTGCATTGATCTGCTCAAGCAAGCCCACGGGAACCAATCCTTGGTACTTGTCCAAGACGCCGAAGATCGACAGGTCTTGAATCTCTCTGATAACCGGCCGGGCTGCGTAGAATGACTCCATCGCCTCCAAGCTCAGCCTTCCGATTTCAGAGATGCCGAACCAATCGTGGCCCATATGAGGGATGCAATAGTAGTATCTTTTCCCCCATGATATGAAGAAATTGGGGGAGCGTCCGCAGACCGAAGCCATCTTCAGAACTTCCCGGTTCGGCAGTTGCATGAATTGGCTTTGGTTGTTTACATCGCCGGCAGCAATCAGCCTGGCCGTCAGGATTTTCTGGTATGGCCCCAAAGGTTCCTTATCCCTTGAACCGACCTCAAGGAAGCAAGCCTGACTTGCAGCGTCGCCGGCCCGACCCCACGTCATGAAATCCTCTATCCGATATCTGATACCTTTTTCGGCGTAGCGTTCAAAGACGCGGAGGGGTACGTTCTGGTTCTTATCGTTCGTCCAATGGCTGAGAACCATGAATGATATTACTTCGTTTGCTGAACATGCGTCGCAGGCAGCGATCAGGTTATCCAGAAGCAGCACCCTCTCCTTAGCCTCATCATAGTTACCGTGGAAAAAGTCAACTGAGAAAACCATCTGCAGCGGCCGGCTGCACTCATCGGTATACTGGCGAACGAATCTGTATGCGAAGTCCTTATCCTCAAATACATATCCATTTGACAGCAATGCAGTGCGACCATGCCGTTTTGCTGCTTTAATCAGCAATGAGATACAATCCATGCCATCAGCTTTCCAGATCGTAGGTTCTCCCCCGGCGAACATACATGCGGTACCGAGAGCGTCAGCGTCATCGATGGCCGAAGACGCGTCCTGCTCGCTGAGCATGAATCCTCGTTCAGAACCAATGGCTGTGCGATAACAGTGATCGCAAGCCTTGTTACAATTATCAAGCAAACATACGGCTAAGTATGGATGTGGGTATTCCATGAGTAGGTCTCAACTTTCTTCTCTATTCATTCCTGGCCGCTATGTTATTTGCTTGCAGGCTTCAACGACAATTGATTTCCCGGCTGCGGATTGCTCCCTTAGCGGTGCGATCTGGCGGTATTCGTCCGAGCCGAAACACTTGTGCAGTTGCTCGTGGCTGGGGAATTCAATAACGATGATCCGTTCGGGTTTCCAGTTGCCCGATAGGGGCTTGGCCGGGCCGCTGGCTAGGTACTTGCCGCCGAACTGTGCGATGACGGCCGGAACCTTTGCGACATATTCTGCGTAAGGCTGGGGATCTGTAACTTTAACTTCAATTATCTTGTAAACGCTCATGTTATTTCTCCCCAAATCGATACTGGCTTGAATCAGCAACAGGTTTGTAGCCGATTTTTTGGTAAATGCTGTTGGATGTCGGGTTGGCCAGGTCGGTATACAGGCAGCAGAACTGCCTGCCGGCGTCTAGTTGCCGCTGGCTTAGTTCAGCTACGCAAGCTGAAGCAAAACCATTACCGCGAAACTTCGCCGGGGTATAAACCCAACCGATTCCAATTCCATTTCGCGTGGGTCTATGCCCTGCTGACATCGATACCGGCCTGCCCTGATGGACCCAAAGCAGCAATTTCCCTTCCGAGATAACTCGCTCGGCTGCTATGCGGTTTGCCTCAGCATCTGAGTTTTCCCCGACAGCTACTGAGAACTCGTGCGTCCAACGGGCAAGTAGATCGAGTTCTTTCATTTCAGCCGGCCGGGCAGAACCTGCAACACCGTGAGGAAAGTTAACCTGCCTTAGTTCGTATATTCTCTGTGCCATATTCAGGACGGCAGCGCAGCCGGTACGGTCGGACCAGATCTTGACGAAGAGGTCAGACGCTTTTTTGGGTCCGATGCATTCGGGGACGGGGTAGTCGCCGGTGATTAACTCTTCAGCCAGTGCCTGGAGGGCTTCTGTTGGGTCATCGGCTGGCGCATACAGCACGACACCTCGCGGCGGCGTCATGATGGCAGCTGCTTCTAGTTCCCGCCCGTTGGATACGGTCATCATCACTGGGGGAATTTCGGCCGGCTTTTCTGCATTGGCCAGGCGATTAGCCAACCCTAGCATCAGGCCGTTAACGGCCTCCCGCTCATAAAGCCAGTCGCCTGCAGCAGCGAGGAATTCTGTCGGCGTTTTATGGATCGTGATGTTCATGTTATTTCCTCTTTCGTACACAGATATTCAGCCCAGAAAGCGCCGTCATAGTTGGCTTTGTCGATCCTGAAACCTGCCCGGTTTATCAACCCCTGCATGATCCAGTCGAGTGTCGTGAACTCCTCGCGAATGTGCCTGATTCGTTTGTTATTTGGATTGTCTGAGTTCGCCCGGGTTATCTCATCGAGGTAACTAGAGAAGTCTCCCGAAACGCCCGATAAAACAGTGTCTCTGAGATACAGTTTTCCGCCGGCTTTAAGCATCCCTGCCATCTTCTGAAAAGCCAAGAACTTCCAGCAATCAGGAAGGTGATGCAATGCAAGATGCGAAAAGATTGCATCGACGGGCTCTTCTTCGTGCTGATATGTCAGGAAGCCGCCCTGGTGGAATTCGATATTACACAGGCCAGCTTGTTTGGCCTTGTCGGCAGCATGCGCAAGCATGGCCTCAGAGATATCCACAGCGATGACTTTTGAGTATCGTTTTGCAGCAGCCAGTGCGAAAAAACCCGTACCCGTGCCTAAATCGAGGACCGTCTGATGATCCTTGGTTTCCAGCAGTCCGAGCGAGCGGCTGTTTTCGGCATCGATATCTCTAAAGCTCTTGTGAAATTCGTCATACTTCGCCGCTACGTCGGCACTTTCGTGCAGTGCGCCAACGACTCCCATTTCGTTCCATTGCCATTTCGGTTGTTCGTTCATCGTTCATTTCTCTTTCCGGGCAATCGCGATCGTATGTGTGCCCATATCCAGACATCCAGGCTCGCGGCAGGCCGCAAGCTCGAGTTCGAGAAGCTGCTGCCACTGGACGGGATCTTTTCTTGCCTCGGCCAGTCTTTCGCCCCACACGGTTGATATACAATTTGAGGCTGACATGTCCAGTACCTTGAGGCCCCAGCTCTCAAGCAGTTGTCGCAATTGGTCGGGGGCTGTACAGGCGACAGTTATGCTCGTTCTCAGGGTAGTTAGCCGGGCACAGGTCACCCGTGGAGACAATCGCTCTGTTGACTTCCACAGGAAGCTTGAGAACGCCATCCAAATACTTATGAACCGTGCCCCACATGGACATTACGCTCAACAGGGCGACGCCATCGGGTTTGAGGACACGCCGGATTTCCGCCAGTGCCTCGCCGGCCTGGTCGAAGACGTAGCTGAGCGGCCCGCCGTAACAGACCACTGCGTCATAGGCTGCCGTTGCCAGGCAGTTCATATCGCATATGTCGAGCTTGTGTCGCTCTCGGACGCCAGCCTCGAAGTCATGCTTCTGTGCATACTGGCGGTTAAGATCCAACTGCACCTGGGAAATATCTACCGCTGTTACTGCAGCACCCATTTCCACGAGTATCTGCGTGAATCGTCCCGGTCCCGGGCCAATCTCCAGCACAACGTCGCCAGTATTGACATACTTGACCAGGTAGTGCTTGTGAACGTGGAGCTTGACCTCGTCTTCCGGGTGCCTGACCAGCCGGTCCCATTCCTTCTCGCCATATTCGTCGTAGAACTGCTCGACCCACTTCGCGTCGTATCTTGCTGTCATGATCCGTACTCCTTGCCAACCCAATAAAAAAAGGCCCGCTCACTTGAACGGGCCTTTGAAAGCGAAAGTTTTTTTATGCGTTTATCGCGGCCCGTTCCTTTCGCTCAGCGCATATAGAGTTACCTGCGTCCATACGAATACGGCCGAGGCAATTTGGCTGGCTAGGTTTTGGGTTGCGATATTCAACATTGTGCAATTTTTATAGTCGGCATTCCCGCAGGCGTCAAACATTCTTTCTGAATTAATTGAGTTGTCGTAGATAATTCAGCGTTGGCTGGCTTGGCCGGATTTTGGCAATTATGCCATTGTCAGCGACAAGTGCAGTTGTTATAATATGTTGCGTTATAATTATTTACTTATGTAGTAGGCGGGGTTTATCTCGCCCAGAAGTACGATCTCGACAATCCCAAAAGGTCGGATCAAGAAAAGGAGAACGATTTATGTTGTGGACGCAGAATTCTAGATGTGCCAAGAATTTGCTGGTGTGCTGCCTTATTTTGTTCTGTGTTGGTGTGCCCTCGGCGATAGGTGCCGAGAATGTGGCGCTGTACAAGCCATGCACCGCCAGCGATTATTGGAAGGAAGGGGACCCGTATTGGAAAGAAGGGCAATCCTGGTTACCTTCGAATGTTACAGATGGAGTGATCAGTGGTTCTGGGTGGAACCTTGGTGACCATGCCAAGGCGAATGATCCGGCTTGGGTCAAAGTGGATCTCGAAAAATCTTATCAGATCGAATCCATCGTACTCTGGACTGAACCTGCCGGGGGCAATGATCGCTATATTGACTATAAACTTTATGGATCATTGGACGATTCGGCCTATCAGTTACTTGGGCAGGGCTCACTAGTGCAGGGAACCGATCCGTGGGACTCCATAGATATGTACGGCCAATCGTTCCAATATCTTCGTTTCGATGTTGTCGGCGGGACGAACTGGGCTAACCTTTATGAGATGCAAGTTTTTGAGGTTTCGAAATCTTTGGCCATAGGGGTCATGATGGATATCAAACCCGGCAACGAGTTCAATCCCGTGAATTTTGGTTCCCAAGGTGTTCTACCCGTGGCGATCTATGGAACCGCCGATTTTGACGTGACGCAGATTGATCTAGAAACTCTGATGCTGGAAGGGATGGGCCTGCGTGAAAGGGGCAACAGCGGGAAACTTGGAACGTACGGCGATATTAATGGTGATTCGATTGACGATCTGATGCTTCACTTTGACATGCGGGATCTCGATATTGAAGGTTTGGACAATAAGTTCACCCTGAACGGAAAATTGCTGGATGGTGTACACTTGTTGGGTTCGGACACTGTTCGAATGGTCCCATCTGACGATGCAAACGGCGACTTGACGGTCTTGACTGCAAATTGGGACAATGTTGGTAGCGGCGGGGCCATCCCCGAACCGGCGACACTGTGCTTGCTGGCAGTTGGTGGAGTTGCTTTGCTTAGCCGACGACGCAGGAAGTAACTCTCCGGCGATTGTGAATGAATAATATACGGGCGGGCCTTTGGGTCCGCCCGTTTTATGTGCCCCCTCTGCCAAATAGCCTTTTTGAATAGGGATGTCTGCATATAAGCTAGCTGCTCTTTCTGGATGATTTTGATTGGTAGGTCTCCAGCAGTTCGGTCTGGGTAAGAAAAAATGATTGCAGTGAGTCATTTAACCGTGCGATTATGACAATTCTTGCCCTTAAATGGGAGGGGGAAGTTTTATTCAAAAAGTGCTCGCTGCTAAGTCAACCGGTTACTACAACTTGCCGAAAAAAAAGGTGGATGATGAAAGATGTTTCTTTTTGGCCCCAGGCCTTTGCGACAGGGGCGACAGAGATTTACTTGTATTTGATTTAGTAGTTGGAGGATGGTGCCGATGCGAGTTTCAATCAATGAACGTCGAAGTAGTGGACGCATCAGCACTGCCTATCCGGCGAAAATCCTCAGCCGCAAGGGCAAAATTCTCGCTCGTGGCCGGACTTCCAATATCTCTGCGCACGGCGTTTTCCTAATAGCCGACCGAGAATTCGAAATACCCAGTGATGGGGTAGTTATTTTGGAACTCGTCAAGCCTGATCTGAGCAGAACACCCGCCACCGACGAACCCAATCTCGACCGTTATGAATGCTGTATTATCAGGAGCGAGTCGCTTGGTCAGTTGACTGGGCTGGCGGTCAAATTCAGCAAGAAGTTGACTTAGCCGATTTAAAGGCTGCCTCGGCCATTAATATCTAATCAATCCAGTTGGCTTGGAGTGTGGCCAGCCGAGCAGTTGACTTACTTGCCTCTGGAACGCCGCATTAACGCCAATGAGCCAAAGGCCAGCAGGCTCAGCGAAGCCGGTTCCGGTGCAGGAGTGCCTGTGCCTGTTCCATAGTTGGTCGCCAGTATGGTCAGGTCGGCCAGTGAGACTTGCTGATCGAGATTAAAGTCCCCGTTCTTCCATGAAGCTCCCTGCTGGATCCCGAAGTTCGTCGCCAGAATAGTCAGATCCGCAAGTGAGACCTGGCCATCGCCTGAGCAATCGCCCAGAACGTCGGAGGTAAAGACAACCCTGATGCTGTTGACTATTTCCAGGTCATTTTGATCTGGAGAATGGTCAGAAATATAGTCGATCAACGGCAGGTCCGTCAGCGCGGGATGTATTAATGTTGCGTTCCAACTACCCTGGCTGGCCAGTACATCAACCACATCGACCATTCCATTACCGACGACGTGGCCGAAGACGGTAAAGCCGCCATTTTGGGAGTCCAAGTTAGCTGAGTTGTCACCCAAATTAATAAAGAACTGATTTGAGGCGCTGTCAGGATCGCCATCCTGCTTGGCCAGAGCCAACGTGCCGCGTGTGTTGGATACCTGGAATTCGTTGGCGATCGTGCCATAGTTAGGCGTATAGCCGTAAGAGTATACTCCAGGGGTTGTTTCGTAATATCTGAACGCACCGCCCTGGAGGATAAAGCCATCTACAAGGCGGCTGAAGAACATTTCGTCGTAAGCTTCATCCTCGACGTATTGAAGGAATCTATCGACGGAATTGACCGCGATGCTGTCGTAAAGTTGGACCTCGAATGCACCCAAAACGGTATCGAACTCGACGATAGTGTCCGATTTGGCCGGTGTGGGCAGGCCTGTCAGGGCCAGCAATACAGCCAGTACGAAAACCGGCTTAGACGAAATGCCTGATTGGGTCACAGCAGGTCCTCCGAGAAACAAAAAACGATATCTGATCCGGCCAAACCAGGAACATACGCCGGCAATAATACTTAGCTTCCTCCAGTGGCAGCGGCGTCGAATCAGCGCAAATCCGCGCCCTCAAAACAGTGATCCGACACAAATGATTTTACCCTGAAATGGCGATTTCGTCAATGGCTGCAGAAGTGGTATTGGGACTTGTTGAAGGGTTTTCAAGGATGCCAGGCCCAGGCAATGACTGGATTAATTGTAGCCTTTTATGGGCGCAGAGATTACTCGCACATGTTCCAATCGATCTGAATTGGCAGTACAACAGGTTACCGCGATATGGGGCCTATATAACGACCCGACCTGACCCATCCATGCGAATTTCGGAGATTCCCGGGTGCTGGTGTTCAAGGTCCGTAATGGCGGCGCCTTGAACGCGGATAACTTCCTCAGCACTGGTCAGCTGCTGGGAGACGATATCGCGTATGGAGATCACGCCGACCGGCATGCCCTCGTCGTCGACAACGGGCAAGTGCCTTATGCGATGGGTCGACATCATCTGCTGGGCCTCTTGGACCGTGGTCTCCATCGTGCAGGTGAGTACGCTCGTGGTCATAATCCGGCCTACTATCTGGTCATCAGGGTCGCCGGAGATGGCGACGACCTTCGCAATGATATCGCGTTCAGTGAGGATACCCTCGATCTGGCCGTCCTTATCTTCAACAATAACGCAGCCGACATTGCAGTTACGCATTATCTCAGCAGCTTCGGTTACGGTAGAGTCGCTTCGAACGTTTAGTACTCCACCCTTTTGCTTTATAATTTTGCTGATACGGTCATCAGAGATCATAGTCCCGTCCTCAGGCCTTTGTGTGCCAGTAAAAATACCACCGGAATCATCCAGTTACTTCATCGGTGCAAATCGCAGTTAAGGTTAGTAAGAGATGCCGATTGCCCTTGAAAATTTCAGATTCACAACCCGCAGATAAACCCTAGGAGCTGATGGCCTTCCAGCTTTCATTCAATTCGCTCAGCAGGGTGATTACCTCGCGGATCATCTTTGTATCCTGCTTGAGATTGGCTGTGGTAAGCTGGCGGACCATGAAGTTGTATAAGCTTCTCAGGTTGTTCGCTACTTCACCGCCTTGATCGAGATCCAGCGAAACATTCAACTCTTCGATGATATTGATCGCTTTTGTTATCAGCTCGGCCTTTTCGCCAGGGTCGCCGGCTTCGATTTTTTCTATAGCCTGATGGAGAAACTTGATAGCGCCATTGTAGAGCATAACTATCAGCCCGCCCGGTGACTGGGTGGTAACGTTGTTTTCTTTATATGCGGTAAAAGGGTTCATCTTTTTAGTTCCCTTAGCTAATCGTTAATCAATCTTTTTTGTTGGTTATGAGGGATGAGAACATTGCGTCGAATGCGCCTCGCTGGCTGTCCAGTCTGGATAGTTCTGCTTCCAGCCGTGCGTATTTCTTAATGAGGTAGGTCTCCATCTTTTGCAGACGGTCCTGCTCAGTTTGCATCCTCGCTTCAAGTCGATCGATCGAGCCGGTATCTTTATCATTCTGGTAGCTCTCACGCTTCTTGATGAACGTGCCGGTGGTCGCATCCAGCATCCCATCCAGACGGTCGCTCAGTTCAGCTGCAAAGCCTCTCTTGACGTGGACTTGATAGCTCAGGGTTTCGTTGTTGCCGGTTTGGGCTATTTCAATGACCAAATCCACTTCGGGATTGACGGTGCCCTCGCCGTAAACACCTCTTAATATTGTTGTCCCTGGTACCGCATCTGTATCGATCTCCATATCCCGATATGTGCTTTCGGATTCCAGTTTGATCCTGGCTGCGGTGACCTCGCCCGCCCCGTCATAGTCGATTTGGATGTCATAGACGCCTGCATCAGTCCTTTCCGTTGCGCTGGAAAAAACGATATCGGTGCTATCGGTAGCTCCGCCAGCGATCAGGCCGATCAGGTCTAAAACCGCTTCGTAGTCGGCCTCTATAGCTTCATTGAAGCCTAATTGGTGGATGGTTTCACTTGACGTCCCCGATTCTTCACGGAATATCCAGCTGGATTCATACGTCTCTTTATCCATATGCCACTCCAGGCCGATGTGGGCTGACATGGTGAATGGATCGGTGCCATCTTCAAAGCCAGATAGAGGCTGAAGAAATAAATCCCTGATTCTGTTGTAGGTAGCCCCAAGGAAGTAATCGCCTTGAAGTACGCCATAGGTGTCGTTTTCACTGCTGAATTTTGTGTAAGTATCCAGCGATATTTTCAGCCCATTAAGCATCCCTGCCATATCGGTCAGACTCTGGCGCAATTCAGCGGTGGAGCGATTGAGGGTGATGATGGTTGATTCTGGGGTGGCTACTGAGCCTGCACTTACCAGGTTCAGTGTTACTCCTGTGATCACGTCGGTTATCGAATTGGAGCTTCTTTCGATCCAATCACCAGATGGGTACCCATCTATGCGGATTTTTGAATCTTGTGCGGCAGAAGTTACCGTCCATTCGCTGCCGGTATCCTGGAAGGCTACGATGGTTGTTCCGCCTGAGATGGTAATGCCGTAATCGCTGCCGGACTTGTCCCCTGAAAGAATAAGGTGATAAACTCCGCCGGCGCCGTCATCGTACTGAAGTATGCTCGCTGTTACGCCTGGGTTTGTACCACCGTTATTTATCAGATCCTGAAGGTCTGTCAGTGTAGTTGTTGCTGTGGTATTTATCGCGATGGTCTGGCCATCGTACTGATATTCGAAAACACCAGCGGTTACCAAAGTTTCAGCGGTGACTAGCCCTACGTGTACTTTCTTTTCTGAACTTGCCAGTTGAGCTACTTCAACCAGATAACTACCTTCGCCGCGGGCCTCATTCACGTCTGCGTATGCAACAGTAGAGTCTGTGGAAGTGACGTTGACTTTTTTCAAACCCGACGCACCGCTCAGTTTGTCGGCAAGCGATTTCAGCGTTACTAATCGCTCTTGGAATTCTGCCAGGGCTTTATCTTCGGCGGTAAGTTTGGCCGTCTGATTCGACATCCGCATAAGTGAAATGGAATTGGCTGCGAGCACGCCATCGACCAGTGTTTGGGTATCAATGCCTGTGAATATGCCGGTAAGACCTGCCATGAATCAACTCCGTTTGCCTGGGGCTAACCTTTTTGTTCCCAATAATAATTATCGTGCGGTTTTGGGAAAACTTAAGGCAAATGGCGTGTAAGTTAGGCGCTTTATGGGCCTTGGGTTGGGTAGATATAAAAACAGCCCACGCAATTACTTGCGCGGGCTGTAGATCATTTTGCCCGATCTGTTTTACTCAGATAAAACCAGCAGAGACGACCCGGTGCGTGATCGGGGCTTTGGGTGCGGTTCTGCGTCGTTCAAGCCCGAGCCGCCATCCACTGGTATAAAACTAATTCTTAGCTCAACAGCTGCAGTGCCATCTGAGGCATGGAGTTGGCCTGGCTCAGCATGGAAATACCAGCCTGTGCCAACACCTGGTTACGTGTCATTGCTGCCATTTCGGTAGCAACGTCAACGTCGGATATACGTGATTCAGCTTGCAGAAGGTTCTCAGCCTGAATCGCGATAACCTGTGCGGCTGCATCAAGTCGGTTCATCAGGTAACCGAGTTTTGCACGGAACGTATCCTTGGTTGTGATAGCGGCATCTACCGTATCAAGAGCAAGAATTGCACCAGCTTTGGTAGAAATGTCAGCACCAGTGGCGTCACCGGCAGTATCGTCCCAACTAGCAGTAAGGAGCAAGGAAGCGCCTACTGATGGAGCGGTGGCTGTTCCGGCGACGGTCAGGGCCTTGATCCCAGCCGCATTGGCAGTCAGCTTAATAGCGTACTGGTTCGTATTTGAATCAAAGGTCAATGAGGCGGCCTTGTAGCCAGTCTGCAGGCCATCTGATGCGACATTGATCAAATCGACCATCTCATTTACTGTGTAGGAAGGGCCGTTGGTATCAAAGTCAACACTTACCGAGATTGCGGCCATTGCAGCACCAGCGTCATCGGTATCACCAGCAAAGTCGAAAGTGATAGTGCCGTCACCAGTTGAACTTGCGAGGGTGTACGCGGCGTCGGTTCCGGAAGCGTAGTGAGTACTGAGCACAGAAAACTGCTTTGTAGCAGTTAGTGACAGCGTTGCAGCATCCATAACCTGGCCTTGGATTTGAACCTTGGTGGAGTCGGATGCATCAGTACTGCCGAGGTGAATCTCAAAGATGGTGGAGGAGTCGTTGAGGAGCTTAACACCGTTGAAATCCGTCGTTTCAGCAATACGGGTGATTTCCTTGGTCAGCTCGGTGAATTCGTTATGCATCAACGTACGCTGTGCAGTGGAGTACGATTCAGTCGCAGCTTGCTCTGCCAGTTCCTTCATACGAATGAGGATGTCATCGACGGCAGCAAGTGCACCTTCAGCGGTCTGAAGCATGGAAATACCGTCTCGTGCGTTTCGCACGCCCTGACGCAGGGTAGCGATGTCAGCACGGATCAATTCGCGGACAGCCAAGCCGGCGGCATCGTCCTTCGCACTGTTGATCCGTAAACCGGACGACAGCCTTTCAACCGACGTTGACAAGGCGCTGAAGCTGTTGCCCAAGTGCCTTGCGGCGTTTTCAGCCATTAAGTTATTCTTGATTACTAAACCCATTTTACTATTCTCCTATAGAAGAGTTAATCTGCGTCCCGCCCCCTGATCAGGAGCTAGGACGGCTAAAATTCCGGCGGTGGCATCCGCAGCCCCAAGCCGATCTAAACACTTATTTAAAAGTAAGTTGTGGTGCGGTCTCGGTGCCTCAACGCACCGGCAAACGACCTTGGCTGGGATCTTGTGGAATCCCGGCCTACCAAGGTGATTATCGGTGGGAATCTGGGGTACTTAAGGGATTTAGTAAATAAATTAACGGTTAAATTACGAAGCAGTAAAAATGGCAATATTCAAGCTCGGCGGACTTGTAATGGAGGGATTGCCCAAAGTAGATGGCAGGCAGATGCTAAATAGACCTATAACTATATGTTATTAAAGGTGATGTATATCTAGTGATGGCTTAGTCAAAGCGGGCTGGGGAAGAGAATAGGTGGTTGATTATTGGTCGATCTGGTAGGTGGAATGTCGTGGAAAAATATTAGATTCCAAGGGAAACGATGGTTTCCGCAGCCTGGATGATTGAATCCGGTGTATCTAACGTTCCTTCAGAGAGCATTTTACGAGCTTCCTGGACTGCCTGGGCGTTTACTTCTTCACTTGCCTGGGCTTTCTGGATTTTCGTAAGGTTGGCTGAGAGTACTTCGGCGCTACCAGCATCGAGGTTTTGCCCGCCGGTTACCTTGGCCTTGGTGGTCTTGGCGATTGAATCCGAGGTCGGCTTGGTGGGCAGGTCATTTGTTCCGTTTATACGCATCGAGTTGAATCTCCTGTTATCGGTCCACTCCTATTGTCGTTTGATTGTCTATGGGCTTAAAACCTTTTCATAAACATTCATTAAATTTCATAATCTTTCTATGGTTTCCTTAAAGATTCTCCATGTGTTGCGAGTTACTTTTCGTTCTTGGTCAGTTTTCGCCTCTTCTGTTATTTCTTTGGTCGGTAGAGTTTCTGCCGTTTCATAGGCTACAAAGCGGAAGAATGCTTTGGGAGAAACCAGAGCCAATCGCCATTCGACGGGTCCGTAACCGCTTCGCAGTTCGTCGTAATAGTATGTTTGGATTCTGTATTCCAATCCCTGGTCGGCTGTGTTCCATGTATGGTCTACCCCCCAAAGCAGCTTGCCGTTTTTCAAATCCAACAGCCGAAGAGTCAGTCCCAGTTGCATCCGTGGAAACGGCTTGTAGTTTTCAACTCTGCCGAATAGAACCGCATCCGTACCGAGTACTTGTCTCATCAAGCCGAGTTGCTCGATGGTGAAGGCCCCTCTGTTTTCCAGAGGCAAATCCTTGCAGAGATCGTCATCAACCGGGATCAAATCGAATTTGAATAGCTTCCGTGCCTGTATTGCCTGGAACAATGCTACCGTCATATCAGAAATCTGGTTCTTGAGTTTTTCATCAGCATCCAGGCCGATAAATGTAACGGTTTTGGTTGAGTGGAATTCATATGGCTCGCTTACATAATAGCCTATAGGCGGTACCTGAGTTTGCTGACAGCCCAACAGCCCGGCAGCTAAAAATCCCGCAAGCGTTATAAAGATGAATTGTTTTATTGGTTGCGATCTCACTTAAGAAGCATCCTTTTCATTTTCACTCGTTTTTTGCTTTTGGGTTTTCGTTGATATCTCTCCGCCCAGGAGCTCCAGTACTTTTGTGAGGGCCTCGGTCTGTGCCATTTCCGTTTCCTTCATTTCCTCACGGAAGCCGAGAATATTGGTTTTCCATTTGTCCAACTCATTTCTCATCTGGATCAGCATGTCGTTTGCCTCATCCAATTCTTTTTGAGTCAGTTCCAACTCGGTCTGCAGTTTAGCCTGTTTTACCAGGAGACGTCGATTCTCCTTATCCAGTTGTTGTTTTTCTTCCTGGATGCCAACTAGTTTCTCTGACAGGTCGGCATATTTGCCTGACCAGGCCAAGGCACTTTCGACTGCAGTGGTGCCTTGGGTTTGGAGGTCGCCTTTGACGGAGGTTTGTGGCATGTAATTGGCTTGGGTTGTCCTTGCTGGGATCTGGGGGATGGGGTTCTGGCGAGCTGCGTTTACCGCCAACTCTGCGCAGCCTGTCAGGCAGAGCCCACCTGTAAGAAAGATCGCTATGACGGTTTTACGGATCATTATTATTCCTTTCCTATAATCTTTTCTTTTTATGCATCGGCTGGTTGTTCAGCTTCGCTGGTATTGGGTTGATTTTCCTGAACCGGGGCATTGGCCGGGTCGATTTCGCACTGTAGGAGAATCTGGCACCCACAGCCACAGGTTACCTCTATCACAGCCTGGTTGGCGGTCTGTTGAATAACCTTGGCTTGTGGGCTGGCGTTTCCAGGTCCAGTCCCGGTTCCAGTATTGCGTTTTCTACTTTTTTGGGGTACGGGCTCTCCGACATTGCAGACCCCACCCATGCGTACTTCATGTTGTCTTAATACTGCTACTGGCTGATCCATTAATTTGGTCCTATGAGGCTAGATAATCAATGTGTCCTGTATTTGCGTCTTTCCCTTTGGCCAGTTTGTTTG
>SDBV01004866.1_pt1 | contig 19109 bp, 13 predicted proteins | sample 2277081 | NCBI WGS metagenome assembly SDBV01 (sample SAMN10402039, study PRJNA504765) | marine sediment metagenome | isolation source: marine sediment core GS10_PC15, 223 cmbsf | place: Arctic Ocean: Southern Knipovich Ridge | collected 2010
GGCCAGGCCGCCGCCCAGGCCGCCGGCCGCTCTGCCGGCTGCGCGTTCGCGCATGACACCTTCCATCGCTGATTGATAGGGTCCCGGAAAAGCTGTAAGATCAATCAGTTTACGCAAAAACAGGAGGGACGCGCATGAACATTCGTTTCCAACTGAACGGCACGCCCACCGGCATAAATGTGGAAGGCGATCGCATGCTCTTGTGGGTTCTGCGGACCGATCTGGGCCTAACCGGGACCAAATACGGCTGCGGGAAAAGCCAGTGCGGAGCCTGCTCCGTTCTTGTCGACAACAGGGTTGTCCGTTCGTGTCAATTTCCCGTCAGAAACATCGACGGAAAAGAGGTCATCACCATTGAAGGCCTGGCCAAGAACGGAAAGCTGCACCCGCTCCAAAAAGCTTTTATAGATCACAACGCGTTTCAGTGCGGATTCTGCACGCCGGGAATGATTCTCAATGCGTACGGCCTGCTCCTTGAAAAGTCGCAGCCATCCAGGAAGCAGATTCTCGACCACATGGAGCGGAACCTGTGCCGCTGCGGGGCTCACACGCGCATCGTGCAGGCGATTCACTCCGCCGCCGCAGAGATGGGAGGTAGATAACAATGAAACAGAACAGCGAATACCCCGGTTATGATTTCAACGACATAGAGATCCTGCCATCGCTCAATCTTTCGCGCCGCGAGATGCTAAAGCTGCTGGGCGCAGGCATCACGGTCTGTTTCTTTCTGGGCCCTGCCAGAGCTTACGGCGACAATGGCGGCCAGCAGGATCGCGAAGGCCAGATGAGTTTTCGACCGCAGGCGCCGGCTGATTTCAACGCGTTCTTGAGAATCGGAGAGGACGGCGGAGTCACGTGCTTCACGGGAAAAATCGAGATGGGTCAGGGAATCATAACTTCCCTCGCGCAGATGCTGGCCGAAGAACTCGAAGTGAAGCTGGCGTCGGTGCAAATGGTTATGGGCGATACGGAGCTTTGTCCCTGGGATATGGGCACATTCGGCTCCTTGAGCACTCGCTTCTTCGGGCCCACGCTCAGGGCGGCCGCCGCCGAAGCCAAAGCTGCCTTGATGGAGCTTGGCGCCGAAGCGCTGCAGGTTCCCCTCAACCGCATGAGAGCAAAGGACGGATCTGTCTTCGACGCCGCCAATTCAAAAAAGAAAATTTCTTACGGCGCTCTTACCAGGGGCAAGAGGATCGAAAGGCAGCTGAAGAAAAAACCTGCTTTGAAATCCACAGCCGAATTCACCGTTATAGGAAAACCTGCGCCACGACTGGACGGTACGCAGAAAGTGCGCGGCCAGGCGCAATATGCCGGAGACATCCGCCTGCCTGGCATGCTCTACGCCAGCGTTCTGAGGCCCCCGGCCCACGGGGCAAAACTGTCTTCCGTGAACACGTCCGAAGCCCAAAAAGCCAACGGCACGCTGATCATCAACGAGGGCGATCTGATAGCTGCCCTTCACAAAACCCCCGACGGAGCAGTCGCGGCACTCAATAAAATACGAGCCCGATTCGACACGCCGGATTCAAACCTTGATGACAGATCCATTTTCGATCACCTGCTGAAAGTGGCACACCAGGGCCAGGAGGTGGCAAGCGCAGGAGATATCGACAGGGGCAAAGCTCTTGCCAAAGAAATTTTTAACGAAACCTACCTGAACAGTTACGTCGCCCACGCTCCTATAGAAACGCACGCGGCGCTGGCCCGGGTCGAAGGGGACAAAGCTACCGTGTGGGTATCGACGCAGATTCCTTTCATGACGAGAGATGCGGTCGCCCGCGCCCTGCGCTTCTCCTCCGAAAATGTGCGCGTGATCACTCCTTTCGTCGGCGGTGGCTTCGGCGGAAAAAGCGGGAGCCGGCAGGCCGTTGAGGCGGCAAGGCTGTCCAAAATAGTCGGAAAACCCGTGCAATTGGCCTGGAGCCGCGAAGAGGAATTCTTTTTCGATGCTTTCCGGCCGGCGGCTGTGGTCAAAATTAATTCAGGAATACGGGATGCGGGCCTTATTTCCCACTGGGATTACAGTGTGTACTTTGCCGGAGACAGGGGGGCTTCCCATTTCTACGACATCCCCCATCACCGTACGACTTCTACTGGCCTGTCACATCAGAGAGGCTGGAGCGCGACTCCCGGCGCGCACCCTTTCAACATAGGCCCCTGGCGGGCCCCTTCAGCCAACACCAACACTTTTGCCCGGGAATCGCAGATCGACATCATGGCCGCCAAAGCCGGGCTCGATCCGCTGGAGTTCAGGCTGAAAAATTTAAAGGATCGAAGAATGACAAGAGCTCTCAAAGCCGCCGCGGACAAATTCGGTTGGGTTCAATCCAAATCGCCCAGCGGCAGGGGCTGTGGTGTGGCCTGCGCCGTGGATGCTGGAAGCTATGTCGTGCATATGGCCCGGGTCGAAGTCAACCGGCAGAATGGCCGCGTGCAGGTCGAACGTGTCGTGTGCGCTCAGGACATGGGCCTGGTAATCAATCCTGAGGGAGCCAGAATGCAGATCGAAGGCTCTGTTACGATGGGACTCGGATATGCTCTGACCGAGGAGATTAATTTCAAAGGTGGAAAAATCCTCAACCTCAATTTCGACACGTATGACATTCCCCGCTTCTCATGGCTGCCCAAGATCGAAACGGTGCTGATCGACGCACCCGATATTCCACCGCAGGGCTGTGGCGAGCCGGCCATTGTTTGCATCGGTGCGGTGGTGGCCAATGCAATTCACGATGCGGTCGGCGCGAGGCTCTTTCAGCTTCCCATGACCCCGGAGAGGGTCAAAAAGGCCATGAGCAAGGCTTGATCCGCACCGCTCTGCCGCCCATGCGCTCACCAAGACCGGCACCACGAAAACGGCCGAACCAGCGGCGATCGATCAGCCAGGCGTAGAGGCGCTTCGAGAATTATCGAATCTTGCCGCGCCCTGAAATGGGCCAGACAGACTCCAGCAGGCCGTTGCGCACACAATAGTAGCTGTCATGCAGGTTCACGGTTGTGCAGCAGTGGCTGGGGATGTACTCGATTTTTTGCAGGAACTCGAGCTCATCCTTTTGGTCCACGATGGTGGCGTGTTCTTCCGACAGGTTCCCAAAAATCTCGAGATCCGGGTAGCCCTTGATATCAGGCAGCCCCTGGTCTACGGAGCATGCTTTCTGCCCAGCATCGGTAACGGCATACCCCGGTCGCTTATGAATCACGGTGGCAAGGACAGTCAAGGAATTCGCGAATGCAAGCGCAATCTTGTCATACACTTTATCCATAAAGATATAAGAACCGGCCTGGATCTCGGTCCAGATTGTGTTGTCGGCGGTAATATTGTAGGTGCCTGTTCCGGCTCCGCTGATCTCTTTGACGGGTATCCCATGCTGCTCGAGGAAGTTTTTAATTCCCCCCACCTTTTTTTCCATCTCCCGCACTCCCTGCCGCCTGGCATCGGCATCCCTGATATATTGAAGATGTCCCTCGTAGGCTTGAATGCCTTCGAACACCAGTCCTTTTGACTCACCAATCTTGCTTGCCAGGGCCAGTGCCTCTTGCTGTGTATTTACACCGCACCTCTTCATGCCAACGTCTATCTCAACCAGAACATAGAGAGTCGATCCTGCTTTTGAAGCAGCTTCCGACAAGGCCGTAATGTTTTCGATATTATCAACGGCGACCGTCAGTTTGGCATCGCCATGAGCAATGCCCGCCAGGCGGAATATTTTGCCGGGCTCCACGACTTGATTGGCAATAAGGACATCTTTGATACCAGCCGCTACCAAGACTTCCGCTTCTCCCAGTTTGGCACAGGTAATTCCCTTGGCTCCCGCGGATATCTGCTTATGTGAAATCGCGGGGCATTTGTGCGTCTTGAAATGAGGTCGCGATTTGGCTCTTTTATCTTTCATGAAATCGGCCATGACGCGGATATTCCGTTCCAGAATATCGAGGTCAATGAGAAGCGCCGGGGTTTCACATTGCTCTTTTGCTATTTGGGCTGATTTTTGCATTTCTTGCTCTCCTAAACTTTGCGGGGATCGATTGGATCATAGTGTTTTCTACCCTATTTCCGCAAGCGAACGGATTGCCTCACTGTGGTGTCTGTTGCTATAATTACGCGGTAGTTTGGCGCCAAAAGAGAGGTCTTAATAATGTCGCGCTATATCCTCGGTATTGACGCAGGCACAGAAAGCATCCGTTCAGGGATCTATGATGAGTCAGGCAAAGGTATCAGTTTCGGGGTAAGTGAAAACACCAATATCCACCATCGCCCGGGTTGGAGCGAGCAAAGCCTGAAACAGTGGGATGACTCACTGGTCGAGTCTATCAGAGGGGCAATAAAAACCAGCGGGATCCGTCCGGAGCAGATTGAAGCAATAGGGCTGGATGGCACCAGCTGTACGGTTATTTTCATGGACGAGAATAACAGACCTCTGCGGGATGCGATCATGTGGATGGATATCAGGGCGGCTAAGGAAGCTCGCGAAATCGCCGAAAGCGGCGATCCGGCATTAAAATATGTAGGCTATGGGAATGTCTCTGCAGAGTGGTTTCCATGCAAGGTGCTCTGGGTCAAGCGCCATGAGCCGGAGGTGTATAAAAACGCCCGTACAATATTCGAACATACCGACTGGCTGGTTTATCGGCTTACCGGAGAAATCACCGGAAGCATAAACACTACCACCATTCGCTGGTTCTACAATGATAGAGAGGGCGGGCTGCCTTATTCATTCTACCGGAGAATCGGGCTGGAAGATGTCTTTGAGAAACTTCCCAACCGCATACTGAGAATCGGCGAGGTGGCGGCCGGTTTAAGCGGTGAGATGGCCGAGAACACAGGAATGCGACCGGGAATCCCCGTAGTCGGAGGAGGGGCCGATGCCTACATCGGAGTTATCGGTGTAAATGCCTTGCAGCCGGGAAAAGTAGCCCTTATTACGGGGTCATCGCAGCTTCTTATCGGCCTGTCCGCTGCAGAGCTGCACGCTCCCGGCTTGTTCGGCAGCTTCCCCGATGCAATACTGCCAGGTATAGAAGTTGTTGAAGCCGGCCAGATCTCAACAGGGTCGATTATCAAATGGTTTGTCTCCAATTTTACCAGTGCGGAAATCAAGGACGAAGCGCAAAAGAGGGGTACCTCAATCTACACAATTCTGAACGAACGAGCCGCTGAGCTTCCCCCGGGCTCCGAAGGGCTGGTAGTTCTAGAGCATTGGCAGGGAAACAGAACCCCATGGGTGGACGCGAACAGCCGCGGTGTGATCCGGGGACTTACGCTAAAGCACACATCAGCCCATGTCTACAGAGCGATAATGGAGGGAGTAGCCTATGGCACCCAGGTTATTCTGCAACAGATGAAGGAGGCGAACTTTGCGGCCGAGGAACTGATTGCCTGTGGTGGAGCGACTCAGAGCAAGCTTTGGATGCAGATCAACGCGGATGTAACCGGCAAAAGAATCATCATTCCTCGAGAACCACAGGCCGTTTGTCTGGGAAGCGCCATTACGGCAACCGTTGGGGCCGGAATTTATCCGGACATCTCAGTAGCTGCAAATGCAATGGTCCGGACAGCGAGCGTTGTCGAGCCCAACCTGAGCAACACCCGTAAATACGAAGAGTACGTACGCCAGTACATCGCTACCTACGAAAACCTGAAAGAGGCATCGAGACAGCTTGTGCAATCCCTAGAGTAGCTTAATAAAAGTGCACTTTACCATTCACCAATTTCCGAAATCTCTTCAGGTGTCAGTTCCACACCATCCGCCTGGGCATTTTGTTCGACTTGATCCACACGCTTGGCGCCGGCGATGACCGATCCTAACGCCGGTTTGGAAAGTAGCCATTGAATGGCCAAATGCGTCGGCGCCACCTTTTTTTTCTCAGCCAGTCTCATGAGTCTTTCGACGAACCCCAGATTCTTTTCATATACCCCGGGATCAAAGGCTCCGCTCCGATGCCGCCAGTCGTTGGCCGGCAGCTTGAAACCGGCCTTGTATCTCCCACCCAGCAACCCGTAGGCCAGCGGTCCCCAAGGGATGAAACTGATCCCGTGCTTTTCACAAAAAGGCAGGATCTCTGATTCCACCTCACGCTGCAGCATGTTGTATTGGGACTGAAGCGCGTCGATAGGACCGGCTTTCAGGGCGGCTTTCAGCTCCGGCAGGCTGAAATTGGAAACCCCGGCGGCCCGGATCAACCCTTCCTCCTTGAACCGCATCAGTGTCCCAAAGGCCTCTTCCGGGCGTGTCTTTCCATCGGGCTTGTGGATGTAGTATAGATCCACGGTGTCTATCCCGAGCCTTTTGAGCGAAGCTTCCAATGCGCGGCGCAGATAGGCTGGGCTGTTGTCGAGTTCCGTATCGGATGCACCGCCGAAGGTAATCCCGCCCTTGGTAGCGATAACCACCCGATGCCGGGATCCCTTCAGCGCTCTGCCCACCAGTTCTTCCGAACGGCCCATGCCGTAGATATCGGCCGTGTCGATAAAAGTGATGCCTAGATCGACGGCCCGTTGAACAAGCCGTACCCCCTGATCTTCATCCACGTCTTCGTACAGGTTGTGACCCCCCGTATAGTTAGTGCCTAAACCGATCTCGGTGATATCGATACCGGTATGTCCTAATTTTCGGGTTTTCAAAATCCTGCCTCCTTCGCGCGGGCGTGCGGTAAAGGGCGACCGTTACTAAGATATCTGGCTGCCGGTTTGAATGTCGTGACCGGTTAAGAATAGGCCGTTTACAAGCAGAAGTATAGTGGGGATCCGCGCTGCTCGTCAATAAAGGTTCCCTGAACAAAAGAGATATTCCAGATAGCAAGTACCTCGTAAAAACCTCGCCAACCACTCGTGAATGTGGCGATTCTGAGATCGCCTTCTCGGCGGCAGGCAGCAGTGACTTGGCCACCAGCGTGTCAATTCGCAGCTTTTCACCGTCTCTGTCTTGACAGGCGGATTTCGGCCTTATATAATCGCCAAAATTAGCTAATAATGATAAAATACAGTGCATTTCAGTTTACGCCTATGTCCGCACTCCTGTTTCCGCATTCTCAAACTACAGGTCACAACACGCCCTCGCTCTCCACAGAAGGATTTGAAGAGCCCATATCATTGCTACGCATGGAGGTAAGTTATGAAGCTGAGTCTGGATAGTATCGGGTACGCCGGCTATTTTACCAACGATGAATCGATTCCGCTGGAAGAAGCCATGGAGCGAGCGTCCAAATTTCGGTACGACGCCGTGTGCATCTACGCCCACCGCCCCATGGGCTTTCCAATGGATATCGACCAGGACAGAAGGAAAAAGCTCAAGGACCACGCCGAGAAGCTGGACCTCGAGCTCGGCGCCGTGGTCGCCTGCACCAATTTCATGGAGGGCAACCACGTCCTGATCTATCCCCAGGAGAAAGAGATACTCTACGTGAGGGATTGCATCGATCTGGCCAGAGACATGGATATGCGGATCGTGAGAATCCTGGCCGGCTTCCTCGGCTATTTTCAGAACCCATACGCTAACGGCGGTTACGGGAACCCGGCCTTCGAATCGCGTTCCCGCAGAGTTTCTCAGAACAGGGACTGGGTCGAGGCATGGCATCAGGTTCGCAGGGGCTTGAAGGAAGTCGCTCTCATGGCGCAGGACGCGGGCGTGACTCTCGCGCTGCAGACGCACCCCGAAATCACGTGCAACAACGAAGAGACGCTGGAGATGCTCGACGAGGTAGGAGTCGACAGCCTCAAGGTGGGCCTCGATCTGGCCCTCTTCGAGTCTCAAGACCCGGACTTCGTTCGTAAAACCGTTCGCAGCATGAAGGGGCTGATGGTGTACTCCCACAGCATTTCGATCGCAGGCAAACAGACGGTAGGCGGCGCGCCGTTCGGCTGGGACGAAGTGGTCCCAGGAAGCGAGAATGACCCCTGCCAGTGGGAGGTGTTTCTCGAAACCTGCAAGGAGATCGGCTACGACGGTTACCTGTCCCACGAGCAGTGTTCTTCCATTATCGTCAAGGGGCACAAGATAGCCGCGCTGGATGAGATCGACAGGCGCTACGTGGCGTCTCTGGCCTATCTGAAGCCGATCGTCCAGAAGCTGGACTATTACACTGGTCACAAATAAAGGGGCGTGGAAGATGAGCACGAGCTTGAATTTCAAACACACCGTAATTGATGCCGACGGCCCCGAAAACCCGCATATCAAAGAGGTCGGGGATATTGCGGGAAACAATCTGGCCGACGTCGTGGTTGCCAGCAGCAACGGGGGCCCACTCGTCTGGTATGAAGCCCCGCGCTGGACCAAGCACGTCATCGCCCCATCGGGGAAGTGGAGCTGCCTTGCCGTGCTCGCTGACATGGACGGGGACGGCGATCGTGATTTGCTCATATCGGAGTGGTATGGCGAAAACCGCATGGAGTGGTACGAAAATCCGCTTCCCGACGGAGACCCGGCGGCGGGGCCTTGGAAACGGCATATCATCGGCAGCCCCAGAGCGCACGACATAGAGGTCGTCGATCTGGACGGGGATGGTCAGCTGGAGTTTGTAACACGAACCCAGGGAGACGACGGGGACAAGATCGTTGTCTGGAAGAGAGACGGCGCTACGTGGCGCCAGGGCACAATCCGGTGTCCGGTGGGAGAAGGCCTGGCCGTGGCCGACATCGACCGCGACGGCCGGCCCGAGATTATCATCGGTGATCGCTGGTACAGCTGCTCGGGAGACATCTTGGGCGACACCTGGCAGGAGAGGGTCTTTGGCGATTGGCCCGCCGACGCCATCGTGCGCGTGGCGGACATGAACAACAACGGGCGCCTGGATGTCGTTCTGGCCAGGTCGGAAGGAGTGCACGGGCTGGCGTGGTTCGAGGCGCCGGAAGACCCTGAGAGCGGCAGCTGGACGGAGCATGGCATAGATGATACGATCGAATTCGTGCACAGCTTGAGAGTCTGCGATCTGGATAACGACGGCAATCTGGATGTCGTGGCCGCGGAGATGCACCAGTCCCCGGGCAAGCGCGTCATGATCTACCTGAATCAGGGTGATTCCATAGGTTGGCAGCCGCAAGTGCTGGCGACCACGGGCTCCCATGCTGTCTGCGTCGGCGACACGACCGGAAACGGGAGGATCGATATCATCGGCGCGAACTGGAGAGGTCGCTATCAGCCGATCGAGCTGTGGGAAAACCAGGGCCAGGGATAGCACGGCGCAGCAGCACGGTGCTCAGGGCCGGTGCGAGTCTGAAAAGATAAGGAGGTGGCGAGTCAGATTAGTTAATCGGGGATTCGACAGCGCTTGCTGCCGGATAAAACAATCGTTAGCAATCGTTTTAACAAAGGAGACACAAATGAAAAAGATTTTGATTTCACTTCTGATTTTGGCATTCCTGCCGGCTCTGCTCTTTGCCGGGGGTAAGAAAGAAACACCTGCCGGCGCTAAAGAGCCGGTCGAAAAGGAGTATATGGGTAAAGAGGCGCCCATGCTGGCAGAGCTGGTGAAAGCCGGCAGGCTGCCGCCCCTTGCAGAAAGGCTGCCCACAAACCCGAAGGTGGTCAAGCCCACGGACGAGATTGGAAAGTACGGCGGTACGCTCCACAGGGCTACGGCCGGCAATACGGGCGGCAGCTACATCCCGGTACGCCAGTCCACCGAACGTCTGATGAGCTTTCCGTGGCCCTTCCCGGGCTCCGGCCCGGTCGAGCCGAACCTGGCGGAGAGCTGGGAGTGGAGCGCGGGCGGCAAAGTGATGACCGTATATTTGCGACAGGGCATAAAGTGGTCGGACGGCCAGCCCTTTACAGCCGCGGATATCATGTTCTATTGGGAAGACGTGCTGTTCGAAGAAAAGTCACTGGTCACTCCCAACGCCAATCTCTACGTGGCAAAGGGTGTGGCGCCCAAGGTGGAGATGATCGACGACTACACGCTGAAGTTCACGTTTCCGTTTTCGTACTACTTCGCCGAGACGGCTTTCAATATACAGTTCGAATGGGCCTGGCCCAAGCATTTCATGCAGAAGTGGCATCCCAGGTACAACACGAGCGCAACCTGGGAAGAGTGGAACGAGCGCACGGACTGGGTAGACCACGGTGAGGTTTCGATCCAGGCCTGGATGCTGGAATCTTGGGAGCCGGGAGCGGACCTGGTCGTTGTAAGGAACCCCTATTACTGGAAGATCGACCCGGCGGGCAACCAGCTGCCCTACATCGACAGGGTAAGGACCCATGGGGTAGAGAACAGGCAGGCCGTGGCCCTGAAGGCCGTGGCGGGCGAGATAGACTGGGACTGCATGTGGGTCGGCACGCAGCATCTTTCCATGTTCCTGGAGGAGAAGGACAATCGCGATTATGACGTAGGCTATGCACGCGTATCCGGAATGGCGTATTACTTCAATTACTCCATGGAAGACAAAACGGCTAGATCGATCGTGCGCAATCTGAATTTCCGGCGCGCCTTTTCGCTGGCGCTAAATCGAAAAGAGATGGGCAGAGTCATGTTCTCGGACATGCTCTTTCCCTCCAGCTGGTCTTTTGCCGAGGAATCCGCGTACTATGACGAAAAGGTGTCCAAGCTGTACACGGAGTACGACCCCGAGAAGGCCATGCAACTGTTGGACGAGGCCGGTTTCAAGGACAGAAACGGCGACGGCGTGCGGGAGACACCGGACGGGCAGGATGTCAAGCTGATTATCGACGTCTCTCAGCATGACCTGTACGTGCCGCTGCTCGAGATGGCCGTCGATGATCTGGCCAATGTCGGCATAAAAGCGGTCATGAATGTCCAGCTCCAGGCGCTGATCAGCAGCCGTTATGCCGCCAGTGCTTTCCAGGTCTATATCTGGGATTTCTACATGGTCGATGAGCCCTTAGCCGGGCTGCACTATTGGGTCCCCCTGACCGAGAACCTGCCCCGTTGGCACAAAGACGCCTATCTTCGAAAAATGGAGGATGATTTCGACAGGACTTACGCTGAATTCACAGACCTCATGATGAAGGCCAAGGGCCTGCCTTTCGAAGAGCGGGTAGCCGCATTGAAAAAGGCGCAGAAGATTTCGGCCGAGAATGTCTTTGGTGTGCACATAGGTTACTATCAACGGCCCTATATCGTCAGCAACAGGATCGGCAACGCGGAGAAACGGGTCGCCCGCTCGGATGTATTCGGCGGGGACGCACCTCCTTTCCGGCCCGAGCAGTTTTACATCAAGTACGAGCAGAAGTAGCCATTGGTCGGGCACAAACCCGAGCTCAAAGTTTGAAAACGGGAAGGCGAATGCTTTCGCTTTCCCGTATTTTGTTCAACAATTGACTCGATGGCACGGGTGATCGGGTCATAGCGTTGGAACGAGGTTACGGCATGTGGGCCTACATCGTGCGTAGAATTCTATTCATGATTCCCACCATAATCATTATTTCGATGATAAGCTTCGTCATCGTACAGCTGCCGCCGGGCGACTATGTGTCGCAGTACGCGGCGCAGCTGCTGGCCCAAGGTACGCATGCATCCAAGGAGGCTCTCGCGGCGCTGCGTACCAGGTACGGCCTGGAAAAACCCGTGTACGTTCAGTACTGGCTGTGGATATCCGGGTTCCCAAAGGGGGATTTCGGGGCCTCCATGACCTACAGCAATGCCCCCGTGGCCGTTCTCATCGGAAACAGGCTGCTGTTGACCATTATTTTGTCCTCGATTACTCTGACCGTGGCCTGGGGACTGGCTATTCCCTTCGGTATCTATTCGGCCGTGCACAAAAACACGATCGTGGACTACATACTGTCCTTTTTATCGTTTATCGGGCTGTCCATACCCGCTTTCCTGACGGCCCTGATCCTGATGTTTATCTCCGTTTTCTATTTCAATGCCAGGACAGTCGGGGGTCTGTTCTCGCCCGAATATGTCGATGCACCCTTGACCTTCTGGAAGATAATCGATTTTTTCAAGCATCTGCCCGCGCCCGTCATCGTGCTCGGGCTGGGCGGCATGGCCGGGACCATGCGGATCATGCGCGGTAATCTGCTGGACATACTTGGCCAGCAGTACATTCAAACGGCAAGGGCCAAGGGCCTGAAGGAGAGTGTGGTCATATACAAGCACGCTGTCCGGATCGCCATAAACCCCCTTATCAGCCGCCTGGGCATATACCTGCCCATACTGATTTCCGGGTCGATAATTGTTTCGATAGTTCTGGATCTTCCCACGATCGGCCCGGTATTCTACAGGGCTCTGACGGGCCAGGACATGTACCTGGCAGGGACCATACTGCTGATGTTGGCGGTGGTGTTGCTCCTGGGCAACCTGCTGGCGGATATCATGCTTGCGGTAACGGACCCCCGTATCCGGTATGACTGAGCCGGCCGGCTAGACAGAAGCAATAATATAGAGGCTTTTACCATGGCCAACGAAGACGTCAAAATAGCAGCCGTTTCTCGCGATGTAGAACAACCGGGGCAGGAAGTCGAAGAGTTCAAGCTGCTCTCCGTCAGACAGCTGATGTGGCGCAAGTTCATCCGCAACCGCATGGCCGTCGTTTCCGGGGTAGTATTGATCCTGTTTTACCTGATCATTCTGTTCGCGGATTTTTTCGCTCCTTACGACATGAACGAACCGCACTCCGAATACCTCTACGCGCCGCCCCACCGGCTCAGAATAATGGACAGCGAAGGCCGCATATCTCCCGGCGTTTTTGTCTACAGGATGGTGGGCAAACGAGACCCCAAGACCTTCAGATTCGTCTACACGGACGACAAGAGCATCAAAGACTACATTCATTTCTTCGTCCGCGGTGACACTTACAAGCTCTTCGGCCTGTTCGAGGGCGACCTGCACTTCTTCGGCGTCAAAACGGGCCACATCCATCTCTTCGGCACCGACAAGAGAGGCCGCTGCCGTCTCTCGCGGGCCATCTTCGGGGGGCGGGTATCGCTGTCTATCGGCCTCTTGGGCGTGTTTCTGACCGTGTCCCTGGGATCGATCATCGGTACCGTTTCCGGCTATTACGGCGGGTGGGCGGACAACGCCATACAACGCGTGATCGAGCTCTTACGTTCCTTCCCGCAGCTGCCGCTCTGGATGGCTTTGACGGCCGTTCTGCCCCCCGATTGGCCGTCCACGTCCGTCTATTTCGGCATCGTGGTCGTCCTGGCTTTTATCGGGTGGACGAGCCTGGCGCGCGAGGTGAGGGGCAAAGTCCTCTCTCTGCGCAGCACCGATTTCGTGGCGGCCGCAGAGGCGTCCGGGGCCGGCACCCCCAGGATTATCTTTATCCACATGATTCCGAACATGGCCAGCCACATCATGGTCACGGCCACCCTGGGTATCCCCATCATGATCCTGGGCGAGAGCGCCTTGAGCTTTCTGGGGTTGGGCATCAAGCCCCCTCTCACGAGCTGGGGACTGCTGCTGCAGGAGGCCCAGAAGATCCAGGTCCTGAGGCTGTACTCGTGGATGCTGATCCCCGCGGTTTTAATCATCATCTCGGTCCTGTGCTTCAACTTCGTCGGCGACGGCCTGCGCGACGTCGTCGACCCGTTTTCCGAATAGAGGAGGAGTGAGCGCAATGGACCCCGTGCTGGAAGTAACCGATCTGAAAACCTACTTCTACATGGAACAGGGCGTCGTCAAGGCAATCGACGGCGTCAGCTTCGAGGTGGGGCGCGGAGGGTCCCTCGGCATCGTTGGGGAGAGCGGCTGCGGCAAGAGCGTGACGACTCTCTCCGTCATGCGGCTCGTCCCCCGGCCCCACGGAAAGATCGTGAACGGAAAGATCCGCTACTACAGAAGCAATGCAGGGCCCACCGACATAACGGCCCTGGACCCGCGGGGGGAAGAGATCAGGAGCCTGCGCGGCAACGAAATGGCCATGATCTTCCAGGAGCCCATGACATCGCTCAACCCGGTGTACACGATCGGCGAGCAGATCATGGAGGCGGTCAGGCTTCATCAGGGGCTGGAAAACAAACCGGCCAGGGAACGGGCGGTCGAGATGCGCGCTCGGGTCGAGATATCCGCTCCCTCGCGGAGGGTCGACGAGTATCAGCATCAGCTGAGCGGCGGCATGCGCCAGAGAGCCATGATCGCCATGGCGCTCTCTTGCAACCCCGATCTGCTCTTCGCCGATGAGCCCACGACAGCGCTGGATGTGACCATAGAGGCCCAGATCCTGGCCCTCATCAAGGAAATCCAGGCCGAATTGGGCATGTCGCTGGTCATCATCACCCACGATCTGGGCGTCATCGGCGAGATGTCCGACAACGTGATCGTCATGTACATGGGCAAAGTCGTCGAGCAGGCCGCTACTAAAGACCTCTTTCAAAATACCAGACACCCCTACACCGAGGGACTGCTGAACGCACTCCCGCAGATAGGCAGGAAAGAGAAGCTCATACCCATTCGGGGCTCGGTGCCAAACCCGTACCTGCTGCCCGTTGGATGCAGCTTCGCCCCCCGCTGTCCCAGGGCCATGGCCGTCTGTGGGGAAAGCAACCCGCCTTTTTTTGGCGTCGGGACGGATCACCAGGTGGCCTGCTGGTGCTTTCAGAGCGAAGGAGAGCCCGCACCGTGAACGGCAATATCCTGACCGTAGAGCGCCTGAAGAAGTATTTTCCCATCCGCAAGGGCGTGTTTCACGGCGTTATCGGTTGGGTCAAGGCGGTGGACGGCGTGGATTTCTTCATAAGGAAAGGGGAGACATTGGGCCTGGTCGGGGAAAGCGGCTCCGGTAAGACAACGGTGGGCCGGTGTATCGTGCGCCTGCTGAAACCGACGGAGGGCAGCGTGCGATTCCACACCGACGGCAAAACGCAGGAGCTGGCTGTCATGGACCGCAGGCAGCTCAAAGAGGTTCGCCGGAACATACAGATGTTGTTCCAGGACCCCAACTCTTCGCTGAACCCGCGCTTGAGGATTGCTGACATCATTGCCGAGCCTCTCAAGATACACGCCATAGGCACCCCGAGGGAACAGCTCGATCGGGTCCGGGAGCTGCTCGAGAAGGTCGGCTTGAGTCCGGAACAGGTGAACTCGTTCCCCCACCAGTTCAGCGGCGGACAGAGACAGAGGATCGGAGTCGCCCGGGCGCTGAGCATCAATCCCAGGCTGGTCATCTGCGACGAGCCCGTCTCAGCTCTGGATGTCTCCGTCCAGGCCCAGGTGCTGAATTTGCTTTCCGAGCTGCAGGAGGAGATGAATCTGACCTATCTCTTTATCGCCCATGATTTAAGTGTCGTCGAGTACATCAGCGACAGGGTGATGGTCATGTATCTGGGCCGGATCGTGGAAGTTGCCGTCTCAGATCGGATCTACCAGCACCCGAGGCACCCCTACACCGAGGGGCTCCTGTCGGCGATCCCGAAGATCGAGGCGGGAACCGCCAGAAAACGCATCGTGCTCAAAGGCAGCATACCGGACCCCTCCAACCCCCCGCCCGGTTGCGTCTTTCACACCCGCTGCCGCTATGCCCGGGATGTGTGCCGGAGCACGATACCGGAGCTGCGAGAAGCCAAAGACGACCCCAATACCTTCGTAGCCTGCCATCGCCATGGCGAGCTGGATCTGATGGGTTACAACTAGTTGCAGTATAGTTACAATCAGGATAAGCGTCCCTTGCGAAGGACCCTTATGAAAAACGGCAAGTACAAGAGAGGAAGAAAAGCATGAAATTCGAATTCAAGCATCACGTGATCGACACGGACCTGCCGGCGGGCATGTACGCCCAGACGGCTCTGGCGGACCTGGACAACGACGGTCGCCTCGAGTACATCGTGGCCCTGCGTTCAGGGGACATATTCTGGTACAAGTACCACTCCCCGGACAACTGGTCGCGGCACCTCCTGGGCAGGGATTCGCCGTCGGCCGTAGGCGGCTGCGCCCTCGATGTCGACGGCGACGGCTACATCGACTTCGTGGCGGGCGGCGCATGGTACCGCAACCCGGGCGCCTCCGGCGGTCTTTTCGAGCGCATCGTGTTCGACCCTCGGCTCAAGCAGGTCCACGACGTTCTCAGCGCCGATATCGACGGCGACGGCCGGCATGAAGTCATCACGATGTCGGACGAGAACAACCTCTATTGCTACCGTATCCCCGACGACCCGGCTCAACCCTGGAACTGGGAGTACGTCGGCCCCGGCGTGCACACCGGAGCGTCCGTGGGCGATATAGACGGCGACGGTCACCTCGACATCGTGCGCAGCAACGTGTGGTTTCAGAATGTAAGAGGCGACGGCACGGAGTGGGCCATGCATCTTATCGGCCCGCCCACCCCGCCGCCGCCGGACTTCCGCCCCTACTTCGCCTTCAACGCCACCTACAGCGTGGTGTGCGACATGAACGGCAACGGCAAAAATGACATCGTCTTCGTAGACGCCGAGATTCCCGGCGGTAAGATCTGGTGGATGGAGAATCTCGACGGGTTGGGCCGCACCTGGAAGAGGCACGAGGTCCCCAACGGAGACAGCGTGAGACGCGGCGCCTATCACTCCCTGTTCGTGGGCGACCTGGACAACGACGGCGATTTCGACATCTTCACCTGCGAGATGGAGGCAGTGGGGGGCGACGGCGCCCCGCGCTGGTACATATGGGAAAACCTGGACGGCAAGGGAGAGCAGTGGCAGGAGCATGTCATTCTCGACGCGAATCTCGGCGGCCACGCCGCCGTTGTGGGGGACATCACGGGCAACGGTCTGCCAGACATAATCTCCAAGCCCTGGAACGTGTCGCCCAAAAACGCCCTGGGCGGCAAGATGTTCGTCGTCTTCCTCGAGAACGTGTCCGTATAGGCTTCGCGAGCTGACAGAGACAGAAGCACCACCGGGCGAATGGGCTCTCTACCCCACAGGCCCATAAGGTGGGCGGATCCATGTCCGCGCGATAGAGAGGAGCAGCACCATGCAGAAATACCGCGGCCCAAATGAGCTGAACGAGAAAGCGTACTGGGAATTAACGCTGGCCTACCCGGAGCCGCCCACCAATGCGTTGGACGGCCTTGTAGCCGCCGATGTGGATGGTGACGGCAACGTGGAAATCATCACGGGCGGATCGGTCTACGCGCAGCACAAGCCGAATGCCCTCTTTAGTGGACTCTACTGGTACCGCCCGGCCACATCCGAGATGGGGGTGATAGACGAAGGCAGTTTCACGGTCGGGATCATAGCGGAGGATATCGACGGCGACGGGATCCTGGAGGTAATCACGGGCACCGGGCAGAGAACCGAACGTGACGGCCCCGCTCAGATCCGCATCTACAAGCCGAAGAAGAACCTGTCGGAGAAGTGGGAAAAATACCTGATAGATGCCCAATGTTTGGGTGAGCTGCACGATCTGATAATGGTGGACATCGACGGGGATGGCAGGCGAGAGATAGTGGTAAACGTGCTGGGAGAAGCTCACGCCCTCGTGCTCTACAAAGACAGAGGGAACGTCTTCGAGCCCTGGCAGCGCACCATCCTGGACGATGAAATTTTCACCGAAGGTCTGGCCGCGGCCGACCTGGACGGCGACGGGAAGGTCGAAATCGTGCACGGTCCCTATTACTACACCCCTCCCAAGCAAGGTGTGTATTCGGGCAGATGGCAGCGCAAAATCTACGCCCCGAATTTCCGGGAGATGTGCCGGTCCGCGCTGGTCGACATAACGGGCAATGGAAGGCCCGATATCCTGCTGGCGGAATCGGAATACGTGGACGGTTTTTTTTCATGGTTCGAGAACCGCATGCAGGAGGAGCCGGGGCGCCCCTGGCGGCAGCACCCGATCGACGATGGTCTGTACTACGCCCACTCGCTTCACGCCCAGCGCGACCCCGAGACGGGCGCGGTGAGCTGCATGGTGGCGGAAATGGCTTCCGGGGGTTGGATGCAGGCCATGAACTGGGATTCCGGCGTGTTGGAGTATCTCACCGAGGACCATGGCAGAACATGGCAGCGCACGGTCATCGAAAAGGCCCAGGGGACCCACCAGGCAACCCGCTGTGATATCGACGGCGATGGAAATCTGGAAATCGTCGGCAAGGAATGGGGCATGCAGCGCCGCTGCCCCAAGATCACGATCTGGAAAAAACTTGACAAAAAACCGGCCGTACTCGACTACAGGCACCATTTCATTGACCGCGACAAACCGGCCCGCACCATCGAGATCCTGGCCGCCGACGTGGATGGGGACGGCAATGAGGATATTTTGACAGGGAATTTCTGGTACCGGAGCCCCGATTGGAAGCGCTACGAGATACCGGGTGTTTCGCAAATTATCAATGCCTACGACATCGACGGCGACGGGAGGAAAGAGATTTTCGCTACGGAAGGCGACGGCCTCACCAGCCGGGTATGCTGGCTCAGACCGGTGGATCCCCTGAAGGGCAAATGGGAAAAGCATCCGGTCGGCACGGGCCACGGCGACTGGCCGCACGGATCGCTGGTGGCGCCGGTTCTGCCCGGCGGAAAAATAGCCCTGATCGCGGCCTATCACGGCCAGACGGCCGGCAATGGCATGTTTCCTGAGATCTTCGAAGCACCGGATGACCTCGAAAAGGGACAGTGGAAAAAACGCGCTCTGGAAGGGGTTTGGCACAACGAGAATATGGAGGTAGCGGATTTCAACGGCAACGGTCTTCCCGACATCGCCGCTGGGAAATACTGGCTGGAGAACATGGGGGACGGCGATTTCAAGCCCCACAAAATCACGGAGGAGATCGAGGTCTGCCGCGTTGCGGTCATGGACGTGAACGGAAACGGAAGACCCGACGTCATTCTGACCGACCACTCGATGGGTTTCGATGACCCGGAAACGGAGTTCGCGCAAATCGCGTGGTTTGAAAACCCCGGCGACCCCGGCGTAACAACATGGAAGAAGCACCTGATCGACATGGCCCGCTGCCCTCACTCGCTTTGCGTGGCGGATATCGACGGCGACGGCGAGATGGAGATCGTCTGCGGTGAGCACGACACGAGGATCGCCTATCGGTCCCGCTGCCGCATGATGGTGTACAAGCAAGCCGACAGTGGAGGACGCAGCCGGAACAAGTGTCAGAAGGACTCGCATTTCGAGCATCACGACGGCGCCAAGATCATCGAGCGCGCCCAAGGCCAACCGGTCGTCATGACCAACGGCTGGATGGACAGAATATCCGTCAATCTCACGACACCTCAATCACGAACCAT
>SDBV01004867.1_pt1 | contig 19106 bp, 14 predicted proteins | sample 2277081 | NCBI WGS metagenome assembly SDBV01 (sample SAMN10402039, study PRJNA504765) | marine sediment metagenome | isolation source: marine sediment core GS10_PC15, 223 cmbsf | place: Arctic Ocean: Southern Knipovich Ridge | collected 2010
AGGAAGTGCCCACCAGGCTCGAGGCATTCATGCACCTGCCGAAATGTGGTTGCCACATCCTCGATGCCGCCCAGCAAAGAAAGGGAATTCCCCAGACAAACCGCCATGTCCCAGACACCGCCACCCGTTTCGCGCATGTCGCCGGTTTCATAACTTATTCTATCATGTGAACGCAGTTGCGCGGCACGCCCTATCATTTCCGCGCTGTAATCACGGCCAGTTACCTGCGCCCCATGTTCAGCAAAGAACAAAGCGTGCAGACCTGTACCGCAGGCCAAATCCAGCACACGCTTACCAGGGCATGCGGCCAATATCTCAAGAAGCAAAGGCCCTTCCCGCTCAAGACGCCCTTCCTTGTCCGCAAGCACCTCGTAATAATCCGCCGCCGAGCTGAAGGCAGTCGTCTTTTCTGTACCATCTGCATTTTCCATTGGTGTGCGCCTATATCGTTATCCCAAGTTTATCAAAATCAGCCTCAGCCCTTGGGGCCCAACCTCGGTTGGCAACCGGACTAGCCGGACTAGGATGCAATATCCGCCCTGTCTTAATGTCGAGATCCGGCAACGCAGCATTTATCCGATCCTCAGCAAATTTACCTATACCGACAACATATTTTGGCTCAAGATACTCAACAGTTCTCCGCAACGCGCGATCACAAGCAACAAACAACGCATCGCGTTCATCCCTCTTCAATTTATCCGGCGTGCGATTCTTCCCACCCTCCTCCATGAAACACAACGGACAATAATTCGCCACAAAAAACCGAGAAAAAAAGTCCTCAGCCCTTCCAAACCTGTCCCGCGCCCAACCCCACAGCCGCTTCCCACTAACTTCACCCTTAGGGCAATCAAAACCACTAACCGGACGTTTCGGATGCTCAACCCCCGGTTTACCCACTTCTTCCTCGATCCCCATCCAATCCCGCACCATTCCCACGTCCCCGAATGGCACACCCGTCTGAGCCATACCAAAAGGACCGGGGTTCATCCCCAACAAAACAATCTCCCGCTTGCCCACACCATAAAGCTCAAGATACCGGTCCCACGGCCCCCGAGCATAAACAAGTGGATTATAAACAAGAGCAACCGGCGGAAGAAAGCTGAGATCAGCAAGTTCCCGCACCAGATCATCTGTAATCAACTTCAAATCCATCAAAAAAGTATAGCAGAGCGACGACGCGCGATGGCAGAAAGGGCTTGGCTGGACGGCTAGAGCCGTGTTATAGACTTACTCGCTGGATTCCAGAATCGATTCAATTCTCGCCGCTTCGGGAATGCCCAGGCGGCGAGCAGCGTCCAGGGCCAGCTTGAGCAAACGTTGTGCTTCCTCTCGGTCGCCCGGCGCGTTCCGTCTGCGAAGCGTCAGAGCCATATTGGCGCGTCCGACAAGCAAGCTTCTGGCCTCGCCCAATTTCTCGAAGACCGGCAGTTCTTCCTCTTTTCGTATACGCAATGCCTCGTCCAAGTCCCCGCGTCGGAAAAGGATATCGGCGATCTGTCCCATGGCCACAGCCCGCGAACGCACATCGCCCAATTGCTCGAATACCGGCAGTTGTTCCTCTTTTCGGATACGCAATGCCTCGTCCAAGTCCCCGCGTGCGCAAAGGATTTCTGCGATCCTGCCCATGGTCACGGCTTGACCTTGCATGTCGCCAAGAGATAGCACAATAGGCAGTATCCCTTCCTGGTGGATGCGCAATGCCTCGTCCAAGTCCCCGCGCGCGTAAAGGATTTCTGCGATCTTCCCCATGGTCTTGGCCTGCGCGCGCGCATAGCCCAATTTCTCGAAGAGCGTCAGTTGCTCCTCTCTGCGGATACGCAATGCTTCGTCCAAGTCCCCGCGCGTGTGAAGGATATCGGCGATCCTGCCCATGGTCACGGCTTGACCTTGTATGTCGCCTAGACGTTGCACAACAGGCAGTATCTCTTTCTGGTGGATGCGCAATGCCTCGTCCAAGTCCCCGCGCGTGTAAAGGATTTCTGCGATCTTCCCCATGGTCACGGCTTGACCTTGTATGTCGCCTAGACGTTGCACAAAAGGCAGTATCTCTTTCTGGCGGATGCGCAATGCCTCGTCCAAGTCCCCGCGCGTGCAAAGGATATCGGCAATCAGATCCAGTGTCCAAACCCGCTCATATTCGTTGCCCAAGCGCTCAAAAGCGGGAAGCACATGGTTGTTGAGCATCTCCAAAGCCAAGTCCAGATTGCCTTGCAGATAATGGAGCTGGCATTGATTACGCAGGGCTTTGTGTGCGCCAATTTCATGGCCCTGGGATTTGTATGCGGCTTCGGCTTCTATCAACGTGTCCTGAGCCCTGCCAATTTCGCCACGCAACTCCCAAGCATCCGCCGCACGCAGCAGCAGGTTTGCGCGGCTGATCTGTTCCGCTCCTCTGTGGCTCCCTTCAAGTGCCTTGGCCAGCCCTGCGTAGTATTCGCCTTCGCGAAGCTCATGAGCCATGGCATATCTGTTCAATGGCGTGGAAGTGGAAATCAAAGATTCTCCGCTGAATTGCTCCGTGGCTTCCGGAACAATAAAGACCGAGGAACGTACCGACCACAAGTCGGGGGCTCGGTTTTGCGCCGCAAGGGCCAGGTCAGGCGGCCCCAGCAACAGAATGGCGGACGGCGACCCGGCAATGAGGCGGTTGCGTTGCTCGTTGAGCAGAATCAATGCGCTCGTCCACGCGGCGAGCAGTTCGTCTTCCGTTCCTTCGCTCTGTACGAAGATAGCATAGCGCCCGCTTTCCCGCCGGGGAAGGGCGAATATGTCTTCCAGAAGATGCCCCAACTCCTGTGGGTGGCGGTATTCGAGGGAATGGGGCGTGATGCCGGGGATAGCGCTGGCGCATAGCCGTTGTCGAATTTCATTGAGGACATTCCGGTTGACGCAGCAGACGAAAAACAGTTCGAAACCTTCTCCGGCTTCCAGCGCGGAAACCAACAGATCGAACTGCTCCTCGCCTTCTTTGCCAAGACCGATTCGTTTCGGCTCCTGTAGGTTCATGCTTCCTTTTCGGATTCCTTGAGCAATGCCGTTTTCAGGGAGGGCGTTTCTCTCAATAGGGGATGAAGGTCAAGCCATCGCTCACCGTTCTGATAAGAAAGGACGAAGTGATGCTCAAACAATTCGGCCAATCTGAATTTCTTCTCGCGGGACCAACCTGCGGTATCGTTGTCCCCAGCAATGTCTACAAGCAGCGGGATATCTTCGCCATTCAGTCCGGTTTCAAATAATTCCGTGTAGATCTGAATGATGCGTTCGATATCCGCGTCCAGCTTTTCGGATGAAACGGGAAGTGCATCCGCTTCCATATTGCGAAGCAGCAGGTCGCGCACCATTCGCAACAGGTCGCGGGGATATCCACCACTCAGTTTGATGAGTGGGCGGAGTAGCTGTGTGTCGCCAAAGATGGCTTTCGCATCCATTCGCTTGTTGAGCATATCGGTGAGTGCCTGGATACCATCCTCACATGTATCGCCGGACTTCTCCCTCACCTTGCACATGGGCAGCAGACGCGTGCGACCTAAGTCGTTGTCGGCGGCGGTTTCGGTAAAAGCCAGCCAAGGCGGAACGGTGTAGACGGTATGGCAGGGTGTTTGAAGCAATTTCCAGTCGCGCGTAAAGAGCGTCTCGACACTGACACGCACGTCCTCAAGTGTCCGGGCATCGCCTTGCAGTTTCTCGAAACTATCGATTATGATTACCGTGCCGCTTGCGCCCTTCCTGGACTTGGCAAGTAGCGCAACCCCTTCCTCTACAAAGTTCCAGCACTCTCTGACGAGCATGGGGCGCCTCGCTTCCAAGACGTCATTCAGCTGATTTCGGAAGGCGGGATTGTCCTTCAAGGCCACCTGGAATTCACCTGCCTGTGGAACTTTGATTTTCAAATCGGAGACTTTGACCTCGCGATTCATGAAGGCAGTCACCCTATCCCAGAATCGCCCCAGCTCGTGCGCCGCGCCAACGGTATCTTCAAGAAACTGATCGAAACCGGCCGCGATGGAGATCCATAGGTCCGAAACCGTTGCGGGCATCCTCAGGTTCAGATAGGCTTCGGTGTCGATAAAGACAACCGAGAAGCCATCCTGCTCAAGCATATGGGCGAGCCTCTTCAATTCCGTGGTCTTGCCGCTGCCGCGAAATCCTGACATGAGCAGCTGCGTCGCCTCGTCGGACGCCAAGATGGCCCGCCGCATTTCGCCGATAATATCCCCGTCTGAACCGCGAAGGCCCAGATCGCTGAACGGAACATATCTATCGTCCCCATACTTAAGCCATTCGTCAATCTTGCAGTTGTTATACGCGTCACGAACAATATTGTTCATCAGATAAACCCCCAGTATGTCTTTCGGGCATTATATAGAACATCGAATGCAAGAATCTATCTTTTGAGCGGGAATCTCGGATCCCAATCTCTTATTGCGCACAAGGTGCAAGTGTTGTTAACATTAGATTTCTGCAACCATGCGGGCATTATCTGGATTAAATGGGAGATATTCATGAAGGTAGGTATTATTGGGTTTGCCAGGAGCGGGAAGACTACGGTTTTCAATTCGCTTACTGGACAGCATGCGGACGTGGGGGCTTTTGGCGCTCGCGAAGCTAATGTGGCGGTGATAAAAGTACCTGATGAGCGGGTTGACAAGCTTGCTGAAATTCATGAGCCTAAGAAGAAGACTTATGCGGAGTTTCAGTTTATGGATATTGCGCCTGCTGAGTCGTCTGGTGAGAAAAAGGTGCTTGATGAGGCGGCTATGAGCGTTCTTAGGAACGCGGAGGCGCTTGTGCATGTGGTGCGCGCCTTTGACAACGAGGACGTGCTTCATCCTCGCGGCAAAGTCGATCCGGTTGACGATTGCAAAGCGCTGGAGGAGGAAATGCAGCTTGTCGATCTTATGATTATTGAAAAGCGTATCGCCAAACTCGAAAAGGCCCACGACAAAGGGCTGGAATACAAATTGCTTCACAAGTGCCAGGAAGCAATCGAGGCGGGCCGGGCGCTTCGGGACCTTGAGCTGAATCCACAGGAGGAGCGGGAACTGGCCGGCTTCTGCTTCCTTTCGCGCAAGCCGCTGATGTTGCTTGGAAACTATGGTGAAGAGGCTATTGGGGAGGCAAATCCGTCTGGTTTGCAGGATTATGCTAAGGAAAATGCCTTTACGCTGGTGGAATTGTGTGGCATCATGGAGGCGGAGGTTGCCGAGTTGCCTGATGAGGATCGCCAGGTTTTCCGCGATGACTTAGGACTCGGCGAAGAATCCCGGACGCTGTTCCTGCACACTGCTTACGATATGCTGGGCCTTATGAGTTTTCTTACGGCGGGCAAACCGGAGGTGCGGGCATGGACTATTCGAAAGGGCACGCGGGCACAAGACGCGGCGGGAACAATACACTCGGACATTCAAAGGGGCTTTATTCGGGCTGAAGTCGTTACATACGAACACTTTATCGAGGCGGGCTCCGTTGCACACGCCAAGGAGCAAGGCCATTTTCGACTCGAAGGAAAAGAGTACATAGTGCAGGACGGAGACATAATTCTGTTCCGTTTTAATGTTTAATATTTGAAGGGTAGGCAACACTGGTTGCGAGGATACCTTTGCCGTGGACGCTCAAGAAACCAAGAAAAGCGCCGTATGTGAAAAACTCGACATGAAGCGCTCCTCAGAGTATGTGGACAGGCTACTGCAACTGTGTTCGCGGCGCGGCAGAATAGTCATAGTCATGCAAAACAATCCCGACCCCGACTCGCTTGCCAGTGCAGCGGCAATCCGAGACCTCGTACACAGCCGCCTAAAAAAACGTGTAGCGATTGGATATATGGGCTCATGCGGCCGCGCCGAAAACCGCGCCATGATCAACATTCTGCACATTGACGCGAAACAGATCACCCAGGCCCAGTTGGCCGGTGCGAAAACCGTGTGTCTCGTGGACGCCCAGCCAAATTCAGGAAACAACCTGATGTTCACCAGTCGAGTGCCGGACGCGGTCATTGACCATCACCTGGTACTGAAGCGTCGCACATGGACCGCGGAGCTTGACGACGTTCGCCCCGAATATGGCGCAACCAGCACCATTTTGTTTGAATACATCAGGGCTTGTGGACACAAACCAAATCAAAATCTTGCAACCGCCCTGTTTTACGGAATACAGTCCGACACGCAGGACCTTGGGCGCGAGGCCTGCCCTGCCGACATCGAGGCATTCAGAGAGTTGTTTCTGCTAATTGACAACAAGAAGCTGTCGCAGATCCGAAGGGCGCCGGTGCCGGCAGACTATTTCAACATGTTGCAACAGAGTCTGACTGATTGCGAAGTGGCCGGAAGCGTCGTCGTAAGCAAAATAAGTTCCTGCGCAAACCCGGAAATGCTAGCGGAAGTCGCCGACCTCATGATGCGATTGAAAGGCATTCGAGTTTCAGTATGTTTCGGACTGTGCGGCGAAAACATCCACCTTTCAGCACGCGGAGCGGACGCCCGAAGCAACGTTGCAAAGCGAATGAGACGGGTCGTAAGCCGTGTAGGAACAGGCGGGGGGCACAGGACAATGGCCGGGGGACAGGTTCCCGTGAACGAAGACCCGGAAAAGAAGCTCGCCATGGTAAGAAACAGGATATTGAAAGTCTTTGCGCCTAACAAGAAGCCAAAATCTCTAGGTGCGCTCGCACAACAGAACCAGAAGCAAACTAAGAGCAATGCAGAACGCACCGCAAACGCTTTACAGCTACCGTAACCTGTGCTAGACTCTCCGTAGAAACTCTGGAGCGTCACGGAAAAGCTGGGGAGAACGCAATGGGTTGGAAAGACACAAGCGAAAACAGGAACTCTCGGAGAGTGTCCGCTGAACTCTCCGTCAAGTTCAGCATCATAGAAGACCAGGAGCATTCCGCTGCCGTGCAGCGCACGAAAACAACCGACATTTCAGCAAGCGGACTGGCCTTTGTGTCAGAAACGGCTATACCCATTTCCGCTCGCCTGAAAATGGCCGTATATTTGCCAGGCGACGAGGGTGTTCTGGAAAGTGAAGCCATTGTCGTGCGCATTGTGCGCGAACTGCCCGCCGGTAAAGGACATGAATACGGCGTAAAATTCGACATGGAATCCATAACGGACGAAGCCAAACTCTCAACCTTCGTCAGCGCGATTGACATAGTTCCACTGCTAGAGTCCATGATCAAACATGATGCTACCTCCATGCACCTGTCCGGGTACACGCCACCGGTTTATCGGGTGAAAAGAAAGCTGACGCAGTTCCACACCGATCCCTTGAGTCCCGAAACTGTCGAGACGCTCGTTTTGGGCACTTTCAGTTCCGAAAGAAAAGAGCGTTTTGAAACCGACAAGGAGATAGAGTTCCTTTTCACAATTCCGGCCGTTGGGCGGTGGCGGGTAAGCGCACTGCATCAAAGAGGAAACATAGAGGCGACGTTTCACAAGATTGACACATATGTAGCGACACTTGTGGACTTGGGTCTGCCCGATTCGGTTCGAGGAATAGCGTTGAACGACAGTGGCCTGGTAATTGTGTCTGGAGCGCCTGAAACGGGAAAAACCTCGACTCTGGCCGCAATGATCGATTTCATCAACAGGGAATCAACCAGAATAATCGTTACGCTCGAAGAGGCCATCGAAAAGACGCATGACAACCACCTGAGCCTCGTCAGGCAGCGCGAAGTGGGCAGCGACACGAATTCCTATAGGAATGGCTTTAAATCGGCCATACGCCAGGACGCGGACGTGATTGTAGTTGATAACCTGGACGATCCCGAAATCATGGACATGGCGCTTCACGCCGCCGAAACAGGATGCCTCGTCATAGGCGCAATGCCGACACTGAGACCATTGGAGACAATCACCCGAATTCTGGCAATGTATCCAAAAAACAGATACCGCCAGATTCTGCAATTGCTGTCATCAACATTGCGGGGCATAGTTTGCCAAAAACTCCTTGCGTCAACCGATCCGGGCGGACTATGCCTGGTCGCAGAAGTCATGCCCGTTGACGAAAGAATAAGAGCGGTAATTAGAGCAGGCTTGATTGAGAACATAAAAGGACTCATTGGAATAGTACCCGGCGGCCAGCCGCTGGACGTAAGCCTGAGGAACCTTGTAATCACGGGGAAGATCGACATCGAGACCGCCGCACTACTCGCGGACGACGCAGACAATTTGAACAAATACGTGAATGAAAGAACTGGCTGAACCTAGGGCGAACCCTTAAACCATGTCCTCGACGGCAACGTCTTCTAATTCCACCGCCTTTTCTGAGCGAAGCTGCCGAACCAGTTCGTCAAGCGTCTTATTCATGAACTGGTTGTTTTCACCCGACAATTCTTTAAACCAAGGCAGAAAAACCTTGTCTTCCCTCAGTGACGAAGGATCCTGACCCGATTCCCGAAAAGTCTTAACGACATCTTTTACGCTTATCTTGGCAATTGAACGTGAAGGACGGTAGGTGACCGGTTCAGTCCCACAGCTTGTTATGATGTCGGCATCCTCCAACCGCGAAAGCGTCTCGTTGAGCAATCTTGTCGGCACATGCCACCCCTCGGCGGCTTCCTGAATTGTCAGGCCTGCGAGCCCTTCGTCAAAACGCCAGGCAATTTCCATAATAGTCCGCAATCCCAACGCTTCACGGTACGCAACAGTCGCTCCCTCAGCCAGACGCTCCATAGCAAAAGTGGTCTCGTTCTGATAAGCGAAGGTCAGCTCGGCCCCAAACAGAAGCGTAACCCAACTGAGGTATATCCACATTAGAAGAAGCGGAATTTGAGCCGAACCCGAATAAAGCAGGCTATATTTTGTGATTCCTATTTGAAATGCGACATACGCCCACGACAATACATTCCAAAATGTTCCCGCAATCACACCTCCGATAATAGCGTAACGCACACTTACGCGCGTATTGGGCACTAGAATGTAAAAACCAGAAAAAACAGTCCATATCAAAGCCACCCGCAGACTGCGCAAGAAAAACACCATCGCCGTGCCAAGCTGTTCCGTCAACGAATCATTGGCCAAAACGGCCGTCACGCTCAGCACCACAACCACCACGAAAGGAAGAAGCACAAGCACGGTGAGATAGTCCGTAACCATTCTCCGCCAGTTTCGGCTTTTCTTGATTCCCCATATGCTGTTGAAAGACGACTCAATATTCATCATCAGGCCGAACACCGTCGTGAAAACTATAATGATACCCGTAATCCCAATAGTTTGCGCGTCTGCTTTTCCTTCAACAAAGCCCACCAACTGCTTGATGGGGCTGTCCGTGCTCTCAGGATCTGCCCCCTGCCCCCCCTGCAAAAAAATGTCAAGCACTTGTTCAATCAATTGCGTGTTGCCATCCGATTCGCCATGTTTTGGAGGCGTGGGTTCCTCTTTCGGTGTCTCGTTTGGCTCTTCACCTGAATCTTGGCCGGGCATTTCTGCTTCATCCCCAACATCGTCCTCGGTTGCGGCGGTGTCTTGGGGCGGAGCAATGCCTCCATCCTCGATGGACTCGGGATCAGGGGAATTGCCCGGGTGGCCGTTTGTTTCTTTGGCGTAGGTTACGAGTTCCGTGATGATATGTTCGTAAAGAATTTTGTCCAGCTCGAACGCCTGGAAAGTAAGTAACATTAGAATGAGAAAGGGAACCAGCGCTAGTGTCGTGGCGAAGGTTAATGCGGCCGCTCTGAGCAGCAAGGTGTCCTGCACCATTCCTTGAACGACCAGAATCGCAACACGAATCTGCTTAATGATGAATCCGTGATGCACTTCCTCGCCAGGACGGCCGATGCGCCAGATGTCGTGCGTAACAAAGCGCCGGCCTCGCGCCAGCGCTTCAAAATTTTGCCTGAACCATTCTTTCATGTTTGCGTTCGGCCCTCACTTCGGGCGTCAAAATGAAACGTGCCATTCTTTACTGCGAATCACAGCTCACGCCAAGCTTTTGTTTTCCGACCCCATAATCCGGCGCACTCTTCGTTGCCTTCAACTTATTGGGGGTCTACTGAGCGCCCCCAGCGTTAGCGGCCTGCGTGGTCATGTAACGGTCCTTCTCTCTTTTCGCCTCAACGATTTTTTCAGCGGCCATCTTTTCCAGGTCTCGCTTCTCTTTGCTCTGAGTACTGCCTTCATCAGCGGGGATAACGCTCACCGTTATAGGCACGGCCTCGTATGCCCTAATGGACTCATCGTATTTGCCTTCAGCAAATGCCTGATCGCCACTTTCTATATTGTCGTAGGCCCTTTCGATAATTTCCTCGATAATGCTGCGTTCGTTGTTTTGGATTTCCCGCACAGCCTTTTCGGCTTCGGCATAGGGCGCGATAAACTGATTGCTGACCATCTCGCAAATCGTCGTGGCCGATTTGTAATTTATCAAAGCGTCTTTGTAATTGCCGTCCTTGAAATCATTCTGAGCTTTGACCATTACCTGCCTGGCTGTCGCTATGTATTCCGTGTCCTTCTTGATAGCGGCCTGCTCTTCTTTGTAAGCCGTATTGGCCTCGCTAAGGCGGTCTGCGGCGCGATCACTCATACGGTCGGTTTCAAGGGCCGCTTTGAAGGCGCTAATCGCCTTTGGAAGAAGAGTATCTGAATGCTGCGGCTCCTTCGATGCCTTGAGATGCGTTTCACCAAGAGAAATATAGTGTTCGGCAATCTTTACCGCTACCTGTTGTCTGCCGCTACTGGCAGAACCAAGAGCCAGACGCCACTCCCTAACTCCACGCTCCTTGGCATCCTCCGTTCCGAAAGCATAATAAAGGTCGCCTATTTTTTCGTAGGCGCCCGAGATGCCCGGGTTCACGACCCTGAAATTTCTGTATGTTTTGTTTGCCTGCTGAACGTTCTTCTTTTGCTTCAAGAGGTATTCTATCTCGTTGACAAAATACCAGGTTACGATCTTAGCAGACGGAGGTTGCGCCAACCCCTCAGACTCATGGCGCAGCACAGTGTTCCACGTGTCAGTAATGCTCTGAACGGCCTGCCTGAAATACTCCTGGGCGCTTGCCTTCAGATAGCCGTCATAACCCACGCCCGATGAATAATCAAGACTTATCACGTCTTTTGCGTCTGCAAAAAACTTATGCTTCTTTTCGAAGTACTTACCAACGTCATGCATGTATTCACGCGCAGGTTGTACAGGCTCCAGCCTGAAGGTCTTCACGTGCGCATCTATGTCCTTGGCAACGCGGGCCGAAATCTCTGTCTCGAATCTTGTTTCCGGATGCGCAAAAGGAAGGACAACGTCCGAGGACATGGAAGCAAGCACTCCCATGCGGAAGGAAAAATAGCTTCCGACCCCGTATTTGCGAACTTCGCGAAGCAATTGGATTTCGTGCCCAATTAAACCGATGGTCTCGGCATTAGTCGTGGAAGGATGGGACTCATTCAGGGCCTTTACACCCTTGAGGGCTCCACGCAACACGTCCCTCTGGTAATCTGTACCAACCGTGTTGAATGCCTCGGAATAGGCTGCCCTGATCTGCTTCACGGAAATGCCGATGAGGGCAATCCTCCCATCAGGTCCCCAAGCGAATGCGCTTTGGGTAAAAAACATCGTCAACAGGAGAACTGTCGAAATTACTGCTCTAGGTCTCATAATCTTGCCCGTTCCTCAAAAAAACACAAACACCCACCCACGGCGCGCCTAATCCCCAGACGCCCAAAAAAACCGCGGACACAACAAGTATCGATAAGTATAACCTTTTAAGGGGCCCTTATGGAAGCACAGCTAAACGCTCCGCGAACAAGACCCCACAAAGGCCGAATCTTTCGGATCTACGCTATGTACCAAACATCACTGCTCCGGATTCGAGTCCGGTATCAAAAGGTCGTCGTACAACGAATCATCAGGGTAGTATCTATAGCGTGGCTCAAACCTCGTTCCCGGCAACCTGTTGGAGCACCAAGGCGGAACATTTATCAATGGCTCGTTACTCCAGGTGTTGATCGTCGTCCACTCCATAAACGACTCGCAGTAAGGAACCCTAAATCCCATCCTATCGTAATGCACAAATTCAGCGTGGCCGTCAAGAAATAGTACATTGCCGCCTAGTTCAGGATGGTTCTGAGTCATTCTGCCCTGATCCGAAATCGAGTCGTACAAGACCGGGATTTGAGTATCAGGTATCGCATCGACTCCGGGATTATTGATGTCGGTTATAAACATCTTGCCGACGTTATAACGCAACCTATAGTAAACATCCCGGCCGCCCAATCCAAACTGAAACTCATACGGGTCGTCAGTGTCCCGCCTTATCTCATCGGTCAAGTTTAGATTGGACTTAAGAAAGCCTGTGTCGAAACGCCACATGCGCCAATCCAACTCATTCCAAAGATATATGGCATCCTCCTCAGTAAACACGGCATAGGGCATGTAAGAGTACATTTGGTTAGTCACGCACTCAGGATCTGGCAAAGGGCCGCGCTGAAGGAGGCGCCGAAGAGGTATCTCGTTGTTCGGTACCGTTTCCAACTGCGGCTCGATAAACTCCCTGGAAAATGTCATGTCGGAATACCAGTCAGCAATGTCGCCGTCAGGAAGCAAAAGGCTTGAACCCGGACACTTGAGAATCTTAAACTCATCGATATAGTCTGGATACATCTTGTCCATATCAAAAATGTAATTGTTTCTCACGAGGCGGTTGGACAAGAAAGGCTCGCCCGCTTCAGTTGACGTAGTACGGAACCTATCCGGATCGCCCCAATAGTCGTTGGGGTCGGTTGGCGGGAAAACCCCGCCGTTCTCGTCACTGAACATCATGAAAGACATACCAAGCTGTCGCATGTTGTTCGTGCAGCTAATACGTTCGGCCATACTTCGCGCTTTAGAGAGCGCAGGAAGAAGTATCGCCATCAAAATGCTGATTATCGTTATCACAACCAGCAACTCTATCAAGGTAAAACCTGACCGGCTCACATGTTTTCTCATCACGGTCTCCTCCAAGGTGCAAGAAACTCCTCATCGACACTACGCAATCGCCAGACTTCCCCTTCCCACGTTTTCACAATAGCACGGCAATCGTGAAACTGTCAATGAATTGACGTACTGATTCTTAGACTTTTTGCCGAATAATACGTAAAATAGGGAAAATCGCATAAGAATGGTAAAAACCATCAAGTCGCGCTTTGCGTGGCCATACCAATTCAATGTGTCTCGAAATGTGTTGACATAATTGGCCATCCGTCCTAGAATACAACAAACACGTGGATTTGCGCGCTTGCGCTTTGGCGATAAAAAATAAAGGGTATGTTATGGGGAGAGCGAAGATGAGAATTATTGGTATGGTTACTGTTGCATCGCTTTTGTGCGTCTTGTGCGTTTTCGCACAGGAAACCGAACAGTCGGCTGAAGCCGCGCCTGAACCTGCGCCGGTAAAGGCGGTTGCGCCCGCAAAACATCAGGGCGATATTATTACGCTGAAAAGTGGCAAGGTTCTGAGAGACTTTCAAATATTAAGATTGTTTCTGGGAAACTATGAAGTGGAAATACTCGAAGGTATCGTCCTGAAAATCCCCAAGACAGAAGTTCTTTCTGTAGTTCGTGACGACTTCGAACCGATCGCAAGCAGAAGGCTTGAGGCAAAGCAAGTGTCAAAGACGCCAAATGTAATCCCCGCCCGCAAGGTCTCGTCTGAGTTGGACGCAAAACTGACCAGCGACATTTCAAAGTTTCTTCCCGCCAATGGCGACAGTGAACTTATTAAGGTGCTGGAGGTTTTGCGTACGGAATTGGGAGTGGACATTATTATCGACAAATCTATCAGTGAGATCCCAGAGCCATTGCGCCAATGGAAGCTTTCCATAAAACAGGGGACCACTCTGATGTCTTTTCTTCAAAACAACGTGCTAAAGAAGTTTCCTCAAGTTGAAATAGAGTATCAACTTAACAAAATTGCAGTTAGAGTCAAGAAAATGCCCACTAAGCCGCCAGAAGGAATACCTGCGCCAAACGCGTCTTCAGCCGGTGCGAAAGAATAGGACAGGGCATCAATTTTCATCGACAAGAGTTGGATTTTCAACAATAGGCGTGCCATTCTCTAACACATCGGGCACCAAGTCCGTGACCACAGTTTTGCTTTTGTTGTTGTTGTCGTCTGCTTCCGAATCCGAATCGTCCTCAATTTCTTTTGCCGGCACAGCTTCCGCCTGTACGGCCATACGGGATGCCTGCAGTTTTTTTGCAGCGCGTCTCAAAGACGGTTTCTTGCTTTTCGGGCCTGTTCCCGAAGGCTCCACGGGAATCAATTTAGTATCTTCACAATCAGGGCACTGAAAGCCAAGCTTCTTTGCCCCCCATTCTACGTAGCGTTTGCCGCAGTCTGCACAATGGTATTTAATCTTTGCTGACATTCCCAGTTCCTTTCTGATAACTAACGCAGGAAACAACGTTCGCAAACGTCGCCAAACCGGTGCGTATATTAGCAGAATACCGCGTGGAAGAAAAGCAAAAACAAAGACAAGCCTAAACGACCGTCATCAAAGAGGCAAATATCACCCATTCTCGAATTAGTTGATTTGGTTGAAACCTGTAATTGCGCATGGTAGCATTGCGGCATGGCACAATTAATAAGCCGGTTCAAGGCCCTAAGAAAGTTGGATTCGGTACTTCTATTGATTCTGTTTGCGGGGGCCGCGCTTCGATTTTGGGGTATAAGCTGCGGGCTACCCCACACTGCATTCAAACCGGACGAGCAACTGGTTGTGCAGCTTGCCGCACGATTCGGGTCAGGAGATCTGAATCCACACTTTTTTGTTTACCCATCTTTGTTCCTCTATACGCTCTACTTCTGTTTTCTAATAGCTTCGGCCTTCAGTGCATTCTTCGGCGCATTCGTTGCACCCAAAGATTTCCTGGCACATTCATATCTCAATCCATGGCCGTATTTCTTGGCGGCCCGGTGTCTGTCGGCCGTGTTGGGCACAGCAACCATCGCCATGCTCTATAAAGCCGCCCAAAGACTGTTTGACAAAGATGTTGCGCGGATTTCCGCACTGTTTCTGGCCTTCGCATATCTGCATGCACGCAGTTCCCACTTTGGAGTTACAGACGCGCCAATGACTTTCATGTTGATGGCCGCCTTCATGGCCATTCTCAACGCGCGGATCGAGAAACCATGCGAACTGGCTCAGCATGACCGCCAAAAGTCCGAAATCCTCACCTATCTTCTCACCGGCGCAATATCAGGTTTGGCCGTGTCCGTCAAATACCCAGCCGTTTTCATCGCTGTACCCATGTACGTCGTCCACGTGCAAAACACTCTGAACAAGAATAATCGAAAGTTGGCGGACTTTTTCCTAACCAAGCCTCTTGCCGCATATGCCGTTGCGGCCGTTGCAGCCACGCTCTTGGCTTCGCCCTATATCGTTCTAGACTTCAAAGGTTTCACCGAGGAGTTCCGCACGGTAACATATCACCTGAAGTACGGTTTCGGCTTGAGACTCGGGCGCGGCTGGATTTACCACGTCCGCGAGTCCCTTTTCCACGGACTTGGACTCGTGCAATTATGCTTTTCTCTCCTTGGGGCCTTCATCCTGCTGAAAAGCGACTTCAAAAAGGCGCTCATTGTTCTGGCATTTCCGGCGGCCTTCTACGTAATAACCGGCCGCAGTTATCTCGCCCTTCCCCGCTACGCCGTTCCACTAACACCCTTCATTTGTTTGAGCGCCGCCGTTCTCGTGGTTTTTGCCGTACGACGGATTCGAGAAAGCTACGGCCAGTTCAACGCCCGGGTCGGGTTGACTGTGCTGGCCGTTCTCGTAATCGCCCAGCCTTGTTACAATCTGCTGCGCTTTGACGCGCTACTGTCCACCGAAGACAACCGGTTACGAACGGTGCGCTTGATGAAGGACTCGATTCCCCAGGGATCTTCTGTTTATCAACCCGGGTTCTCAAACATGTGGGGGGCTTTACAGTTCACACCATGCGAACAATCGCTCAAGAAGTTCCTGGGCGTGGAAGAACTGCCGGAATTCAGTAAGAAAGTGTCTGAGCGCATAGAGGATCTCGAAGCATGCCATGTCGAGGAATGGGATTATCATTTCGAAAGTGGCCGCTTTTCGTATCAAGCAGCGCTTAAGGACACAACACCCGATTACATAGTCGTTCACGAGTCTCCACTTATAAACTACTCCAAGGGAATCCCAGAACTAGCCGAACTTATAGACGATCAATACGTCTTGGAATTCAGCACCGAGGCGATGGATATCAATGCCGCTGACAAGAACGTGTATGTTCAAAATGATGCCTTCTACGTTCCATTCGCAGGCTTCAAAGGATTGGAACGGCCTGGCCCCAATTTCTTTATATACAAACGAAAGAACTAAACAGAAATGCGGGGAATTGCCACCGCATAACTTTTGTTCCCAGCCCCGGCCAATAGCCGGGGAAAACTGGCACATACGGTTCTTGTTGCGCTATGCTATACGCACCATTTATCAAAGCAGTCTTTTCTATCTTTGGACAATGATTCATACACGCGTCAAAACAGGTTTAACTGCATTGCAAAGCATGGGTTGCGGTTAATGCGTCTAGGTTTTATGGAGAAAGAACAATGTCTTTAGTCATTCAGATCTCGTTCTATCTTGGGACAGGGTTGTACATGATTGCCGCCGCTTTGCCGCTCGCTTATTTGCGGCAAGGGAAAAAAATACAGTTGGTCGCAACTACCAGGCTAACGATCTGCGCCGTACTGTGCCTTGCTGGAACGCTCATTCTTCGATGGGTGGCTTTCAGCCGCGTTCCTCTAACCACGGTTACGGACTCTCTCAACTTGTTGATTGTGCTTGCATCCTGCGTCGTCTTGATGGTTGTGTCGAAAACGCGCCTTGGAGCCCTTTGCAGCTTCTATTTGCCACCTTTGGCCATTATGGCTTTGCTCAACGCCCTGGTTGCGCACAACTATCTGCTTGAAGAGCCGAAGGATCTGCGGAGCCACGCTCTGGCTGCCCATGTAGGCCTGGCATTCCTGGCCTATGCACTTTTTTATGTGGCCAGCATGACCAGCCTGATGTATGTGGTCCAGGCACACAACCTTAAACGGCATAGCACAGGAGGACTTTTTCATAAGCTGCCTTCGTTGGAACAACTGGACAAGACCCTTTTTCGTATGGTAAGCATTGGATATCCAGTTTTCGCGGTCACGGTTATCGTAGGCCTTATTTGGGTCAGGCTTGACCATGAACTCCTGGGACCTTACTGGTGGGCCGCTCCGAAAATCCTGATCTCGTGGATCATATTCGCACTTTTTTTCGCAAGTTTTCATGGTCGAAGGCGAGGTTTGCTGCGCGGCACCAAGCTCGCTTACATGGTTTTTCTAGGTTTCGCGTTGATCCTAGTTGTCTCGATAGTACTCGGTTTGGCCGGGGCAACTACCTATAATTTCTGGAGATCCGCAACATGAGCCTGGTTGTAATTGGCATCAGCCACCATACATGCCCTGTGGACATGAGGGAGAAGCTAGCGTTCACCCAGGAAGCCATCAAGTGCGCCTTTGACGTAATACGGAACGCAATGAACGGCGCAGGCGCAGTAATAATAAGCACATGCAACCGCGTCGAAATGTACCTAAGCTATCAGGAAAGTCCCGGAAAGCTGCAAGAACTTCTGCGCGAGGCACTGAGCGAGGCAACCGGTGTTCAAGAGGAAGACTACACAAAACATCTTTACGAGTATGCCGACCGCGAGGCGGTAACGCATCTTTATCGAGTCGTTTGCGGCCTGGACAGCCTGGTAGTAGGCGAGGGCCAGATTCTTGGCCAGGTCCACGACGCATATGTCAATGCTCAAGAATACAACATGACCGACAAGATTGTGTCGGCGCTTTTCCAACGGGCGTTTTCTGTTGCAAAAAGAGCGCGCACGGACACAAGCATAGGCCAGGGGAAAGTGTCGATAAGTTCGGTGGCCGTTGATCTGGCCGAATCCATTTTTGGCGAACTCACTGCAAAGACCGTGATGGTGATAGGTTCGGGAGAGATGGGCCAACTCACATTGAAAAGCCTTGTTTCCAAGGGCGAGAACGAGGTCATCATCGTGAACCGCAACGTCGAGCGCGCAAAAGAAACCGCCGAAAGATTCAACGGTGAGCCAGTTGCGCTCACGGACTTGAAAGAAAACCTGTACAGGGCCGACATTGTAATAAGTTCAACGGGCGCCCAGGGGTTCATTCTGGAAAAGGCGCATTTCGAAGAAGCATTGGCGAAACGCCGCCAGGACCCAATGTTCGTAATCGACATAGCGGTGCCGCGCGACGTGAGCCCGGATGTGAATAAACTTGACAACGTGTATGTTTACGATATCGACGATCTTCAGGAAGTTGCCGCCCAGAATATGGAGGCCAGAAGAGAGCAGGTCGACCAATGCACCGAAATCGTCGAGCAAAGTGTCGAGCAGTTTATGAAATGGTTGAGCGGACTTGCCGCCGAGCCGACGATAGCGTCGATGTCCGACGAACTGCACGGTTTGCGCAAACGCGAATTGCAAAAGACCCTGGATTCATTGCCAGACTTAACGGAAAAGCAGCGCGAAGAGGTCACATATTTGACCAAGCGGCTGGTAAATTCTATTCTGCAGCGGCCGATGACCCAAATGAAAAACGAAATGCATCATCACGACGCCCCAATGGTGATTCATCTTGTCAAGCGACTTTTTGGGATTGAAGAAAGAAATTAGCCAAATAAAGATCATGGAGAACTCATGAAGGACTCAATCGTAATCGGTTCACGAGGCAGCAAACTTGCCTTGATCCAATCCAATCATATAGCCGATTTGCTAAGGCCATTGGCGCCGGGGTCGGAGTTTTCCATAAAGATTATTTCCACCAAAGGGGACAAGATACTCGATGTGCCACTGGCCAAGATAGGTGGGAAAGGACTATTTACCAAGGAGCTGGAAGTCGCCATGCTGGACGGAGAAATAGACATGGCCGTCCACAGCCTCAAAGACCTTCCAACTGAGTTTCCCGAGGGCTTGGTCTTAGGCTGCGTTCCCGAACGCGCTACGCCTAACGACGCTTTGGTGAGTGCAGAGTATTCGGACTTGGCTGCACTACCCAAGGGAGCGACTGTCGGAACATCGAGTCTCAGGCGCAAAGCACAGCTTTACGCACAGCGGCCGGA
>SDBV01004868.1_pt1 | contig 19103 bp, 13 predicted proteins | sample 2277081 | NCBI WGS metagenome assembly SDBV01 (sample SAMN10402039, study PRJNA504765) | marine sediment metagenome | isolation source: marine sediment core GS10_PC15, 223 cmbsf | place: Arctic Ocean: Southern Knipovich Ridge | collected 2010
TTGAGGAACGTTCCATACCTTGTAAATGCGCGATTGCGGCACACGGTCCTGCATTTGCTGTCTATGGATGCCGCTCCCTTTGGCGATCCAAGCTTCGTGTCTTTCAACCGGTGGGCCGGAAGGAATATGGCCAAAGTATTCTTCGACTTTTTCCTTGACTTCCATTATGTCGACATCGCCCGCTATAGACAGGACGGCGTTGGCCGCTCCATAGTATTTCTTGAACCACTCATGAACATCTTCAAGGGCCGCCGCCTCAAGGTGTTCCATCGAACCGATGGTCGTCCACGAATAAGGATGCCCCGTTGGGTAAGTGCCCGTCGAAATAAGGTTATAAGCTTTTCCATAGGGCCGGTTTTCCCCTTGGCGTTTTTCGTTCTGAACCACGCCGCGTTGCTCGTCGAGTTTTTCCTGGGTAATGGCGCCAAGCAGATGGCCCATTCGGTCCGATTCCATCCACAAAGCAAGGTCCAAGGCGGGTTTAGGAACGTTCTGAAAATAGTTGGTGCGGTCGCCGTTTGTCGTGCCGTTCATATCGGTAGCGCCGATCTTTTCGAAGGGCATGAAATAGTCGTCGTCGTGGTTTTCCGAACCGTTGAACATTAGGTGTTCAAAAAGATGGGCGAATCCCGTCCTGCCGGGCTTTTCGTTTTTCGAGCCCACGTGATACCACACGTTAACGGCAACTATAGGCGCCTTGTGGTCCTCGTGAACGATCAGCGTCAACCCATTATCCAAGACGAACTTCTCATAAGGGATGTCTATATCACTGATGGAATCTCCGCCGCCCCGCGAGGATTCGCAATGCCCGGTAACAGGCAACAGTATGAATAAACAAACAGCAACGCACAGGATTGCCATATTGCGTGATGACATGACGTGTCTCCTTCTGTAAGTCAAGAACCCAGGTATTTATCCCACGGCTCAATGATATTACTTGCATCAGGCACTTCTCAAGGTTATTGTTTATAGAGTTGGATTGGTTGGGGCGGAAAGCGTGGACAGAGGAACTGTAGAAAAAGTGGCTTTCATGGTGAATTTAGGCCGGCGAGGGTTTGTGGTTTTTCTGGTTGGGCCGCAAGAAAAGGGACAGTCCCTTTTTTGCTTAGTTTTCTGGGTTGGACTTTTTCAACGGCCCCTCTATCCCCGTTTTCCTCAGTTTTTTTGAAAACGTATGATCGAAGTGGATGAGCCATTTTTTAGAAGGAGACACTCATGGATTCAGGAAGCGGCGAAGGTCCGTGCATTCCCCCAACAAAAAGTGTGGCGGAGTTTACGGTGATGGCATTTGTTCTGGGAGCAATCCTAAGCATCGTAATGGGTGCCGCGAATGTCTACCTTGGGCTCAAGGTTGGCATGACGGTGAGCGCTTCTATTCCGGCCGCGGTTATTAGCACGGCGATTCTTCGGGGTGTATTCCGCAGAGGTACTATTCTCGAAAACAACATTGTTCAAACCATGGCATCGACCGGTGAAAGCCTGGCTGCGGGGGCAATATTTACAATTCCGGCGCTCATACTTGTCGGCTCATGGCAGGAATTCAAATTCTGGCCCACTACGCTCATCGTACTCTTAGGCGGACTGCTGGGAATAGTGTTTATGGTGCCGTTAAGGCGGGCGCTGATCGTCGAACGCCCCGACCTGATCTACCCCGAGGGCCTTGCGTGCTCTGAAGTGCTGATAGCGGGCCAGAAGGGCGGTTCCGGCGTGCGCTTCATAGTTTTCGGTCTTGCAATCGGGGCGGCGTTCAAATTCCTGGCGTCAGGATTGCATCTCATTCGCGGCGCTGTCGAAGTTGCCATGATGCGGGGCAAATCAATCTTCTATACAGGCTCGGATATGAGCGTAAGCCTGCTGGCGGTAGGCTATATCGTGGGCTTGCGCATAGCGGTCCTCATTTTCCTTGGCGGCGCTCTGGGTTGGATGGTAATCATACCTTTGCTTGGCGGTGCGGGTCTTGGGGAAGACCCACTCGATGCCGCGTGGAGGCTTTGGTCTACACAGGTGCGCTATGTGGGCGTGGGTACGATGCTTGTCGGCGGGATTTTCTCTATCTTTCAGGTTCGCAAAGGGATATTTGCCGGAGTGGCTGCGTTGCGGGGGATGAGCTCTGGAAATGATGATGCCCGAGCGCGTACGGAACGTGATCTTTCGATGCCGGTCCTTGCGGCAATTTTTCTGGGAACGTCATTTGCTACCTTAGTGTTTTTTGACTATTTAACAGGCAGTTGGGGCGTGGCGGCGGTCTCAGCGATCGTGATGATCTTTGCGGCGTTCATATTTGTGGCTGTTGCGACTTATATTGTGGGCCTTGTCGGATCGTCCAATTCGCCGGTTTCTGGCATGACCATCTGCGCCTTGCTCATGACCGCGGGTGTTTTGCTTGGGTGCGGTATCCGGGGCGATTCGGCAATTCTGGCTACGCTTGGGGTGGCGGGTGTTGTGTGCTGTGCTGCTTGTACGGCGGGAGATGTTGCTCAGGATCTTAAGACGGGCCTGATAGTTGGGGCAACGCCGGCCAAACAGCAGTTTGCCGAAATTCTGGGTGCGGTGATTCCGGCCTTTTTCTTTGCCCCCATCCTGACGATACTTCACAAGGCCTACGGCATAGGTACGGGCGAAGAGGGCAGTTTGCTTGCTCCGCAAGCGGCGTTGTTCGCTAGTCTCACCGAAGGTTTCTTTGGAGACGGCGAGTTGCCGTGGGACATGATATCTATTGGCGTAGGCATAGGGATAGGCCTAATCATAATCGATTTTATTTTGGGCGTATACGGTTCGCGATTCCGCGTCCACGTGATGCCCGTCGCTGTTGGAATATATCTTCCTGTGTCAATGGCCGTTCCGATATTTCTGGGTGGGCTGCTCAATTATTTTCTGACACGGAAACCGCGGTCGCGTGAGGCCGAAGGACCGTCCGCGGATCACGCGAGTGGCGGCATACTTTTTGGTTCAGGTTTGATAGCGGGTGAAGCTTTGATGGGTATCCTGTTGGCGATCCCTTTGGCCTTGGGATACAAGTTTACGGATTGGGAAGGAAATGCGGCGCTTTCGCTAATACTTTTCGCGGGGGTCGTCTTGCTGTTCCCGTTTGTCGCCAGGCCCCGGAAAGAGAGTTGAAGTTGTTGAGCTGAGAAGGAGAACATGGACTTGGGCAATACTGACTCGATTATTACTATTGATTGCCATTACGAAGGCAAAGAGAAACGGGCCGCGGCGTATTTGCTTGTTGAGGACGGGCGGGCCGCGTTTATTGATAACAACACTACGCATGCGGTTCCGGGCATGCTCGAGGCCCTTCGGGTCAATGGGTTGGGGCCTGAGCATGTTGATTACGTTATCATTACGCACGTGCATTTGGATCACGCGGGGGGGAGCGCGGCGCTGATGGATGAGTGTCCGAATGCTTCGTTACTGGCGCATCCGCGGGCCGCACGGCATGTTATCGATCCGTCGCGGCTTGTGGCTTCGTCCGTCCAGGTTTACGGCGAGGAGAAGTTCCGCCGCCTTTATGGTGAGATCCATGGCATCGATTCGGGGCGTGTGCGCACGATGGAAGACGGGGAGGAGGTCCGCTGGGGCGAGCGGACGCTGCGTTTTTTGCATACGCTGGGCCATGCCAAGCACCATATGTGCATTCAGGATACCGGATCGAACAGCGTCTTTACTGGCGACGCTTTTGGTGTAGGCTGCTCGACGCAAGTCCGCTCGGGGACGCCCTTTCTGGTTTGCTCGAGTACACCGACGCATTTTGACGCTGACGATGCGAGGAAGGCGGTTGACCTTATTGTTGCCACTGGCGTTGATCGCGCTTATGCCACGCACTATGGCTACTTCGAGGATTTGGCGCATCATGCCGGCCAGCTTCACCGTTCAGTCGACCAGATGGAGGCGATCCTTGCTGAGGCCTCCGAAACGGGCCTGGCGGGGGAGGCTTTGGACTCTTTTTGCGCTGGAAAAGTGTCGGAAGCCTTCGTAGATCATCTTAATTGGTGCGGTTCCGAGACGCCCGAGGCGGACTTGGCCTGGCTGGAAAGCGACATCGCGCTCAACGCCATGGGCTTGGCCTTTCTGGCTCAGCGATAAAGGACTGTTCCGCACGACAGCTCTGTATTCGCGAATTTGCTATTGGGAACCCGGGAGGTTTTGACATGGAAGCAAGAAGGCTATTGGCATTACTACTGGCTGCTGCAATGTTTAGCGTTACAGGTCAGTGCTCGGAGGAGCAACGGCCGAATATCGTGCTTATCCTCGCGGATGATTTTGGTTGGGGCGACGTGAGTTGCAACAACGCGGAAGCCGTCTTCAGTACGCCAAACATTGATCGTATTGCCGCCGAGGGGATTCGGTTCAGCAACGCCTTCACCCCTCACTCGGTATGCACACCCACTCGCTACGCGCTCTTAACAGGCCGATATGCCTGGCGCACGTGGATGCGCGAAGGAGTTTTGCCCGGGTACGACAAGGCCCTGATTCCGCCGGAGCGGTTGACGCTGGCCTCGTTGCTGAAAAAACACGGTTACGCAACTGGGGCTTTTGGCAAATGGCATGTTGGCATGGACTGGCAGCCCATAAAGGGCGATCCAGGCGACTGGCATCAAGGTACGCAAACGCGTGCCCGCGGTGTCGTTGCGGCCATCGGCCAGCGCGTGGACCACACTAAGCCTGTGCTGGGCGGCCCAACGGCGCTGGGTTTCGATACCTTCTTCGGATGTCCATCCAACAATACTCGCATTCCGGTTTTCATGCGCGATGACCGGATTGACGGGACCGCCGCGCCGGATGCTACCGGGCTGATGCGCGACGAGCGCGTACAGCGGGACTCGGTGGACGAGTTCTTCCTCAAGGAAGCAACCGCCTTTGTCGATGCGCACCAACGGAAACGTGATGGCCGGCCGTTCTTTGTCTATCTGCCGCTTAACGCGGCCCACGGCGCTACGAGGGCGCCGGAAGAATTACAAGGCAAAAGCGGGGACGGCAGCCGCGGCGACAAGTGCCTCTGGGTGGACCGCAGCGTCGGGCGGATGCTCGAGGTCCTCGACGAACGTGGGCTGACTGAAAACACGCTGGTGATCTTCACTGCCGACAACGGGCCGATCGCGCCGCGCCGCTACATGGAGGACACCCGGCACAAGGCGGCTGGGCCGTATCGCGGATACAAGACTGACGCTTGGGACGGCGGGTGTAGGGTGCCATTTGCCGCGCGTTGGCCCGGGCACATACGTGAGGGGTCAACCCAAAACGGTTTGTTGTGCCTGACCGACATGATCGCCACGATTGCCGCGCTGTTGGGCGATGAACTCCCCCAATGGGCCGGTGAAGACAGTTTGAACCAACTTCCCGCCTTGCTCGGCGGCAATCCCGATGTGCCGATCCGCGACCAGATGATAACCCAATCCTACGTTGGCGTGCTGTCCGTGCGAAAGGGGCCGTGGAAGCTCATTCTCGACACCAAAGGGTCCGGCGGCCATAAGGACGCCACGCCCGGATTCGAGCCGCTGGTCCAGGGTCCGCCGTGGGAGTTGGACATGAGCCAGGTGGGGCAACTGTACAACATCGAGAAAGACCCATACGAACAAAACGATCTCTACGACAAGCACCCACAAGTCGTGACCGGGCTGACAACGTGGTTGATACAACAGGTTAAAAATGGCCGCTCTCGGCCATAGCATTGCCGCAGAGAAATCTTTATAACCCTCCTGTCCCCCTTGTCGATGGGGTGCCCGCAGTGACATTAACCCGCATCGCTCACCACAACGCGGCGAATCGCGGCAATCTCTTGGCGCGGAACATGTTGAAACTTCGCTCTCAATACGCAACGGTATTCATCGCTCAGCTTCAACCTGTTCGCATCCAATATCTTACCACGCTTCATCCACGTTCCGGTGAGCGATGCGGGTTAATGGGTGTTCCGAACATGTTTTGCGGATCCTTTGCATCCAATGTCTTGCCACGCTTGATCCGCAGCTACGGTATCATCCGGGCCTAATTGCCCGCTTCGATTGCTTTTCTTCTTGACATGCACGACAAAGTGTCGTATGCTTACGACAGTGAGTCGTAAGTTGGGCTGAATGGAGAGGATCATGCAAGTGAAACAAGCACCATTGGCTGATGCTGAATTGGCGGTCATGAATCTGCTTTGGCAGAATGAGGGGTTGACTGCGCGTGAAATCCGCGAGCAACTTTATCCTGATGCGACCAAAGCGCAACATGGGACGGTTCAGAAACTTCTTCAGCGTCTTGAAGATAAGGGCTATGTTGAGCGTGATCGCGGGTCGTTTGTGCATCTTTTTTCGTCTGCCATCTCCCGCCGAACTTATGCGGGCACGCAATTGGAGTCACTTGCCGCCAAGTTGACGTCTGGTTCCTTCGCGCCGCTGATAACACATCTTATCGAGGAAAAGAAGATCTCCCGCGATGAAATTTGCCGGCTTCGTGCTATTCTTGATAGCCACGAAGGCGTGGGAGAAGAGGTATGATGGAACAAATTCTTCAGATCGGTGTCAGCAACGCATGCATTTCCGTTGTGTTGGCAGTCATAGCGATGGTTGTTGGCGCAAAAACCAAGCGTTCCCACCTTGCGCATTTGCTGTGGTTGCTTGTACTTGTGAAATTGGTTACGCCACCCATCATGATGATTCCCGTTGTGACATTCTTTGAGCAGGCCGAAACCGCTGTCGTGAAATTGTCAGAGGCAGACGGCTTGGCTCCAATCGCGCTATCGAGCAGGACTTGGGGGGCAGCAGGCGCTTCGCTGTTGACGCCCATCTGGCTTTTGGGGAGCGTGGTGGTCTTGGCTTGTTCACTTGTTCGCGTTTTTCGCTTTCACCGCTTATTGACGGAGGCATCGAGCATTGCGCCCGCTGATCTTCAAGCGGCTGCGGCCAGGATTTCACGTAGATTGGGGCTTAAGAGAATGTCAACGATCCATACGACATCAGCGTGTCTTTCGCCGATGGTCTGGTGGATTGGCGGCAAAGTGCGCGTTGTGATGCCCGCGGCCTTGCTCGATAAGATGGATCAGCGGCAGTGGGAATGGATCCTTGCGCATGAATTGGCGCATGTACGCCGCCGGGATTACTTGGTGCGCTGGCTCGAATGGCTCACCTGCGTTTGTTTCTGGTGGAACCCTGTGGTGTGGTGGGCGCAACGTAACCTGCGCGCCATGGAAGAGATCTGTTGTGACGATTTGGTGATATCGTGCTTGAATCCCAAGCCTAAACTTTATGCGGACTCGCTGTTATCAGCAGTGGAGTTTCTTGCATGTCCTGCCCTCCGTCCACCGGCGATGGCGAGTGAAATGAATAGCGGTGGATTTCTCGAAAAAAGATTCAAAATGATCGTGTCAGATAACTCAAACCGGTCGAAGTCGCGTTGGTTGCAGGCATGTGTCCTGCTTTGCGCGATTGTCGTGCTTCCCCTTGGCATCGTATCCGCCCAGGACTACGACGCAGTTGGCAAGCGGCTCCGGGAAGCGGTTACGGCCGGTGAACTGAGTCCTGATCAAGCGCGAGCCATGATGGATGAACTACGACGAGCGGCGCAGCAAGACGAAGGCCAGAGTGTTGATGGGAAGAAGTGGGATGACATCAAACGGCGCGTCGAAGCTGCTGTTAAATCCGGCGACATCACCCGCGAAGAGGCCGATGCAAAATACAAGGAAATCAAGAAGCTGATGGCCCAAAAGAAAAAGGCTGGAGCGTCGAAAAAGAAAAAGCTCAAAGCTGAAGATGCGAAACTCGAAGCTTATGAACGAAAACTGAAGCAGGCCGTTGCCAACGGCGAGATGACTGAGGACGAAGCCATGGCCAAGTGGACTGCTCTCACGAAAAAAGATAGCGCAAAGAGCAAGGCCGCGTCTAAGAAAAAGTCAAAAACCGGGAAGTAACACATTGCAGCATAGCCGCAACCAAAGAAGATGTTTTTCACCACAGAGGCACAGAGGACTGGTCTCCAAACGGAGTCCTAGAGAAGAGGTGGAAGGAGAGTTGATTTATTCAGGAGTTGCGATTTGGACAGTGGCAGTAGATTGCTTCGTTGCTCCCTACGGTCGCGCCTCGCAAAGACGAGCGGGGTAAATGTTGTCACAAAAGAACTTACGGAGATTGCAGCATGAAAACTAGTGTAGCTTGCACAGATTCTGGATGATTGTAGTGCAAAAAGCGCATAGGAGTCTTCCAAGACCGAAGCCGCTGGGTAGTTTATAAACCGAAAGGGAAATTAGCAATGGATTCAGGAAAACGCAATCTGCTTATCGCGGTGGCCGTCGTGGCTGCTATTGTCGCCGCGGGGTACGTCGTGCATGCCATGTCGGGTAAGAAAGAGAACGGGGATGAGAAGGCCTACATGACGGCGATCAAGAATCAGGTGCAACAAAAGAAGCCTGGCAAAAAGTTTGATAAAGGGGAGTACATGAAGAATCTGGATGCAAAACTTAGAACAGCGGTGGAAGATGGGGAAATGACTGCGCAGGAAGCTGAGGCTAAGAAGGCTGAGGTGAGGCAGGCGATCGCGAAGAAAAAGCAAGCGGCCGGTAAGAAAACGCAGAAATAGGAAAGGGATCTTCCATGAATTTACGAAAAGGTTTTACTCTTGTGGAGTTGTTGGTGGTGATTGCCATCATATCCATATTGGCGGCGATTTTGTTGCCGGCGCTGGGACGTGCGCGGGAGGCTGCGCGGCGCGCCAGTTGCTCGAACAATCTGAAACAGATGGGCTTGGTGTTCAAGATGTACGCCAATGAGTCGCGGGGCGGCAAGTATCCCCCTATCAGCCATTATCAGGTTGAAGATCGCTTATTCAGCCTGCACGGCGCGGGTCTATACCCTGAGTATCTGACGGACGTGAAGATTTTGGCGTGTCCTTCGGATCCGGAAGTGGAGAAAGAGGAGATCGCGGAGTGGCTGGCGGAAATAAGCGCCGACCCGGATATTACCGCCCAACAGCGCCGTACCTACACCGAGATAATCGTTTCGGGTTCCTATTCCTATGCTTACTTCGCCTGGGCGACGACAAACAACGACACCTTCTACGGAATTTGGAAGGGTATCGGAAATCAGAAGAAGGCCAAGGGGTGGGGGCCACGCGCTTATGACGCGGACCTGCCGGTGGGACCGCCAGAGGAAGATGGAAAGGCCGGATTCTTTGGCATTGACCCAGTGCCGTGGTCGAGGGGCAGCGGCGGTGGTGAAACGTTATACCGCACACGGGAAGGGATAGCGCGATTCTTCATCACCGACATTAACAACCCCGCTGGGTCGGCTGCGGCGGAAAGTTCCATTCCTGTGTATATGGACACTCTTGCCGGTTCCATCAGTATTGACAAAGATCCGCAGAGCGGTTCGATTGCCTCGCAATTCAATCATGTGCCGGGTGGCGGCAATGTCCTGTACATGGATGGGCACGTTGAATTTTTGAAGTTCCAGGCAGACCGATACCCGATCAATCAATACGTGGCCTTGTACAATGCAGGGGGCAGCGAGAAAAAGAGGAACCTTAAGAACTATACCGGAAAGTGATACCATAGGACGCACGAAGCGGAAAAAGTTTTGATTGAAATTCTTGGGAGAGCGCATAATGTATTTCAAACGAATCCTGGCCCTTTACTTAATTCTGTCGATTCATAGCCTCGGTGCAGAGGATATGGCTGATGCCGTAAGGAGCAGCGGAATCCAGGGGGGGATTGTGGTTCACCTCGGTTGCGATGACGGCAGGGAAACGGCCTCCATGTTGCTCAACAGCAGCTACTTGGTTCATGGTTTGGACACCGACGGCGCTAATATCGCCAAAGCGAGGGCCTATATCCGTTCAAAGAATCTCTATGGTGCGGTGTCAGTCGCGAAATACAACGGCACGACGCTTCCTTATGGTAACAATATCGTGAATCTGATTGTGGCCGATACCTTGGGCAATGTTTCCAGAGAAGAAGCAATGCGCGTTCTGGTTCCGCTTGGCGCCATGGTCGTTGGCGGCAAGAAGACAGTAAAGCCCTGGCCTAAGAACATTGACGACTGGCCCCAATACCTGAACAAAGCTGATAATAACGCGGTGGCTAAAGATTCCGTAGTGGGACCACCGCGCCATATCCAGTGGCTCGACAAACCCACATGGTGCCGTTCGCACATGGGCATCCCGACAGTTGCGAATCTGGTTTCTGGTGATGGCCGCCTCTTCTCCATCGAAGACGCGGCACCGCCGGATAATCCTTTCCTTCCCGCCGCCTTTCGACTTGTCGCCCGCGACGCCTTTAACGGAAAGGAACTCTGGGAACGCAAGATTACCCGCTGGGAATCGGTGACCATGTATATCAAATGCCAACCGGTTCAACAGCAGCGGCGCATGGCGGTTGTTGGCGATACGCTCTATTGTACCCTTGAGCTGGAAGGTCCTGTCTCTGCTCTTAATGCGGCAACGGGTGAGGTGCTGAAGACCTACGAGAACACGGGCCCTGTTCAGGAAGTAGCTTATGATCAAGGCATTCTCTTTTTGAATGTTGGCGACCGCTTCAGCACTGCGGCCTATAACATCGTGAAGCTGAAAGACAAGCCTTTTGTCGAGGGCGTTGACCCGGCGGGGCCCTTCCACGGTGCAAGTTTCAGAAGGGGTTACTCCCCGGAGATAAGGGACAAGGAAAATCCCATCAGCTCGATTCTTGCCATTGACCCGAAAACAGGCAAAGAGCTTTGGGCTGTCCGCGACATCGACAACTACACTGCCGCAACCTTTTCCATCAAAGGAGATTATGCGGTGTATCAGGCCGCAAAGGGGCTGTTCTGCGTCAATTCCAAGACCGGAAAGAAAATCTGGGCCAAAGAAAAATCCATCGTTAACGCAGTGGGGCACGACTCACTCACCCCCGGCACGTCGCCGAACACAGTCGTTATTACGGATGACAAGGTCTTTTCCGTGGAGGCGAGCGGCACTACGAAACCCGCTTCCAATCCAAAGAACACAGTGTATGCTTATGCTTTGAAAGACGGCAAAGAACTCTGGCAGGCTCCGGTTGGCGGGAATTACGAGTCCTCATCCGATATCTGTTACGTGAAGGGCACGCTGTGGGTCGGCGGGCAAAACCCGACTCAGTACAATGTGGAAACCGGGGCCGTCATCAAGAAGATCGTGCAGAAGATGACAGGGCCCATGGGTCATGACCGGTGCTACCGCAATTACATTACCGAAAAATACTTCATCAACAGCAAGACCGGCGGGGTCGACTTTCTCGACCTGGAAACCAGCAAGGAATTCCCAAACCACTGGACTCGCGGCGGCTGCGGTTCGGGCGTTCTCCCTGCGAATGGCATCGTGTATACCACCCCGTACTCCTGCCAGTGCAGTGTGGGATCCATGTTCCAGGGAATGAACGCATACGCTTCTACCCAACCCAGCTTGCAGGCCTCCGATCAACCTATCGCCGTCAAACGTGCCGTGCGGCTGGAGAAAGGTCCCGCCTACGATAAGATAACGGAATCCGCCCCCGCAACTGCTGCGGATTGGCCCGCTTATCGTTACAATGGTTTCCGTAGCGGCGTCACAAAGGCCGAACTCCCCACAAAGTTGTCTATGCGTTGGGAGGCGAAACTTCCGACGCAACCAAGCGCCGTCACCATCGCGGCCGGGAAGGTATTCGCCTGCGATATTGATACGCATACGCTGTATGCCTTGGACAACAGCGACGGCAAAACAAAATGGACGTTTACCGCGGATGGCAGAATTGACTCTCCTCCCGCCTATTACAAAGGCATGGTGTTGTTCGGTTCCCGCGACGGATGGGTGTATTGTCTCAGGGCTTCGGACGGGGCCTTGGCTTGGCGTTTCAAGGATCTGCCAGACAGACTCATCGGCGCCTTCGGGCAACTGGAATCCGCATGGCCGGTTACAGGAAGCGTTTTGATACTGAATGACAAGCTCTATTTTGCCGCAGGCAGGTCTTCCTTCCTGGACGGGGGCATCTTTCTCTACGCGCTCAATCCGCGAACGGGTGAAGTGTTGAAGAGCCGCTCATGTTATGGGCCCTTCACCGAAGAAAATGGATTCCCCGTCGGCCTGGATGCGGGGTTTAAGAACGACGTTCTGGTGACGGACGGAACGAAGCTGTATCTGCGCCAAAAGGCCTTTGATCTTAACCTGGCCGACGTCTTAGCCGATACACACATCATTCCCACCGGCGGTTTTCTGGACGGGGAACCGCAGCATCGGACCAGTTGGAATATAGGGCCCTCAATCAGTAAGAGAAACGCAGGCGATATCTTGGTAACCGATGGCACAAATTACTATGAAGTCCAGGGTTTTCCGCTGTGGGCAAACCACTCTTACTTTGATCCGCGGAGAAGCGGGTACACATTATTCGCCCGAACCTCGGCCTCGGCGCCAAGGGCCACGCCAAAGGGCGCAGTCAGGGCCAGACGGGGGAAAAAGAGTGGGGCAAAAGCGGCCGGAATCAACCGGGCACTGTGGCGTCAGGACATCCCCATCACCGGCAAAGCCATGGCTATGGCTGGCAATGTACTATTCGTAGCCGGCGAGCCAATGAAACTTGATGACCCCTCTTACAAGAATTATGTTGCCGCCTACAACGGCAAGTTAGGGGGACGCCTGCTAGCCATATCCGTGGCCGACGGCACGCAACTGGACGAATACAAACTGAAGGCCGCCCCGGTCTGGGACGGCATCGCCATAGCGAACGAACAGTTGTACATCAGCTTGGAAGACGGCACAGTACAATGTCTTGGCCAATAAGATCGAGTGGCTTAAAAGAAGATTCAAAATGACTTCACGAAAAGGTTTCACGCTCATCGAACTGTTGTTGGTCATTGCCATCATCGCCATATTGGCGGCCATTCTCTTGCCGGCCCTGGCGCGGGCGCGGGAAGCCGCGCGGCGGGCGAGTTGTGCGAATAACCTGAAGCAATGGGGCCTCATATTCAAGATGTACTCCGATGAGAGCCGGGGGAGCAAGTATCCGCTCGCGTGGCATTATCATACGCTGCAGACGCGGGCGCTCTATCCGGAGTACATTGCCGACATCAATATCGCCTTCTGTCCCTCGGGGATCACGGGGAGCGACAATGCCGCTATCTTGAAGCAGATTCAAGATGGCATGTCGGTCAAAATCAGCTATGACGTGCAACCGTGGAAAAAGAACGATCCTTTGAGGGTTACCGTTGTCAAAGATCTTGGGGATTTCCTGAGGATGCATCAGTCGGGCGTATACTTTTCTTACGCCTACCTGAATTGGCTCTTTCTGCATGATTCCGATTATCTTGGTGCGCGTGCGGTGCAGCAGTTAGTTGATCCACAAGCGATCTTTGGACCAGGAGTCACGGAACGTGACCTCAGTCTCGCTGGAGTGCCAGTAGGCGCGCCCATCAGCAAACTCGGCGTCTGGCACGGCAAGGGTCCTTTAGGATCGCTCATTATCACTGGCTCTGGCGGCAATCCCCAGGGCCGCACCCTCTTCAAGATTCGCGAGGGGGTGGAGCGCTTCTTGATTACCGACATCAACAATCCTGCCGGATCAGCCACATCCCAGAGTGCCATTCCAGTCATGTTCGACACCGTCAGCGGCGGCAGCTTCAATCCAGACAAAATTACCACATTCAACCACATCCCCGGTGGCATGAACGTCTTGTATTTGGACGGGCACGTCTCCTTCGTCAAGAAATGGAGTGAGAGCGAGATGACGGTTCAAGGGACTAAGCTCGACAGCGCGGGCACCTTCCCGATGACCCAGTACATGTCTGTCGACCTCGACACCTCAGGACAGGCGCCGGGTTTGGCGATCAGCTACGAAGCCATCGATTCATAGAGACAAATAAGGGGGAACCATGATTGAGAAAACTTCCAAGATATTGATGACCGCGGTATTGATCCTGCTATGCGGCAGCTCGATCCAACCCTGGGCGGCGGAGAAGAGCACCGGTTTCAAGGGGTCCTATTTCGTTAATGGCGAAATTCACGTCAACACTTACGGTACGCCGGAAGGCAAACCGCTGACACGCGGCCACCAGGACTTTAAGCCGTCATGGTCGAAGACGGGCGACATGCTCGTTTTCTTCCGCCGGTTAAAAAATGATCCCGTTGTCACTAACTGGAAAACGGCCATCCACGTCATTAATGTAGACGGGACGGGGCTGCATGCGTTGAGCGACGGGACACACACGGACTTCAATCAGACCTGGACGCGTGACGGAGCCAACACGCCGATCTGGAACCGGAAGAATCCGGAGACGGGCGGCTTCTACGTGATGCAGAGCAAGGTGGGCGCCAGTCCCGGCCAGGAGATCGCCCTCACCGATAAGCGCTACCACACCTGGGCATACACTTGCCTGAGGGACGGCAGAATTCTGGTGCGATCAGCCCACCCGAAGCAAGGGCACGGCTATTACCTGATGACACCCAATGTCGGCGGGAAGCCGCGCTTTGAACGCATCGACTGCGAACTGGCGAAGAGGGGGCTGCTGGATCGCGTTAGCATCTCCCCCAGCGAAACGAAGCTTTGCTTCGAGTACCAGACCGGTTTTAAGCACAAGACCACAGGCCGCACCCTCTATGTTGCGGACTTCGACGCGGAAAAGCGTACCATTACCAACGCCAAGGCCTTCGCCAATGAGGAGGCGAATCCGTCTCCCTGGTTTGCCTACCCGCGCTGGACCAAGGACGAAACAGCAATCGTCTACCACGCCAGCCGCAAACTCTACCTGTACACATTGAAGGACGGGTCTACCACGAAAGTATCGACGAACGATGACGCCGACTACCGCTACCCCCACTGCGAGGCGACGCCGAAGTAGGCAGCCCCTTGAACAGATTGAAATGCTTGGTAAGGAACTGACACCCTACAAACAGGAGTCTGCATCCACTTGTTCTGTTGATGCGCGGCGGCCATGATGGTACCATGGAGCCATGGACAGAAAGCGTACAGCCCTATTCCGTATGCCGGACCGCGGGGACGATGGGTTCGTTCCCGGTTCACCAGCCGAACGTGTCAGTCTCGTTTGGCCTCTGACCCGCGAAGTTGTGTCTTTGAGCACGCGTTACAATGCTGAACGAAGATTACAGAGACATGTTACGCGCGTTGTCCGACGAAAAGGTTAGATTCCTTCTCGTGGGCGCGTATGCTTTGGCTATTCATGGCTATCCGCGCGCGACGATGGACATTGACATTTGGGTCGAGCCATCGCCGGAAAATGCGGATGCTGTTTTGCGTGCGTTGGCCCGCTTCGGCGCGCCGGCACACAATCTAACCAAGCACGATCTTCAACAGGATGGGACCATCTTCCAAATCGGAGTTGCTCCCAGGCGAATTGACATCATGACGGCTGTATCAGGCCTCCAGTTTGAGGACGCGTTCAAGCGCTCAATCTCAGCAGATATCGAGGGAATAACAATCTACGTCCCGTCGGTTGATGACCTCATTCGTAACAAGAGGGCTTTGGGAAGGACGAGGGATCTAGCCGATGTCGAAGCCCTGGAAGCCTTGAGAAACGCCGAGACACAGGATTGAGGCGAAGCTTGATGTCGCGCCTTAGCCAGTCCTTCGGTAACTGATTAGGATAAGGGCGAAATGGAGCAACCGCAATGAACGCACTGAACGGCGAACAAGGTCGGCGCGAGTTTCTTCAACGGGCCACGCGAGGCGCCGTGTCCGCCGCAGCTTTCACCGGCATTGCATCAGGGGCCGTGCCGAAGGACAAAAAGATCGAGCTTGCCGATACCATTCCAACCCGCTTGTTTGGCAAGACTGACGTCGAGTTGCCGATTCTCGGCTACGGCGGCGCAGCGTTGCCCAAGGTATGGGGTAATCCGCTGTCGACCGAAGACCGCGTGGAATTGGTTCGCTACACCTATGACCAGGGCTTGCGCTACTACGACACTGGCGGCAATTACATGGAAAGCCAGGCCATTCTCGGCGAGGCATTGCAGGATCTTCGGGACAACGTGTTCCTGGTCTCGAAGGTTGAGACGACCAATCCGGCAGAGGTCCGCAGGGCGGTAGAAGAATCGCTGAGCGAAATGAAAACCGACTACCTTGACGCCATTCTAATCCACGGCACCCCGGGTATTGAGCAGATGAGCGTTGAGCGGGCGATGGAGATCCATGGCGAGTTGATAAAGCTGCGCGAGGAAGGGATTACACGATTCATCGGACTCTCGGCGCATTCTTATTTTGATAAAGTGTTGGCGCTGATCTCGTCGGGCGGATTCGACCAATGCATGTTGGCGTATGGCTACATCCCGAGAGGGTACAATCAGATATTCTCCGCCAGAATGCTGGAACTCAGAAACGCATGCGTGGCAAAGGCCCATGAACTGGGCATGGGCATCGTCGCTATGAAAGTTATGGGCGCGGGAATCCTGGGCGGATGGGCCGGACACATCGTGCCTGACTTCGACGAGGAGCGCATCGGCCAACTGCCCGGTGCCGCGATCCGCTACGTGTTGCAGGACGAGCGAATTCATATGCTGTGCATCGGGATGCGGCTCAAGAAAGACATCAATGCAAACATCAAGATACTCCATGGCGACACGTCCTACACTCAGGAAGATCGGGCCTTGTTGGCGGAGTTTAGCGTTAAGGCTTATGAGAGCGACCCCCTGAGAAAGTTCCGAATCGAATGAACATGACACGACGCAAATTCATTTGCGCTGCAACTGCTTTCACAATTGTGCCGCGCTTCGTGATGTGGACGAACAGCGGGCGAGAAAACACCATCAGACTTCGGTTATTCTTGAGGTCATCTGGAATAGGCACTTGACCTGTAAAGAATGGAGAGTTCACATGAAGATTAAGACGGGCGTCAACACACCAACGATGTTATTTCTGTTTCTGGCCGTCGTCCTGCTGTTATCCGCCTTCACCGCGCAAGCGGAGAAAGGCCAGGCGCATTGGCCGGATTGGCGGGGCCCGAGCGCGGATGGCAGGAGCGACGCAACCGGCCTTCCCCTGAAATGGTCGGAAGAGAACAACATCGTTTGGAAAACCCCGATCCATGACCTCGGCTACTCGACCCCTGTCGTGTGGGGTGATCAGGTCTGGCTGACCACGGCCACGAAGGACGGGCAGACGCTCTATGCCGTGTGCGTCGATTTCAAGACGGGGGAAGTCATCCACGACGTTGCTGTGCTCCAGCCGGAAGAACCGCAGCGAATCAACCCGAATAATTCCTATGCTACACCTTCGGCCACGGTGGAGGAGGGACGTGTCTATGTCCATTACGGCACGCACGGAACGGCCTGCCTCGACACGGAAACGGGCGAGGTGCTGTGGCGGCGGAGCGATTTGAATTGCAATCATTTGCAGGGGCCGGTTGCATCGCCCCTTCTCTATGAAGACCTGCTCATCGTCTGCCTTGAGGGCGTGGACGTGCAGTTTTTTGTCGCGTTGGACAAGAAGACGGGGAAAACCGTGTGGCGCGTCGACCGGCGTAAAGAACTTTACGATCACCTGGAGCCGAAATGGCTCAGAAAATCCTATCACACACCCATGATTGTCGAGGTGGATGGCGAGCCGCAACTAATCGTTATCGGTGCCGTGAGCGGGACGGCCCATAACCCGCAAACCGGCGAGGAACTGTGGCGCGTCCTCTACCCCGCCGACAACCCGGTGGCGCGTTCCGTGAGCGGCCATGGCATGCTTTTTTTCAATACGGGTGGTTCCCCGGATGAGTGTCAGATGTGGGCCGTGCGCCTGGGCGGCCGTGGTGATGTCACCGACACGCACGTGCTCTGGAAGATTACCGAAGATATGCCGCTCGCAAGTTCTCCCGTACTGGTCGCGGATTTGCTCTATACATTAAGCCGCAGGGGGGCGCTGATATGCCTGGAGGCGAAGACGGGCAAGCAGGTATGGTCTGAACGCCTGGACGGCGACTACGGAGCGTCCCTTCTGTATGCCGATAACCGGATATACATTGTCGGCAAGCAGGGAATAACGACCATCATAGAGCCGGGTCGCACGTTCAAGAAATTGGCCGCCAACCAATTGGCCGGTTTTTTCGGCCCGTCTCCCGCGGTAGTCGGCCAATCGCTGCTGCTTCGCAGCAAAACACATCTGTACCGCATCGAAAACAAATAACAACGAAAAGGATTTGATGCATGAGAATTGCTTCATTCTGTTTGTACATAATCCTGGTGGTCTCCGCGATGGGGCTTCGATGTGCTGATGCAGCTAATGATTCCCGTTCCTGGAGGGCTGGAGTCAACGACGTGAATGGTGTCCGAATGAATGGCACTGAGATCATCAAGTTGACCGCTCATAAAGGAAAACTCTTCGCAGCAACCAGCATGTGGATGGAAAGTGTCAAGTCGCTGGGCGGCTGTCAGGTGCTGGTTAAGGAAGATGCTGAATCCCCGTGGAAAGTCGAGCATCAGTTTAAGGCGGTCAATAGCAGGTTGACGGCATTGGAACAGGTGGAGTTCAGGACTGACTATTCAGGCAAGGAGATTAGTCCTGTTAAAGTGCTGCTCGCCGCGCCCACGGTTAACAAGAACGGCACAATTGCAATATGGAGCCGGAATGATGAAACCGGGGAATGGGTCGAAATGCCTTTGGGGAAAGCAAAGGGAACCAGCCAGGTTCGGGCAATGGGTTTCCATAAAGACAGGATAACCGGCGCAGAAATGGTATTCGCCGGCGTAAGCGGCAACAAGAGTTCCGTAGCATCCCTCGGCCTGATCTCGGGTTCCTACAAGGCGGAGGCCAAAGGCACGATAGCCTGGAATAAACAACCGGAAATAATTCTTCCGCAAGGCGAACGGTTTATGGGCTTTACGGTTTGCAACGGCATTTTTTATACAAGCACGTCGAACAATGTTTTTGAAAGAACGGACGGCCCAAATCCAAAGTGGGAGTCCGTATTTTACGATAAAAGGCTAAGTGCGCCGGGAGGCATTCGTGGGCTTGCCACTGTACCAGGGGTCGGCAATAAGGGAGAGTCGCTTGTTTTTATATCCTGGGCAAAAATTCGTCGTCTTGATCCTGAGAATAATCATAAGGTAACGCTGGAGTTGGATATCCCAGAGTTTTTATCGAGTGAGTTGAATCTGCCAATCGACGGATCGCTGGCCGGTTACAATAAGATTATCCATTATGAAGAGCCTTCAGGCCC